>Ga0272446_1002897_pt1 | contig 22527 bp, 15 predicted proteins | sample YNPCB0061_FD_194587 | JGI IMG/M metagenome (GOLD analysis project Ga0272446, IMG submission 194587) | Hot spring microbial mat communities from Yellowstone National Park, WY, United States - YNP-CB-006-1 | ecosystem: Environmental > Aquatic > Thermal springs > Hot (42-90C) > Sediment | place... | reverse complement strand
TCTCGGTCTGCTTCTGCTTGGTCTTCACGGGAACCATGACGACCTCGGTACGATCTTGCATCACGGTGACTGGAACGTACTCGCAGACCGTGCGCTGCACGGTCTGGTACTCCGTCACATACTGATAGCTACAACTGGGTACAGGAGCGCAGCACGCTACTGGCCCGCGAGCCTCCGCGCTGGCCACCGCCAGGACGAGGCCTAGGAAACCGATGCCCACCGCCCATCGTTTCATGTGTTGATCCTTCCAATCTGTCTGGATGACTCAGAGAATCTGGGTATGTTGAGTTGCCCGGAAGATCAGGGTATCAGGGGAGGGGCGAAAGACAAGAGAAAAAATCCGAACACAGGGATTATAGAGAAAATAAGTAAAATGCAGATTGTGAGGAAGGTGTGGTGAGAAGGGAGTCTGTAGGCCAAACAGGGCGAGAGGGATGCTACACCTGAATTGTCAGGTGGGCAGCCCTCTCGCTGATTGAGCAGGCGATCCGCCGATTAGCGGCAGCCACCGATCCCGCAGGACGTAGCGGAGAAGCTCCGTGCATGGACCGGAGCATGGTGGATCGGCTGGTAGTGAGTCGTCACTACTGGGGCACAGTAGGTTGGGGTGCAACTCGTGACCACTGGGGCACAGTAGGTCGAAGCGCAATGCACTGGGGCGCAGTACACCGGAGTACAGCGAGTCGTCGCACGGCAAGAACCTCGTGCCCCACAACGGCCCCTCGCTTCGGCGGTCGTGGTCGTCAGGAGCAGCGCAGCAAATGCCAGCAGCAGCCAATACTTCGACATGGAGTCCCTCCTTGAATAGTAGACTGGGCAACCTGAGTAGGATGGAGCGACGAAGTAGTAATAGACACTTGGGTATTATTGACAAGCCGATCAGGAGTTTTTTCAGGTAATTTTTTCCACGAGCGTTCCAACCTCTTAATTGGAATAACTTTAGGACTTGTGGAAAATCGCCCGTCCTTGGCCACACATTTGCTCTACTCTCGTTCGCTTCCCCCTCTACAATCTTTTCCCAGTGACTCGCCTTGCTGTCCTGGATTCTGGGTCATCTATGCCGTACACCGTGCCACGCGTTCAGGTACTGCCCCTGCCGGACGATCAGTTATCTTTCCAGGTCGAGGGCGTGGAACGCCTGCGTTGGCATTTCGCGCCACGGTATCCCCGGCCGTTCTTCTATCCGCTGCTCGGGCCGTCTGGGCTGTCGTTGAGCCGCATGGGCCATCCGGCGGCTCCCGACCACGATCATCATCGCTCGCTGTGGCTGGGCCATCAGAATATCCAGGGGGTCAACTTCTGGGAAGAACGCGGCGGCTCCCAGCAGATCCGTCAGGAAACCTGGCTGCACTACCAGGATGGGGCCGACGAGGCCGGCATGGTCGTCCGACTCGGGTTCTTCGATGCGCACAAGGTGCGACTGCTCAGCGTCGATCTCATTGCCGTGTTCCGACCGCTGCCCAATCGGGAAACCTGGCTCGAACTGCAACTACGACTGACCCCGGAACTCGACAAGCTCACCTTGGGAAAGACCAACTTCGGTCTGCTGGGCCTGCGCGTGGCCGCCCCTCTGAGTACGCATTATGGGGCTGGCCTGCTCACCAGCAGCGCGGGACGAACCGGAGAAAAGGCTAACTTTGCCCGTGAGGCCGCCTGGATGGACTACAGTGGCCCCATCGTCGGTGAGACGATCGAGGGGATCACCTGGTTCGACCATCGCAGCAATCCGAATTACCCAGCCTCGTGGCACGTCCGCGAGGATGGCTGGATGTCGCCCGCGCTGTGCCTACGCGAGCCGCTCGATGTCCTCAAGACCTCGCCGGTTACTCTCCGCTATGCGCTACACTTGCACGCCGGCGCGGTCGATGCCGCCACCGCCCGCCATCGCGATTTCCTGGCTTCCGCTCCCTGGGAAGTGGTGGCCGCTCGTCCGCCCTGGCGTTTAACCCTGCGACGCAAGAAGTGACCTCCCTTCTCGAGACTCACCAAGGATCTCTTTCATGCAAGGTTCCCAGACAATCACCCACGATCCAGTCACCGGCTATCGGACAGTTCCTGACAACGACAATCCCTCCTGGCCGCCTGGGGTGCCCTATATCGTTGGTAACGAGGTCTGCGAACGCTTCAGCTACTACGGCATGCGGGCCATCCTTCAGGTTCATCTGACCGCGCTGTTCGCCCTGCAATTGTTAGATCAGCAGCAAGCGCGCACTTCGGCTACCCAGGTCGTTCACCTGTTCATGGCCGGCGTTTACGCCTTCCCCATGATTGGTGCCCTGGCTGCCGACCGCTGGATCGGCAAATACAACACGATTCTCTATCTCTCAATAGTCTACTGCCTGGGTAACGGTGTGCTGGCTCTGTTCGGCAACTCGCTGACCGGCATGTACGTCGGCCTCGCCCTCATCGCCATCGGCTCGGGCGGCATCAAGCCGTGCGTCTCGGCCAACGTCGGCGATCAGTTCGGCAAGGCCAATAATCATCTGGTTCGTGCCATCTATCAGATCTTCTACTTCAGCATCAACTTCGGCTCGTTCTTTGCCACCCTGCTCATCCCCTATCTGCGCTCCAATGCGGGCTACTGGCTGCTGGCGTACAATCCCACTTGGAGCGCGGGGCTGGACGAGACCCAGACGAAGCAACTGGCGTTGCAACTGGGCACGCAGGTGGCCTTTGGCCTGCCTGGCGTGCTGATGCTGCTGGCGACCGTGATCTTCTGGATGGGCCGGCATCGCTTTGTCCACGCTCCACCGCGACCGGGTGGGCAACTTGGCCTGCTCGATACCGTTTGCTCGGTGACGCTGTTTCTGTCGCTGGGCCATCTGTTCCTGACTCCCGAGTTGTTGCATGGCCCACTGCACGACTATCCGGCCGTCTACTGGAGTGTCCTGGTCGGCATCTCGGTTGTTTTCCTGGCCGTGGGCATTGCGCTGTTTCAACTGCGTCAGTCCATCCAGCCGGATCAGGGGTTCTTGGCCATCACGCTGCATACCATACGGTCGCACCTGGGGCTGACACCCGCCCCTGCCGAGCGGCACCCGGACAACCGTCCTGTCCTCGAGGCCGATGTCGCCCTGTCACGCAGTTGGTTCTGGAAGCCGGCTATCGATCGCTATGGCCTAGCGGCGACCAATGGGCCGGTCGCCGTCTTCAAGATCATCTCGGTGTTCTTGCTGGTGACGGTGTTCTGGGCGTTGTTCGATCAGCACTCGTCCACTTGGATCACCCAGGCGACGCAGATGGATCTGTGGCTGTGGGGCCAGGGACAGACCTCGTTGCTGGGTATACCCAACATCAAACTCGAAGCTAGCCAAGTGCCGGCCATCAATCCCGCTCTGGTCATGCTGCTCATCCCGCTGATGAACGTGGTGTATGCGTTCAGCGATCGGCTCGGCCTCAAGACCACGCCGTTGCGGCGTATCACCGTCGGCATGTATCTGACCGCCTTGTCGTTCGTGGCCACTGCCCTGCTGCAACAGGTCATCGATGCCAGCCCGGCCAACAGCGTCTGGGTCGGTTGGCAACTGGTGCAGTATCTCCTCATCACCATTGCCGAGATCATGGTCAGCATCACCGGATTGGAATTCGCCTACACCCAGGCACCGCGCTCCATGAAGTCTACGGTTATGGGCTTCTGGCTGTTGACGGTGACGCTGGGCAATGTGCTGGTCGCCGCCCTGGCTGGTGTGCAGAAGCAAATGACCGCTTGGGTCAGCAGCAATGTCGTGCCGGGCCTGAGCCAGGAAGCGACCTTCTTCTGGGTCTTTGCTGCGTTGAGTGGGGTGGCGGCTCTGATCTTTGGCCTCCGCGCCTTGGTTTACGTCCCGCGTGATTTCACCCAGGAATGATCCCTCTTGTCACGAGATGAGCGATGAGTAATGCTGCTGCACCCGCCCAGCGAACCTTTCTCGGCCATCCGCTGGGACTGTATGTGCTGTTCTTCGCCGAGATGTGGGAACGCTTCAGCTACTACGGGATGCGCGCCTTGCTCATCCTGTATCTCATCAACTACTTCAAGTGGGCGCAGAAGGATGCCTCCACTGTCTACAAGGTCTACACCAGTCTGGTCTACGTCACGCCGATTCTGGGCGGCTGGCTGGCGGATCGCTACCTGGGCAATCGCCTGGCGGTCATCATCGGGGCGACGCTCATGGCCATCGGCCAGTTCGCTCTAGTCTTTGAGGATCGCTGGATCTTCTATGGTGCCCTGACGTTTCTGATCGTGGGCAACGGCTTCTTCAAGCCGAACATGTCCACCCAGGTGGGCCGACTCTATCCGACCAACGACGGTCGGCTCGATGCCGCCTACACCATCTTCTACATGGGCATCAACCTCGGTGCCTTTCTGGCTCCGCTGGTGTGTGGCTGGCTGGCGGAGAACACCGTGGGCGGCTATCACTCCGGCTTCGTGGCGGCCGGCCTCGGCATGCTCCTGGGACTGTTAACCTATTTGCTCGGCCAGCCGTTGATTCGAGAAATCCCGGCCACGAGCGAACTTCCTGCCGGCCAAGCAGCATCCGACAACGCCAGCCATACGAATCCTTCGGCTCCGCTCACGGAGATGCAAGCGGCTGGTCAGCCCTCGGTGCTGGGGCCGCTTTCTGGACTGATCGCTCCGGTGTTGTTCTTGCTGGGAGCCGCCATGATCGTCGGCGGAGGCATCCTGTGGTATCTGCAACGCATGGACTTCTGGGATGCGCTCATGCTGGTGATCGGCGGCGGTTGCACGGGCATCGTCGGCTTGGTGGCTCGCGAGGTGCAGGGCGGCGTTCGCGATCGCGTGCTGACCATTCTCATCATGGGCGTGTTCGTGATGTTCTTCTGGGCCGCCTACGAGCAGGCCGGCAATGTCTTGAACCTGTGGGCCGACAAGCACACCGAACGACATCTGTTGCAGGGCCACGTTCCGCCGTCCATTTATCCAGAAGTGAGCGAGCCATCGGGCGAGAAAGAGGGGCCCTCCACCAGCTTGTGGGAACGCTACACGACATTGTTCCAACTCAAGAGTAGCCCTGGACGGATCCAGCAAACCTGGGGCGAATGGCTGATGCAATCGCTCAACCCTGTGCCGACTGCGTGGTTCCAGTCGATCAACGCCCTGGCGATTTTCGTCCTTGCGCCGCTGTTCGCCTGGATGTGGCTTTGGCTGGATCGTCGCGGTTGGCAGCCGTCGATTCCGCTGAAGATGTTCTTCGGCCTGACGCTGATGAGTGCCTCGGTAGCGGTCATGATCCAGGCGGCTCGGGTCGAGGATCGGACGACCTACGTTGCCTTCGAGACGCAGGTTCCGCCTGGTCTGGTGCTGCTCGATCAGGGACGGTTGGCCGCTGCTTCCGACAAGTCGGCGACTCCCTTCCATGCTGGCCGCCTGAGAATCGAAGAGGACAAGCTCGTCGTGCAGGGCGTATTGCCCGACAACGAGCGCGACCGCATCTTGATCGCCACCACTCCGCCAGCCTTTCGCCAGCAAATCGAGCAGTTGGCCGAGCAATCCAAACAGATCGGCAAGGACAAACCCCGTGTCGATCTGGTGATCACACCGCCAGCGGGTTTCGACATGCGATTTGCCGGCATCCCTCGCAGCGTGGTTCGCTTCGACGAGAAGACCAGCACATTGACGGCACTGGCCCCGTTGCAAGAGCGTGAGATCAACGGCCTGCTGATCGCGGGCAGTGCAGCCGATTTCCGAGCCACGCTCAACGCCCTGTTCGTCGTGTCGGCCAGCAGTCGGGTAAGCTGGGAATGGCTGTTCTGGAGCTACATCCTAGCCACGCTCGGCGAATTGTGTCTGTCGCCGGTCGGTCTGGCGATGGTGTCCAAGCTGGCACCAGCGCGATTCGCCACCATGCTCATGGGCGTGTGGTTGCTGACCAGTGCCTTCGGCAATTTCGCGGCCGGTGCCCTGGGAGAAATCTGGGGCACGATTGCGCCAGTGGACTTCTTCTACTACACAACCCTGGTGGTCGGGGGGGCGGCACTGGTGCTGCTGGTCAGCGTCGGCTTGCTGCGTCGCATGATGCATGGCGTCATGTGATACTTGTCGTGCTGTTGCTTCGCCCTGTTGAGAAAGCTACGCCCGGAATCGGAATCAATCATGAACCGTTTCAAGACCTGGATTCTCACAGATGCTCATGGCGATGTCTGGCTGGATAGTTTCACGGCGAGCAACGACTCGCTGCGATTGCCCACGCCGCACGACTGGTCGATCCGCAAGCGCACGCTGCGTGGCGGGCTGCGCGACGGGATCGATCTGATCGAGGTACACAACGGCGCGCTGTCGTTTTCGATCTTACCGACGCGCGGCATGGGGCTGTGGCGTGGCGACTATCGTGGACTGGCACTGGGCTGGCGTGCGCCCGTCGAAGGGCCGGTGCATCCCAAGTACGTTCAGTTGGCCGACCGTGGCGGTCTGGGCTGGCTGGCGGGATTCGATGAATGGCTGTGCCGCTGTGGACTGTCGTTCAATGGCCCTCCCGGCGAGGATGTGTGGACAGACGCACAGGGACACACGAATCGCGCCCTGTTGACGCTGCACGGCCGGATTGCCAACCTGCCGGCCAGTGCCGTCGAGGTGTCGGTGAATCTCGATCCGCCGCACGAACTGAGCGTGACGGGCGAAGTGGAGGAGGCCGCCTTGTTCTTCCCGCAACTCAAACTGACGACGACCTACACGACCATTCCGGGGTCGAATCGTCTGGTCATCACCGATCGCGTGGTCAACCAGGGAGCCAGACCCACCGAGTTGCAGATGCTCTATCACGCCAACTTCGGCCCGCCGTTTCTGGAGGCGGGCAGTCGCCTGTTGGTGCCGATCCGCGAGATGGCTCCACTGACCGCTCGGGCCGCCGAGGGCATCGACACCTTCGACACCTATGGCCCACCGACGCCTGGCTTTGCGGAGCAGGTGTACGCCTTCGATCTGGCGAGCGATGGCCGGGGGCAGACGCTCGCGGTGCTGACCAACGCCGCCGCCGATCGGGCGGTGTGCCTACGGTTCCAGACGCAGAGTTTGCCGTGCTTCACGGTGTGGAAGAACACGATGGCCCTGGAGGAGGGCTACGTCACCGGCCTGGAACCCGCCACCAACTATCCGAACTTTCGCGGCTACGAGCGGTCCCTGGGCCGAGTCCGGCAACTGCCGGCCGGTTCCGCCTGGACGACGCGCTGGAGCATCGAGGTGGTGGACAACGCCGCCGGTGTAGTGGAATTGCAGAAGGAGGTGGCCGTTCTCCAGTCGCACGTCAAGCCGACGATCCACCGTGTGCCGCAGGCGAAGTTCAGCAAGGTGTGAAGCGAGCCACCCCGCGTCAGCGGGCGGAGTGTACACCCTCCAGGTGCTGACGCAACCTGGCTCGCTAAGCCGCCTCGCGTCAGCGGGCGGAGTGTACACCCTCCAGGTGCTGACGCAACCTGGCTCGCTACTGCTGGTTCCATGAAGCCAGCGATTTCTTCAGATGCTCGATCGCCTCCTTGAGGCGGTCGAAGCTGGCGGTGGCGGCCTGGAAGTTGGCTTCCTTGCCGGCGAGTTCGACTTCTAGAGCTAGAGCCGTCGCCCGGCGTGCGCCGAAGGTGCTGACCGCTCCCTTGATGGTGTGGGCCAGACGTTTGACGTTGTCGGCCTGACCGCTCTGGATCGCTTCCTGGAGGCTGGCCAGCCAGCCGGGAACCTCGGCTTGAAACATGTCGATCAACTCGCTCAGCAGGGTTGGATCGTCGCCACAGCGTTCTAGGGCACCGGCTTGATCGAAATCTTCAGGAACTTCACTCATCGGGGACGGTTCCTCCTTGCTGACAGATGGGCCACGGGAGTCTTTTTCTGAAGGAGTTGAGGGAGCCGGCCTATGAGCAGCCGACTCCAACAAAGCGGGGGCGTGTTGACGCAACACCTCGACGATGGCCTGGAATAACTCCCGCGAGCGAATCGGTTTGGCGACGTAGCCATCCATGCCGGCTTCCAGACACTTCTCGCGGTCGCCCTTCATGGCGTGGGCCGTCAGTGCCACGATGGGCACATGCCGTCCTGTATTCTGTTCGCGCTGACGGATCAAACGCGTCGTCTCGAAACCGCCCAATTCCGGCATCTGGACATCCATCAAGATGAGGTCGAAGCGTTCGCGTTCCAGGGCTTGCAAGACCTGCCAGCCATTGCCCGCAACGCGAACGCGATGGCCGCCCTTCTCCAGCAGTCGAATGGCCAACCGCTGATTGACGACCGCATCCTCGGCCAGCAGAATTCGCAACGGCGGTAACCCCACCTCGGCCTCGGAAGAACCCGATTCCTCACCCTTGAGGGACTCTCGTTGAGGCGAGCTTTGACAGACGACCCGGAGGATGCTATCGAGCAACTCCGACGGCTTGATGGGTTTGAGAACCATTTCGGGCAGCCCCAACTGCCGACAGCGTTCCGAATGCGTCGCCCGATCGGCAGGCGTAAGCATCAGTAAGACATGGGGGACGAGATCGGGTTGCTGAAGAACCTGTTTGGCCAGCTCAAAGCCATCGGGAGCCGGCATCAAGGCATCGGTCAACAGCACGTCGTAGGGTTGTCCCGCCGAGGCGGCCCGCCGCAACTCCGACAGAGCGGCCGAGGTGGAGCCAACAGCCACTGGCACCATGCGCCAGTTACTCAGTAACTCCACCAAAACAGAGCGTTGCGTGGCGTTGTCATCCACCACCAGCACACGCAGGCCACGCAGGTCGGCCGGCTCGACGGGCCCCAGTTGCATTTCCTGGCCCATCACCAGATCGAAACGAGCCGAGAACGAAAAGCAACTGCCCTGGCCGACCTCGCTGCGGACGTGAATCCAGTTGCCCGGCCCGGCCGGCCGACCGCCCATCAACTGCACCAGTTGCGAACTGATCGCCAGTCCCAGCCCCGTTCCCTCGTAGCGACGGGTGGTCGAGCCATCCACCTGCTCGAACGGCTCGAAGATGCTGGGCAGCTTGTCCGCAGGGATGCCGATCCCCGTGTCGCGAACCTCGAACTCTAATTCGACCGCCGTTTCCGGCACGTCCGCGCTACGGGGCAACTTGCGAACCGTCAGTACCACCTCGCCATGATGCGTGAACTTGATGGCGTTGCCAGCCAGGTTGATCAGCACTTGACGCAATCGCCCCAGATCGCCGATCAGTAAATCGGGCACATCCGGCTCGACATGACAGATCAGTTCCAGCCCCTTTTGCTGAGCTTTGACTCCCAGTCCACGAATGGTGTCAGCTAGGCTGTCGCGCAGTACAAACGGAGCCGGATCGAGGGTCAGTTTGCCGGCCTCGATGCGCGACAGATCGAGAATGTCGTTGATGACCGTCAGCAACGACTCTCCAGAGGCCAGCACCAGTTGTAGACATTCGCGCTGGTCGGCATCTAGGTCGCTTTCTAGAGCGAGTTGCGTCATGCCGAGAATGGCATTCATGGGGGTGCGAATTTCGTGGCTCATCCGCGCCAGGAATTCGCCCTTAGCCCGGTTGGCCGACTCCGCCGCATCGACCGCACGACGCAGTTGCTCTTCCATCTGCTTGCGTTGCGTGATGTCGTGACTGATGCCGACGATGCCGATCAGTTCACCGTCGGCTCCGCGAAGCGGGGCTTTGGTGGTCAGCAACCAGCGGGTTTGTCCAGTGGCATCGGTCAACTGTTCCTCGCGATCGATCATGGCGGTTCCAGACTCGAGAACACGCTGTTCGTCTTCGAGGAAGCGGCGGGCCTGATCGTGTGGCAAGAAGTCGAAATCGGTCTTGCCGTATACCTCATCCTGCGATGACACGCCTAGGCTCCGCAGGGTGGCGGCATTGGCCAGGAGAAAGCGACTATGGATGTCCTTGACGAAGATGTGATCGGGCAAGTGATCCATCAACGTCCGCAGCAGGTTCCGCTCGCGGGCGCGGGAGCGTTCGGCTTCGAGTTGCTCGGTCACATCACGACCGATGCCGATCAGTCCACGAAGTCGGCCGTTGTCCTCGGCCAACGGCACCTTAGTGAAGTCGTACTGGCGTGGCTGGCCGGCTCCGTTGGGAATCACTTCGAGACGATTCTGCACGGCTTTGCCCGCTGCCAGCACCTGCAAATCGTCGTCGGCGTAGATTTGGGCTTGCTCGGCAGGAAAGAAATCGAACACCGTTTTGCCGCGTACTTCCTCCTCGCTAGCAGCACCCAAGACCTGACGGTGGGCGGCATTGTCGATGAGATAGCGGCCTTTGGCATCCTTGAGATAGATGACCTCGGGCAGGTTTTCCATGAGGGTCCGCAACAAGCGGCGTTCTTCGTGGAGTCGCTGTTCGGCCTGTCGGCGTTCGGTGAAGTCGGTGAGAACGCCATCGAGTTGTAGAGTGGCCCCGTCAGCCAACCGATTGACGCGGACGCTCTCACGCAACCAGCGGATGCTGCCATCGGGCCAGACGATGCGATATTCGCACTGGCTGGCCTGTCCGGCGCGAAGTTGCGTCATGGCGGTTTGCCAGATTGCTCGGTCGTCGGGATGGATGACCTCTTGCCAGCGAGCTGGGCCGGTCAAGAAATAGGCGGCGGGTCGGCCCGACAGATTCTGCATCACTGGAGAGATGAACCGATAAGTCCAGCGGCCATCGGCAGCCCATTCGGCACTCCACAGACAATCGGAGACCGCTGCCAGCACTCGACGCAACTCGGCTTCGGCGCGTTGCAACCGTTCGTGGGCTCGGGTCTGTTCGGTCATGTCGCGGGCGGTGATTAGGGCCAGTGTCTGCGATTGCAGGTGCAACCGAGTCATGGTGACATTGACCGGCACCCACACGCCATCCTGACGGGTTCGCAGCAAGAATCCATCCTGAGCGTGGAACCGCATGGTCTTGGTCGCTGCCTGTTGCAATCGCTGCTTGCCTCCTTGCCCAGAAAAGCGGAACAGGAAGGTAACCTGGAAGGACAACAACTCTTGACGGCTGAAACCGCTCAACCGTTCCGCCATCGGATTGACATCCTGAATCTGATCGGTATCCGGATCGAACAGAAACAGGGCATCACCAGCTTCCTCGAACAGAGCCTGGGTGAGATCCCGGGCGTTCGACTGCTTCATCACGATTGTTGTTCGCTCCTCATCGGGCTAGAGAACGGCAGACGCATGTTGGAGTGAAGAAGGACGGACTGACGCTATCCGCTTCTCTGTGCGTCATCAGATAGTTTATCAGAGCGCGGGGCTAACTCCAACGGCGAACGCAGGTTGGCACGCCAGAGCGACGCAGCGAGCCGGCCCGCGTGAACGGGCGGAGGGGTGTGCGTCCTCCAGCCGCTAACGCGGGCTGGCTGGCTACGCTCGCTGGAGCGAGCCGGCCCGCGTCAGCGGCTAGAGTAGTGAGCCGGCGGAGGTTCTTGGTGACTACCTTTGGAAGATGGGCAGATAGTTCATGGGCACCGACAGGGCAATGACGGCGATCGCTGTCTGATACACTGGGCCAGCACTGCTGCTATCGCGATTGCCCCAGCTACCATCGCTCTGCTGGAGCGGCAAAAAGGCGTTGAGCATGCGCTCGTACCAGGCTCGCCATTCCTTGCCGCCGATCTGATGCATGGCATGAGAAGCATAATAATGGCCATACCAGTAGTGTTCGCGGGAGTCGAAGTTGTCCTTGAGATACTGCACCGCTCGAGGGATCTCGTCGGCCTGATACTTGCCGGTCAACTGCAACACGCAAACGCCGGCCGCTGTGCGTGCGAAACCGGGACTGCTGCCGGGCTGATAGCTAAAGCCGCCTGTGCGAGGGTTGTAACAGCGTTTGATGTAGGCGATGGCCCGGTCGAGAGTGGCATCGTTGAAGTGCAAGCCGGCATTGCGAGCGGCCCGCAGAGCCATCACTTGCATGATGGTCACCGAGATGTCGGCACCGCTGGGACGCGGGGAGTATCGCCAGCCGCCCTCGCTATTCTGAGCCGAAACGATCAGATCGACGGCCTTCTTGAGAACCGGACGGATCTGCGCATCGTTGGTCAGACCGTACAACTCGGCCAGAGCCAGGGTGGCCATGGCATGGGCGTACATGTTGCCGCCTCGGGTGCCGACCAGATAGCCGTCCGGCCCGCTGCACGACAGCAAAAATCGCGTGGCGCGCGCGATTTCCTTGCCGTAGACTCCCTGATTGGGTAAATGCCCCTGAGACAGAAACGCCAGCACGGCGAAGGAAGTGATCGCAGGATTGTGCGGATAGCGCGACTCACTCCACGAGCCATCGCTGTTCTGTTTGCTAGCTAGCCAAGCCAGAGCGCGAGCGGTGGCCTTGCGAGCATTTTCGGGCATCTGCACCTCGTCCTTGCGATTAGCGGAACCATCCGCCGCCCAAACAAGGGTGCTACACAACACAACAAGCAGCGAACAGCGCATGCCAGAAGCCTCGATCAAGGAACGCGGAACAACCAAGACGATTGTACCGCAGTTTCTAGGTGCTGGACAAGCACCGAGTTGGCCGGCCTGAGAGGTAATCATCGTACAGCGGCTAACACACTGTTTCTGACCAGCACGCCCTTCCTGCAACGAGATTGATCGGCCCTGAAGCGATTCGACGCACTCCGGCGATTTTCCTATCCTTTACTCCTGGAGCGTGAACCGTTTTGCGGACTCCTCTGAAGTGTGGGCTATTTTGTGGAGTGACAGAGATGCGCTACTCACGTGCCCTGGTCGTGCCGGTACTGTTGACCGCCCTGATGGTGGTATCGGCCCAGGAAAAGAGCGTTCGACCGGGAATCAATGACTCGTTCAAGAATCCCGATCTGAAGAAGTACCTGGGCACCTTCGAGGGCGAGAGCCGAGAAATCTTCACCCGTCGTGAACAGATCCTAGCCGCCTGCAAGATCGAACCAGGGTTGGTGGTCGCCGATGTCGGAGCAGGCACTGGCCTATTCACGCGACTCTTCGCCAGCAAGGTTGGCCCAACTGGCAAGGTCTATGCTGTGGACATCGCTCAACGCTTTCTCGACTACATCGACAAGACCGCCAAGGAGGCCGGTCTGTCCAACATCAAGACCATCCGCTGCTCGCAGACCTCCACAGAATTGCCGGCCAATTCCGTCGATTTGGTCTTCGTCTGCGACACCTACCACCACTTCGAGTTCCCGCAGCGAACGCTCGCCTCGATTCACAAGGCACTCAAGCCCAGTGGCCGACTGATCGTTATCGACTTCCATCGCATTCCCGGCAAGAGTCGGGAATGGACGCTCAACCACGTTCGGGCCGGCCAGGAAGTCTTCACCCGCGAAATCGTGGAGGCCGGCTTCCAACTCGAAGGCGAGGAAAAAGAGCTTGGCCTGAAGGAGAATTACTTCCTCCGCTTCAAGCGCGTCGATTCGGCTAAGAAAACGCCCTGAACGGCTTTGCTTACAAGGGCTGCTGTCCCAGAAGGAAGCGACCTCATGCCGTTCGTGACGCTGGGAACCCAGTTTCAACTCGATGTTGCCACCTGGATGAAACGTCAGTTGCAACTTATCCGCAAGTTGAGGGAGTCGATACAGCAACTGGCCACTAGCCACATCCCAGATAAGCACCTTATCCTGAATTGGCCGACCAACGAAGCTCAACGATCGCTTAGTTCGAGAACTCCCACATCGTTGTTGCCGGGTTGCACAGTCACTTGCAGTGGCGTGGAGGTTGGGGAACTGTAGCGCAAGGGTAAGAGATGTCTTCCCTCGCGGATGGTGTCCTCGCCACGCCACACGGGTTGTCGCAACTCGACGGTGACACGGTAGGTGCCAACCGGGGCACCATCGGCGTTTCGGATGGTGGTTAGCTTAAACCGACCGTCCTTATCGGTAATGCCCAGGGGGCTGTTCGGAGGGCCATTGCCCTGGGCATGGAAAACTACAGTGGCCTCGGCCACTGGTTGCCCCCGGTAGCGAACCTCCCCAGCGACCGGATAGCACGTCAGTGGATCAGTTGGCCCGCAGGCAGGCAGGAGGAGCAAAAGCGGCACATAGAATCGCGACACGGTAGCAGTCTTCCTTATTCGGGGACGATCTCACCGCCAGCTCGCGTCACCAGGACACCCAGGGTGCGCAGGTTGGTGGACTCAGCCAGGAAACGCACCGAGCCATCCGCCAGGGCAAAATTGGCTCCGCCGGGGTGAAAACTGTAGAAGCAATGCCCCCACTCGTTAGAGTTGTTGATTTGTACTGGCCCTGGAATCGGCCCGAAACTCACATCCCAGGCACGTCGGCCGCCAATCTCATAAGGGTTGTCGGTGGTGGCCCAGGCTCCGCCTCGAGCGCGGACACGAGGGGAACTGGTGTAGTTGACGGGAGTGCGAATCCGTCCACGCCAGACATCCTCACGGCCTGCACACTCGCCGAGAAGAATCGTATTAGAAGTACCATCCGAGATGTCGAGTATTCGATTATTCGTATTATTGGCCGCAAACCAACAGATGGCACCGCGGCGGTCGCTGCTCGCTGGGAATTGCTCCGCAATCGGAAGGGACAGGTTGATGTCGAGATTCACTCCAGTTGGAGTGAAGTAATCGCCACACGACCCGGTCTTGTTGGGAGGCGTGGATTCCGGTTTGTCTTGCATTCGATTGGGGAAAGGCGTTGAGGGACACTGGACGATGTCGAGGTGGACGGCAACGATGTCGCGATTGGGAGGCATCCACCAGGGGGTGGTCAAGCTGTAGCCACGGATCAGATTCTGCTGCTCGACGTAGGGCAGGATAAACGGTGCCCAGTTATTCCAGGCATTCGGCCCGTTCGGATCGGTGTAGGCGAGCGGAAAGCACATATGGGCATCGTGATAGTTGTGAAAGGCCAGGGCGAGTTGCTTCATTTTGTTCTGGCAACTCATACGAGCGGCCGCTTCCCGAACTTTCTGTACCGCAGGCAGTAACAGTCCAATCAGCAGGGCGACAATGGCGATCACCACGAGTAGTTCGATCAAGGTGAATGCCCGATGAGACCGACGCATCATACGCTAATCCTCTGGATGCGATTCGGAAAAAATACTCTCTGGACAAAGAACTTTTCTCCGTCCCGGGGCAGAATTTGGACGTGGCCCTCAAAGAGAGGACGAAGTATTACCAGCATCCTAACTGCACAAACCTCCGCCCACTGACGCGGGGCGGCTCGCTCTCAATCGAACACCACGGTCTTGTGCTGGTACACCAAGATGCGATGATCGAGGTGCCAATGAACGGCAATGATCCTGTCGCGACACCAACAGAGCCACTCGGCGTAGCTGATCCGAGCGTTCCAGTCGCCAGCGCATTTCAAACTTCGTGGCGAGGGGTTCAAACAACCGGGCAAACTCCTCCAGATCCATGCGGAAGCCGGTCAGATCCCACTCGACCCACATCAGAAACAGATTACGCTGGGCATCCTGATGCTGGTCAGCGTGCAGGATATTAGCGTTGTGGCGATATAGAAAATCGCCGATAGCGGCGACGATTCCCAAGCGATCTGGGCAGTCGATGAGCAAGGTTGCAGTGTTCTTTTTTATGAGGGCACTCTCCCAGATGGCTCAAGCGGAATGGCTTGCGATCATTCCAGCGGAGGTCTTCGAGGCAGGCTTTCGATCGGCACCGAGCCACGGGAGGTCTGCAACAGCAGCGAAGTCACATCCCCTTGCTGGCCGGCCGAGACCCCTTGCACTTGCAGCCCGCTCATGTTCAACCTCGTCCCTTCAAAAGGCCCATCGTCGCGATGTGCGAGCAGCATTGTAAGCAGGGATTGCCCAGTTGACAAATCCGCAGAGGGCAATTATCGGATTCATCGCAGGCAAGGGGGCAACTCCCTAGATAATGTGTATGATAGAGCCAAGTTTTTGTCTTCTGAAGAGCAGGCAGTGGCATGACGGCCACGCGGCCAGGAAACGGTGAGCCTGATCCGAGGACTGAGACCGATGTCTGCCCGTCCTAGCTCTGGCGCGATAGAATCGCCTCTGGTGATTCGCTTGATCCTGTGGACTTCTCATCGGACCTGCCATGCTCGACATCGAAGTGATTCGCAAAGATCCCGCAGCCATCCAGGCCAACTGTGCCAACCGCAACGTCAAAGCGGACATCGCCCGCATCATCGCCCTGGATGACGAGCGAAAGCGACTGGTAGGGCAAGCCCAGACAATCCAGCAGCAGGCCAACGAACTGTCCAAGCGAGTCGGTAGCGAGAAGGATGCCACTCTCAAGCAGCAGTTGATCGCTCAGGGCAAGGCCCTGCGTGAGCAAAAGACCGCTCTAGAGAAGCAAGCGCAGCAGGTCGAAGCCGATCGCGATGCTGCCATTGCCGCCTTGCCCAACCTGACCCATCCCGATGCCCCAGTCGGCACGGACAGCACGGCCAACAAGGTGATTCGCCGCTGGGGCGAACCAACTCGCTTCGACTTCAAGCCCAAAGATCACGTCGCGATCATCGAGGCACTGGATCTGGCCGATCTGGAGGCCGGCGCATCGGTGGCCGGCCAGAAATTCTACTTCCTCAAAAATGAGGCGGTGTTGTTGGAACTGGCTCTGATTCAGTATGCCATGACCACAGTGCTGGCCCGCGGCTACACACCGGTAATCACGCCGGATCTAGCTCGTGTCGAAGTATTGGAGGGCATCGGCTTCATGCCACGCGATCCCAATCCCGAGACGCGACAGGTCTACACCATCGCCGACAGCGATCTGTGTTTGGTCGGCACTGCCGAGATCACGCTGGGCGGCATGCACCGCAACCAGACCCTCGACGCAGCGACGTTGCCCAGGAAGTACGTCGGCCTATCCCACTGTTTCCGCACAGAAGCCGGCGCGCCGGGCCGCGACACACGCGGGCTGTATCGCGTGCATCAGTTCACCAAAGTCGAGATGTTTGCCTTCTGCCTGCCCGAACAGAGCGAGGCGATCCATCTAGAAATCCTGGCCATCGAAGAGGCGATTTTTCAGGGACTGAAACTCCCCTATCAGGTTATAGATACTTGCACGGGCGACCTCGGCGGGCCAGCCTACCGTAAGTATGACTTGGAGGCGTGGATGCCCGGTCGAGGTGAGGCTGGCGAGTATGGCGAGGTGACCAGCACCTCCAACTGCACCGACTTCCAGGCTCGTCGGCTCAACATTCGCTACAAGATCGCTGGCCAGAAGGGCACCCACTTCGTCCACACCCTCAACGGCACTGCTGTTGCCTGTACGCGTGCCTTGGTGGCCATTTTAGAGAATTACCAGCAGGCAGACGGCTCCGTGGTGGTTCCTGAGGTACTTCGTCCCTGGGTCGGCAAGGATCGCATCGGCCCGCGTTGAACGAACTCGCAGTTCAGAGAATCCACTCGTCCGAGAAACCTGCGCGCTGCAAGACCTGCGGCAATAGCACTGATAGTTCGGGCTGGCCTGCACGGATCAGTTGACCGGCCAGCCCTTCAAGGTGCAACTGGAACAGCCAGATTAGTTCGTTTCTGGCCAAACCGCTACAACGCTACGCAAATTCAGACTAATGGAGTGTCTCACTCCTTCTGTAACGGTCGCCCCTGCTCGTCCACCGCGCCTGCGGCAACCACCACCAGTCGCTCTGGATTGATGTACTTGCGGGCCACGGCTTGCACATCCTCGGCCGTCACGGCCGCAACCTGTTTGCGAAATACCTCCAGGGCATCGAGCCCCAGACCGAAACGCTCCAGAGCTACCAACTGACCAGCGATGCCCTGTGTCGTGCCGAACCGGAGCAGTTGACTGCCCAGGAGGTACGCCTTGACATCCTCCACTTCCTCGGCCGTGGGTCGAGTGTCGCGAATGCGTCGCAGTTCCTCAACAATCAACTCCTTGACGCGAGCAAATTGGTCGTTGTCCGTGCCGATGTAGCACACGAAGGTGCCCTGTTCCAGGCCGGCACTGGCAGTGATGGTCGCAGAGACCGTGTACGCCAGTCCTTCGCGGTCGCGCAATCGGGACGAGAGCCGATCCGTGAATCCCGGGCCGGTGCCCAGGATGTGATCCATCACCAGCAACTTGTAATAGTCGGGATCGTTTCGCCGCACGCCGACGTGACCCAGGAACACCTGCAACTGGGCAGCCTGGGGCATGCTCAGGATCGTCTGCTGGAACTTTTCGGGACGCTTGACGGTCGGGAGATTCAGAGCCGGTAGCTCCGCTTTGTTCCAGTTGGCTGTCAGGCGAGTCACCTCGGCGATCACTGCCTCGGCATCGCAATCGCCAACCACGGTCAGGATGGCGTTGTTCGGCACGAACACCTGGGCGTGATAGGCCTTGCAGTCTGCGCCAGTCAGTTTCGCCACGCTTTGGGTCGTGCCTCGCGACGGTCGGCCCAGGGGATGATCGCCATAGACAGCTTTCTGAAAGACGCGAGCCGCACGGGAACGCGGTTGAGCCTCCTCCTCGCCCAGTTCCGCCAGCATCTGGGCACGTCGGCGAGCCACCGCCTCGTCAGCAAAGGCCGGCTGCGTCAGACACTCCAGCAGCAATTCCAGCCCCAGCGATCGGTTCGACGACAGCACACGCACGTTGCCCCCGCTGCCATCGAGGCTCAACTGGCCTCCGACGTTCTCGATGGCCTCGGCAATCTGCTTACCCGTTCGTCGCGTCGTGCCTTCGTCCAGCAACAGACCTGTCAGGGCGGCAATTCCGAGTTTGTCGTCCTTCTGGTACAGAGTAGACTGACGCAGGCTCAGTCGAGCCGTCACGATGGGCAGTCGGCGATTCTCCAAGACAAGCAAGGTCAGGCCGTTGGGCAACACCACACGACGGGTCTTTTTCAGATCGAAGGCCTGGCCCTGGCCCTTGCCAGCCTGACGAGCCGATCGAGCGGGATGGTTGCTGCTCGCTGCGCCCATCGGTTTGCCCGCAGGAACCGACCACAGCGTCACACTCCGCGTCGGACTCAAGAACTCGCGTGCCACCCGCTGCACGTCGGCGGCGGTCACGGCCAGGATACGCGGTAGGTATTTGCGAGCATGATCCAGGTCGGTGAGCGTCACGGCCTGGCCGATGCTGTCGGCCAGTTGGTAAGTACTCTCGCGCTCGAAGACTGCCGAGGCCAGCAATTGTTGCTTGATACGTCGCAACTCTTCTTCAGCAACGGGTTCCTTGCCGAGTCGCGCCAGTTCCTCTAGCAGGCGTTTTTCGACCGCCGCGCGGTTCTGACCAGGCAGCACATCAACGAACACTCCCAGCCAGCCGCCGTAGCGTCCAGATGAGTGAGATACCTCGACGCTGCTAGCGACGGCGGTTCCCTCGACCAGCGAGGCATAGAGTCGGCTGCGTTTGCCGCGGCCCAGCAACGCTTCCAGCACGGCCAGGGCCGGTTCCTCGGCGGCTCCGACGCGAACTGTGGGATAGGCGAGCAGTAAGCGCGGTACGCTGAACTTGGAGGGCATCTCCTGACGAATCGGCAACTTGGGCTGGTCTTCAGGCACTTGCTTACGCGGCGGCAACTTGCCCGCTGGGATGCTGCCGAACTGCTTGCGGATCGCCGTCAGTGCCTGGTCGGCATCGAACCCGCCCACCATCACCAGAGCGGCGTTGTTGGGGTGATACCAGCGGTCATAGTGGGCCTGGATCACTTTCTCAGTCGCCTCGCGAACGTGTCGAGCCTCGCCGATGACCGGATGGCCGTAGGGATGCGCCTTGCCGAACAGCAACGGCAGCATGGCCTTGTATTCCAGATCCCAAGGGGAGTCTTCGTTGCCGGCCAGTTCGTTGATGACCGCGCCCTTTTCCTTGTCGAACTCGTGTTCGCGGTCGATGCGCAGATTGCGCATGCGGTCGGCTTCGACTTGCAGAGCATCGAGCCAGCGATCAGCAGGCAGCGTGAAGTGGTAGGCGGTCAGATCCGTCGAGGTGTAGGCGTTGTTGCTGCCGCCGGCCCGGAAGGTGATGCGGTCGATGTCGCCGGGCTTGAGGCGAGCGGTGCCCTTGAACATCAGGTGTTCGAGGTAATGTGACAGCCCCGTGCAGTCCTTGTCCTCGTCAGCACTACCGACCTTGTAGACCACTAGGGTCGTCACGGAAGTTGAACTGGGGATGGGCTTGAGGTAAACCCGCAGTCCATTAGGCAAGGTGGTTTCGCGAATGCCTGCATAGAGAGCCTCGGCGGCACTCATGGCCAAGCGAGCTTCCGACGACAGAGCCTGGGCAGGACTCAGCAAGGTCGGTAACACACACAAACAGAGCAGACTCGACATGAACGTCTCCCACAGAGTGGACAAAATCGCACCTCCCCGGTAAGCCGGAGAACTGCCCAATTCCTCTTTTTACCACGAGCGAACGGCAGCGGCAGGTTGCTCTTTTCCTGGTGTCCACTAATGAGTTAAGATCCGCCTCGGTTGCAGCGGACAGACGCGAACGACCCCAATCTTCGATCATTCTACTCGTAGGAGCGCACGCTCCAGTCGTCGCGGTTGTCGCAGTAACCATCGGAACAGTTCCTCCCAACTGGGAGGATTCAGGCCAAGGAAGGCCGTCCAGAGGTATCTCAACCGCAACCCCGATCCGCACGTTGCGACGTGCGACTTCAACACGAACTCACCCTCGATTCAGCACCAATCCTCTTCCGAGAAGCGTTCAGCGACAAGCGGTGTTGCTCAGGCTGTGCGTGGCAAATGGATGCCCCGAGACAGGCCCTGTGGAATGCTTGTGGCGGTCGTTTCTGGACGATTCCTGGCCGAGTGACTCGCTCCTCCATTTCCCCAAGCAGAATGGCGGGACTGAAGATGACTCGTGCAGCCGTTCTCTTTCGCGTCGATGCCGGCCCCCAGCAAGGCTGGGAACACCTGATGCGTTGCCTGATCGTGGCGGCCGCCCTGCAACGCCGTCGTCGGCCGGCCCATTTCCTGTCGCAACTGCAACCGGCCAGCCTCGTGCCGCTGGTCAAACGCGGCGGCAATGAATGGTTACCAGCTGCCCATCCAGTCGGTGGGCCTGAGGATCTCCTCCAAACCCAGGCACAGATTCGTCAGTTGAATGCTCAGGCGGTTGTCGTCGATTCCCCCTTGGTGAACCAATCCTATCTCGAACAACTCCGCGCCACAGGAGCCGCTGTCGTCGTGTTGGATAGTCTGGCCACCTCAGCCTTACCGACGCATCTGGTGGTCAATCCATTGCTCGGCCCCTCACGGGACGATTACGACTACGGCAACGGCACGCAGTTGCTGCTCGGTGCCCGTTATGCTCTGGTTCGGCCTGAGGTTCGCCGCATTCGTCCGATTCGCGCTCAGGAGCCACCTCAGCCCTTCCGCCTTCTCATCGCTCTGGGTGATGACGACTTGAACAACCAGTCCGGCGAACTGGCCAAGATCCTGCTCAACTGCCCGCGAGTTGGCCACGTCGATATTCTCGTTAGGCCCTTCCATCCGCAACTGGAGAGCCTGACGGCTCTAGCAGCTAGCTGTCCAGAGCGACTGGCCGTCTACTCCGAACCACATGAGGTTCCGTTGCGACTGTCGCGATGTCATTTGGCCCTGACGGCCGGCAATGCCTGGTCGCTCGAACTGGCCTGTGTGGGCATTCCGCAATTGCTCATCGTTCAGACCGAAAGCTACTGGCCCACAGCACATCGCCTAGAAGAGGAAGGGGCGGCTACCTGTCTGGGCTGGCACGCCAATGTCTCAGCCAGTACCATCCGTCAGGCTTTAGCCGCCCTGCTCAGTGATCCCTTTGAACGTCAGAGCATGGCTCGCGCCGGTCGCAAGCTCATCGACGGTCGCGGTTCCGACCGCTTCGTCACCGCTCTGGAACTGATCCTTCAACCTCTCGAACGACAACGCCAACGAGCGTGTGCAGCCTGATTCCGGCATACGACATCCTGGGCGAGTGGCAGCTTTGGGCTTGCTGCTCGCCTAGGGATCTTTTTTCTCGGTAGACATCGGTTCCAGTAGCACACGCACGACCGTTCCGATGGGAGGGATGCGTTCCGTCCAGGCTTCGTAGCCGCGTTCGCCATCGGCCTTGGAACTTTCGATGGGGATGTCGAGCAGGGCGGACTCAAAGTTGGCGATACAGATGACATCGCCATCGTTGGCAAGGTAGGTGCGTGGGCCACCCGGTTCGATGGGGTCGAGGAAGACACTGCCGGCAAAGACCCAGTCGCAGGGCAGTTCTTTTTTGGTTTTGATCTGTCGAATCCAAGAAGCGGCTGGGACGCGAACCACTCGATCTTTTTGTTCGTAGAGCAAGCTGATCTTGATGGGAGTGCCCGTTGGCGGACGGTACTGAGGCACCCAGCGAACTGGACTGCCTTCGCGAGCATTGGCGAGCAACAGTGCTTCATGGAGCTTGCGGGCATCGATGTCGGCCGCCAGGATGGCTTCGTGTTCCTTGGTGTTCTTACGGGTTAGGAGTTGCTCGAGCGGCCCTTCGCGCAGACAGACGACGGCATCGACCCAGACGCGGCGGCGTGTGGGCAGGATTTCCAGCTCGATGTTGTCGGCAACCTTGACTTTCTTGCCGGCCGGCGGTTCTTCCGAAGCGGGTTGCTTTTTGGGCAGCGGCTTGTTGCGAGCTGGCGATTGGGCAGGCTCCTCACAACCGCCCAACAGCGGCAGCAAGAGCAACAGCGGCCCGTACCAACCGAGCTTGCTTTGACATGTCATGCAGCGACCC
>Ga0272446_1002895_pt1 | contig 22550 bp, 17 predicted proteins | sample YNPCB0061_FD_194587 | JGI IMG/M metagenome (GOLD analysis project Ga0272446, IMG submission 194587) | Hot spring microbial mat communities from Yellowstone National Park, WY, United States - YNP-CB-006-1 | ecosystem: Environmental > Aquatic > Thermal springs > Hot (42-90C) > Sediment | place... | reverse complement strand
AGGGTTTCGGCAAACCCGACGCCACTCAGTCCATAGTGAACGGCGCACTCGTTGACGCCACGCACAAAGTGGCGAAACTGCTCCGGCGAAAATGTGTAGTGGGCGCCACCGATGGCCAGGTGAAAGTTGCCACACTCCAGACACAGCCACATCCGCACGGGGATGGGTATCTGGTCCGGGTCTTCGGGCAGACGAAACAGCGATTGAATGTCCATAAGTGACAGGCTCCTGGAGCATTAGAAAAACCGCAACCGCACTCCGGCGACGAACGCACGCCCCCGCGCCGGCGCATCGAACAGTGTAAACAGGTCCTGGTAAAAGCGATTACCCAGGTTCTCCACCCCAAGGGTCAGCGCCACACCGTAGCGCTCGCGGTCAAAGTTGATGCCGCCCCGTACGTCATGGACGGTGAAACCGAGACGTGCCGTGCCCGGCTGTGCGTAGAGGCTGCCGGGCGGCAACCGGCGCTGGGTCGTGACGATGCGCGACCGATACTCCATCCAGTAGCGGTTCGTGGCCGAGTTCCAGCGCGTCCCCAGCACGGCTTTGACCGGCACGACCGGAAAGTTGAACGGGTCCACCGGCTGGTTCGCCTGCAGGTCGTCTCCGCGCGTCACACTCAGATTGCCCAGCAGCGTCACGAACGATGACCGCAATGCATCGGGCAGCCGGAAGGGCGCTTCAAACTCGGCTTCAATCCCCTGCATGCGGATGCAGCCGAGGTTCTGGCGCTGAAGCACAGCCAGCGGCACGCCCCCCGGAATCGGGTTGGGTATCGGCGCCAGACCCGGCACCGGCGTGCCAAAGTTGCCAATGAAGTTGGTGTAGTTGTTGCGGAAGTAGGTGAAAGCACCCGAAAACCGCGTAAAGCGCACCTTGGCTCCCAGATCGAGATTGATGCCGGTTTCCGGGCGCAAATCCGGGTTTGGAATCGTGACACTGCGCGTCGTCGGGCTAAGCGTGTGGGATGCCCCGGCATTGTAGCGGTCAAAGATGTTCGGTTCGCGGTAACTGCGCGCCACCCGCGCCACGAGACTGACCGCCGGGATAGGGCTGACGACGATGCCGCCCGACCCCGTGACGGCCACATTCGCATGGCGCAGCGACTCCAGACCGTTGATACCAGCCGTTCCGGGCGGTATGAGGTTGAAGATGTCGTAACTCGGTGTATCCAGCGCTCGTGAACGGTAGCCATCCACCCGCAGCCCGCCGATCAGCCGCACATAACGGCTGGGGGTGTATTCGTCCTGCACGAAAAAGGCCAGGTCCTGAAAGTTGGCATTCGGAACATCCCGCCGGGGCTGGCTGTTGCGCAGCGAACGCAGCACATCGCCGTCGGTACGGATGCGCGCGGCCAGCGTCTGCGCCTGAGCCGGGGTCAGACCGCCAGGCGGCGTCGGCAATGTTCCCCGGATGACAATCCGATCATCGGCGCTGGTGTCCCGGTAGAAACTGATCCCGGCCGTGATGACGTGGTTGCGGAACGGCGTCAGGATGACCTGCCCATCAAAGCCGCCCGTCGTGGGATTGATCTGCCGGTCCGTGACCTGAAACAGCGCTGGCAACGCCCGTACGATGACCTGGTCGCGCCGCTGCTGCCACTGGTAGTAGCCGCTGATCTGGACACTGGCAATCACCGGTGACAGATCACGGACGACGAATCCCATATTGACCTTGTCGCGGTTGCTGAACAGGAAGTCGAACGTGCCCTGAAGCGGATACCGGTAGGGCGCGGACGCAAGCCGCTCATAGCTCGACCGGAGAAAGGTCTGCTCCGTAAAGAAGAACCGACCTTCGACGCGCGTGGCATTTGTCCGGTAGGTCGAACCCGTCACCCGGCGCGTCACCGGGTCAAGCTGTGGCACCACCGAGGCATAGCCGGCTTCCACGGGGCCGCCGGCCGTGTAGTCGCTGAAGTTTTCAAACGACTGCCGGACGCGGGCCGTGAAGCGGCGGGTCGCCAGACTCAGGCTGCCGCCGTAGCGTCCACCGGGGCCGTTCGAGGTGAAAAAGGGATCAACCACGCCGCTCACCCGCACCCCGCTGTCCACCGTGGCCGGCGGGCGCGTGATGAAGTTGATCGTACCGCCCAGCGCCTCCGTGCCGTAGAGCACCGACCCGGCCCCACGGATGACTTCAATGGCTTCCAGCGTACCGACATCCACCAGTCCCGTCTCGACGCCATTGCCGACGTGGCTCGTCGGCGTGCGCCCGTGGTTGAGGCGCTCGCCATCCACCAGCACCAGCACGCGATTCCCTTCCAGCCCGCGGATGATGGGGCGCGTCTGGAAGCTCTGCGACTGGGTATAAGTTCCGGGCAAATCGCGGAGAATGTCGGCGGCCGTCCCCGGCAGCCGCTCCTGCAACTGCTGCTCCGTCACGACCGAAACGGCTTCCGGCGTTGTCATCGTGTCCCGAACGGTACGGCTGGCCGTGATGGTGACGATTTCCCGGATCGTCCCCGGCGCAAGGCGAATGGGATCGAGGGTTGCACCTGGTGCCGCAAGCCGCACTTCGACGACGGCATCCGAAAACCCTTCCCGTGTGACACGTACCTGATAGACGCCATAGCGCAGTTCGCCGACGGTAAATGTGCCATCGGCGGCCGTCAGGGCCATGCGCGTACTTCCGGTCGCCACACTGCGGACAAGCACACTGGCTTCGGCGATTGGCGCTCCCTGCCCATCGGTTACGCTGCCGGTCAGAGCGCCCCGGTCTTCAGCCTGCGCGCCGGCAACGCCCACCACCCCCAACCACACGGCCATCACCAGAACACCAATCCACGAATAACCACGGCCAGCCCGGAGGCCAGACCAAGGGAAAGCCGCGCGTTTCGCAAACGAAATCACCATCACTGCATTTGACATAACACTCCACTCCCTGCGCGCCGGACAAACGGCTTTTAGAGCTTCATTGCGGACGGCGCATCGGGTAGAGTGCCCGCGCACACGCGCCATCCTGTTGCCTACCGGGTGGACACTGTGCTCAAAGCCTTCGGTGTTGCCGCACCGGAGGCTTTTTGCTTGGGGGGCGTCAAGGGTTCAGGGCGGCATGGCGTCACTTGGCAAACTTAGCAAATGAAAATGATTTTCAAGTTGAAGCCAATGTGCTACACCAGCCCACGGTTGTCAAGCCCCGTGCCCGTCCGGACGGAAGAATTGCCCGGGCACGCCCTTTCCACGGGCGCGTCTGCGGCAGAGGCAAAACGCGGGACTGGCCAACGGGTCAGCCGTCAACGTAGCGGCTGATGAATGAAGGGTGTTCAGGACGGGCGGGACGTTGCGATAACGACTGGCGGCACAGCCGGGCGCGTGGTCTCCAGAAAGAACCGGGGGGCAATGCCCATCACCAGCATCAGAGCTGCCAGCGGCGCCACGGTCAGCACTTCCCGCCAGTCAGCATCCGGCATCTCGAAGGTGGCTTTGTGCGGCCCAAAAAGCGTACGCCGCACGGCCGTCAGCAGATACACCGCCGACAACACCATGCCGCTGGCCGCCACGACGGCAAACCAGCGTCCCGGTGTGGCCGTGAAAGCCCCCAGCAGAGTCAGGAACTCACCGATGAAGCCGTTGGTGAACGGTACGCCGGCTGAGGCCAGGCTGGCCAGAACCATCAGGAAGGCAAACCGGGGCATCGCTTGGGCCAAACCGCCAAACTCGCCCAGGTCGGTCGTCTGCCGCCGGGTTTCCAGCATGGCGACGAGCAAAAAGAGCGCGCCGGTTGTGACGCCGTGCGCCACCATGTGAAACATCGCGCCTTCGACGCCATACGCCGTGAACGAAAAGACCCCCAGCGTCACAAACCCCAAGTGACTGAGCGATGAATAGGCCAGCAGCCGTTTCAGATCGGTCTGCACCATGGCGACCAGCGCCCCGTGCAGGATGCTGACCACGGCCAGCACCAGCACCGGCAGCGCCCACGCCTGGGCCTCTTCGGGAAACAGTCCGACGCCAAACCGGACGAGGGCATAGGTGCCCATTTTCGACATGGCCCCCGCCAGCAGCGCCGTGATGGGCGTCGGGCACTCGGCGTAGGTGTCAGCCTGCCAGGTGTGGAGCGGAAACACCGGAATTTTGACGAAAAACGCGATGGCAAACCCCCAGAAGCACCACTGGCGCAGGTCCGGCGAAAGCAGATTGCGCGCCTTGACGAGCGTTTCCAGGTCAAAGGTATAGCGCCCGGTGGCCTGCCCATGCGCCACATAGAGGCCGATGATCGCCGCGAGCATCAGCAGGCTTCCGGCAACGGTGTAGAGGAAAAATTTGGTGACGGCTGCCAGACGGTTCTCCCCGCCCCACAGGCCGATGAGGAAGTAGGCCGGGATGAGCACGACTTCCCAGAACACATAGAACGTCACCAGGTCGCGCGCCAGAAAAACGCCGATCAGCCCGCTTTCAAACAGCAGCACCAGCATGAAGTAGATGTGGCGCCGGGTCGTGATCGCCGTACTGGCCAGCATCGCCAGCGGCGTCAGCAGCGTCACCAGCAGGATCAGCCACAGGCTGAGACCATCCACAGCCAGGTGAAACCAGACGCCCAGCGTGGGAATCCACGGCGCATTGACGACGAGCACCGGGGCGGTCTGGCGGCCAATCAACCGCCATGACAGCCCGCATGTCAGCAGAGCCGTTGTCAGGGCAACGGCCAGGGCATACCGCCGGCCGGCTTCGGCCGAGGTGGCCGCGAGAGCCGCAATGACGAGCGCGCCCATCACCGGCGCAACAATCAGAAGGACGAGCAACAGGCCAGAATCAAGGAAGGTCACAGTACACTCACTTCTACAACGGTCGCCGGGCGTACTATCCGGGGCCAAACACGAAATAGCCCAGGATGAGCAACGCCGCGAGAAAGATCATCACGACGTAGCCACGGGCATAGCCCGACTGCATTTCACGCAGGGTAGCCCCAAGTCCCGACAGGCTGCGCCCGATGCCGCCCACCAGTCCGTCCACCAGGGAGACATCCAGCCCCTGCCACAGGCCGCGCCGGGCCAGGGCTTCCAGCGGACGCGCCACCGCCAGGTCATACGCTTCATCCACCCAGTATTTCGCCTGCAGGATGCGCGGCGCTTCCCAGAGCGGATGGCGTTGAAAGAACCACCATCCGCCGGCAATGCCGGTCAGGGCAATGGCGGCCGAAATGCCCATCAGCACGAGCTCCGTCGTATGGGAAGCCGCTTCGTGGGTGAACTCGGTCGGCATCGTCACCAGTGGACTGAGGAAGCCGCGCATCCACGGATGGGCGCCAAAGGCTTCCGGCAGACCGAGCACGCCACCAAACACTGACAACACGGCCAGCACCACCAGCGGCAGGGTCATCACCAGCGGCGATTCGTGCGGCTGGCCGTGGGCGACGGCCTCACGCGGTTCCCCGTGGAAGGTCAGCACCATAAGCCGCGTCATATAGACGGCCGTAAGCAGCGAGGTCAGCAGGCCCACCACCCAGAGGGTTTTGGCCAGTCCACCGGGCAGCACGGCCGAAGCGAAGGTTTCCAGCAACACTTCATCCTTGCTGAAAAAGCCCGACAGCAGCGGAAAACCGGCCAGGGCCAGCCAACCGGCCGTCATCGTCCAGCGGGTCAGGGGCATGAAGCGTCCCAGCCCACCCATGCGCCGCAGGTTCTGCTCTTCGTGCAGCGCGTGAATGACACTGCCGGCGCCCAGAAAGAGCAGCGCCTTGAAGAAGGCATGCGTGGTGACGTGAAAGATGCCGGCCGTAAAGGCTCCGGCTCCGCAGGCCATGACCATGAGACCGAGCTGGGAAACCGTCGAGTAGGCCAGCACTTTTTTGATGTCGTCCTGCCCCAGGGCAATCGTGGCGGACAGCAGCGCCGTTGCCCCGCCGACAACCGCAACGACGACCAGCGCCGTCGGCGCGTGCAGGAAAACAACATTGAGCCGCGCCAGCAGATAGACTCCGGCCGTGACCATTGTTGCCGCGTGAATGAGGGCCGAAACCGGCGTTGGCCCCGCCATCGCATCGGGCAGCCAGACGAACAGCGGAATCTGCGCACTTTTTCCCGTGACCCCCAGCAGCACCAACAGGCCGACGGTGGTCAGTCCGCCCGCGCCAACCGCCGCCCAGCCCAGTGTTTCGACGGGCTGCTGCGCCGCCCAGCGCGCAATGTCCGCAAAGTTGACACTTCCGGCTTTCGTCACCAGCAGCAGGATGGCCAGCACCAGCCCGGCATCCCCGATACGGTTGTAAATGAAGGCTTTGCGGGCAGCTTCAGCGGCTTCGTCCCGGGTGAAGTAGTGCCCGATGAGCAGGTAGGAACAGACCCCGACACCTTCCCAGCCGACAAACATCAGCAGCATGTTGTCGGCCAGCACCAGCGTCAGCATGGCCGCCACAAAGAGGTTCAGCGCGGCAAAAAAGCGGACGTAGCCTTCGTCGCCGTGCATGTAGCCGGTGGCAAAGATGTGGATGAGCAGTCCGACGCCCGTAATGAACAGCACCATGACGCCCGACAGCGGATCGAGCGCCAGACCAAAGTCAGCGGTCAGGCTGCCCACGCTGAACCACATCCCGAGGCGTTCCGTCACCCGGCGTACGCCTTCTGCATCCGGCGCCGCTGGCAGCAACTTCAGAAAAAAGGCCGCGAAAGCCAGTCCCGCTGCCACGGCCACAGCGAGGCAGGCCAGGGCCCCGGCCAGACGTTCACCCAGCCGACGTCCGGCCACGGTCAGCAGCAGTGCGCCAAGCAGTGGCGCGAGAATCATCACGGTCAACATGCCAGTCGTTTATCCACAGCGTCCCCGGAGGGGCGTCCACGCAGGGGCCGTCAAAGTTTCAGCAGGCTGGATTCATCCACATCGAGGGTTTCGCGGTTGCGGAACAGCGCAATGACGATCGCCAGTCCCACACCAGCTTCGGCAGCGGCCACCGCCATGACGAGGATGACGAAAAGCTGTCCTTCCACCGTCCCCTGGAACACCGAAAACGCCACAAAGGCCAGATTGGCGGCGTTGAGCATGAGTTCCAGGCACAGCAGGGTCGAAATAATGTTGTTTTTGACGAAGACACCGGCCGCCCCGATGGCAAAGAGGGCAGCACTGAGGATGAGATACCAGGACAAAGGCACCATAGTGTTTCACCCGACGTTTCACCTGGCGGTGGTCAGCAGACCGACGCCGACTTCACCCGTTGACCATGCCAGACGGTAGGCATTTCCTTCCTTGGTAATCGTGACGGCAGCTTCGTAGGGCTGCCCCGTGGGCGATACGCCCTTGGTGCGGTGGGTGGCGGTCAAGCCGCCGCCGCCGTAGAACTGCTCGCGCCCGATTCCCCCTTGCATGTCCAAGGTTGTCCATCCGCCATCGCCGCTGCCGTCGGCTTTGAGGGCATAGAGCGCAACACCGGGCTGCTCACCATAGCCGACCACGAGCACCTGCCCGGCCAGAATGCCGACGCCGGTTTCGCCATTCGTCCAGGCGAAGAGATACACCTTGTCGCCGAGTTTGCGGATGCCCAGTTTTCCACGGTACAACCGCCCGTCAGGATTCGTGCCGGTCGTTTCGTAGGTTCCTTCGATGCCGTCAGTCAGGGACTGCGGGACAGCCGTTTCGGTCAGAATGCGCCCCTGCGCCTGCCCGTTTGTCCACCGGCCGCGCAAGGTCCCGTTTTCATTGCGATACACGGCAACCCCCGGCACCCGCCCTTTGGAGGTATAGCCCACCATCAGGTATTCGGTGCGCCCGGCATCCTGGGCGCACGCCTGCCCTTCCGGCCGACCGACGCCGGCCGGCAGCAGCCACAGACATAACCCCAGGAACACCCAAAGCCCGGAACGCATGGCGTTACTCCTTCTCACGTTTTGCCAGGTGCAAAGCACCAACCACGGCCAGCAGAATCAGCACCGAGGTCAGCTCGAACGGCAGCAGATAACGGGTCATGAGGTTTTTGCCGACCCGCTCGACCGTACCGGCTTCGCCGGAAGGCGCGCGCTCACCCGTCATGCCCCAGACGGCAAACCAGACCTGCACCGTGAATGCGAGTCCCAGCGGCAGCGCCAGCCAGACGAGAAAGCGGTGCCGTGGCGGACGTTCTTCATCGGCGCGTACATTGAGCAGCATGATGACGAACACGAACAGCATCATAATGGCCCCGGCATAGACGACAATCTGTGCCGCGCCGATAAACTGCGCGCCCATCAGAACGTAGAGTGCTGACAGTCCGACAAAGGAAGTAATGAGCGCAAAAGCGCCGTAGAGCGGGTTGCGCAACAGCACCACCGACACGGCGCCACTGAGCACCAGGGCCGCAAAACCGACGAACAAAAGCTGCTGAAAGGTCATGGCTGCGTTTGACGATGGACACCGGCCGCGCAAGGCACGGCTGTCACCCATCGTGAGTTTTCATACACCCCGATGGAATGCTTTTCGCGGCCAAAAATCAAGCCTTTACTGCCAGGGTACGGGGGATGAAACCCGGCATTGATGCGGCGGCAGCACCCAAAATGCCTACCGGAAATGGCGGATGATGTCGGTAATGGAAACAATGCCGATGATTTTTCCGACTTCGACGACCGGCGCGCGGGTGAGTTTATGGGCCCGGAGCAGCCGGGCGATGGCGCGAATGTCGTGCAACGGCTCGACAAAGAACATGGGTTTCGTCATCACCTGATGGACGTACGCCTTGTCGAGGTTGCCACCCGTGGCAATGACCTTATAAACGATGTCGCGGTCGGTGATGATGCCGTGGCCGTCGTACTCATCACGGGGCAGGACAATGAGGCAGTGAACGCGCGTCTGGTTCATCAACTCCAGGGCCTGCCGCACGGTCGCGTCGCCGGAAATGAAATCAAAGTCACTGGTCATCAAGTCTTTGGCTCTCATGCCCATGGCTCCAGGACGGCTGGCAGCGGCCGGCGCAGATTGTCGGGCGGTCAGCTCTTTTTCTTGAACAACTGCTCAAAGGCTTTGCGGGCATCATCCGCAGCCGTGCGGGACTTCGAGGCGCCGGTCAGTGCCACTTTTGTGTTTGGAGCAAAATGCTCACAGTGATTGGCGGCGGCTTTGTCACGTACCGGCTCGGCAATGGGTTCACGGCATTCAAACCGCGCGCCGGCGTCAAAAAAGCGACAGTTGCGGCAGCAGTGCAGGTCGGCGCCACATTCGTTGCAGCGGTCGAGGCGTCCGACCCTCCCCAGCAAACGCACTTCGCGCCCACAGGCGTGACAAATCATGCAGTTTCCCCCCGGTTGGTGGTGGCATTGGCAGTGGCCTCAGCAGCAGGCGTCGTGAGGCTCACCCGGCGGCGCGTGAGTTTGACGAAACCCGGCTGAGCCGATGACCGGTGCATCTTACGGCATCCGTCCACCACCATGCCAAACGGACAGAAGTACCGGCAAGCGCCACGTTTTCCGAGAACGAACACACTGCCGACGACGAAAGCCAGCAGCCCCAGGTGCAGGGCGTGCGACCACCAGTTTTCGGCGTCAAAGCCCATGGAGCTGGTGTGGGCGGTCATGGCATCGCGCCAGAACAGCCAGGCCAGCGGCACCCACAGGGCAGCCACCACCAGCACGCCGATTTGCGTCCACCGTGGGTTGAACGACACCCGCGCCCTGGCGAAGCGGGCAAAGAGGTCCTGCGCGCCGCCCAGCCAGCAAATCCAGGCACACACCCACCGGCCTGTGCGCATCGTCAGATAGACCAGCGCCGCCCAGAAAAGAATGCCGTAGATGGCCCAGGCCAGGTTCGGAATGGCCGCGCGGATGAGCAGGACGTGAATGAGCACGAACACCATCTGCGTCGCCAACCGGTACGGCAGCAGGTTGCGCCGGGGTGGCGTGGGCGCGGATGTAACGGATGTCGTCACAGAGGCCATGGAAGAACCCAACTTTCTTCGGGAAATGTTGGTTGCCGTCGCCAGGGGGGTGGCAACACCACTGAATTTCACACTACACTGCGCCCATAAAACTTCAGCAATCCTTTTTCGGAAGGCGTCCAGGGTGCGGGCGGCGGGTACTTCGCCACGGGGCTTTGGTTTCGGCATTTTGCGTTCATCGCCTGGATGGTGCTGATTGGGCAGGACTGGGATGGTGTCGGAAATCTGTCGGGCGGGAAGTCAAAAAAATCCAAACTTTTCCGTGCCCGGTCGCCTCTCTCAAACAAACACAACGGCTTTACCTGGCCGCCGGGTCTCATCCCCCCTGCGGCCCCCTGCGGGGTGTAGAGACCCACGGCCACGTCTTCAGGAGACAATGTCATGACCTCGGCTACTTCTTCCTACGCACGGCGTCATTGGTTCGAAGGGTTTACCGGCCTCAGTGACCAGACCACCAGCGACGACCCGCCTTTGTACCAGGACACGGCAAAGGCGGCAGGCGTTCCTGACCGGCCGCCGATTGAAGTCATCGCAGCCAACCGCATGGGGTTTGGGCCGCGTCCCGGCGATCTCGACCGCATTCGGACCATCGGATTCAGGGCATACGTTGAAGAGCAGCTTCATCCAAATGACGCCGACGATGCCCTCTTTCTGGCCAAGCGCCAGAGCGCCCGCCTGCGCATCAACTATTCGGCTGGCGACGGTTATCCGGCGCTCGATGAACAGCGCCCCCTCACCGCGCTCGACAAGCCGCTGAGTGAGTTATGGCGGCTGGGTGATTTCAGTATTCCCATGGGACAGCCTGAGCGGACGCGCCCGCTGGAAGAGGTCCGCGCGGAAACGGTGCTGCGGGCCGTGTACAGCAAGTGGCAACTCCGGGAAGTCCTGGTGGACTTCTGGCACGACCACTTCAACGTGGATGCGCGCACCAACGGCCGCATTTATGCCACCTGGCCCATCTACAACCGCCTGTTCCGGCAGCATGCCTTTGGCAACTTCCGGGTTCTGCTCGAAGAAGTCACCAAGAGCATTGCCATGATGTACTACCTGAACCTGGTCAGCAGCCGGAACACCGCCCCCAACAAGAACTTTGCCCGTGAGTTGCTTGAACTTCACACGCTGGGCGCACGCAACTACTTCTCCAACGCGGCCGATGCGCCGGTGTTCCCCAGCGGACAGATGTCCACCGGTTACACGGAAAACGATGTCAACCAGATTGCAGCCGCGCTGACCGGATGGACTATTGCTGCCGGGCAGCGGGTGGGGAGTACCACTTTGCCCAACACCGGGCAGTTTATTTTCGTCCCCCAGTGGAACGACCCGGCAGCGCGTACGGTCCTCAACGTACCCATTCCGGCCGCCACATCGTCCAACCCGATGATCCAGGGGCAGCGCATCCTGGACCTGCTGGCGGCCAACCCAAGCACGGCGATCTTTGTGTGCAGCAAGCTCTGCCGCCGACTCATCGCCGATAACCCGCCTCCCAGCGTCATCAAACAGGCGGTTGTCACCTGGCGGGAGAACCTGTCCGCCCCCGACCAGCTTGGGCGGGTCGTGCGCACCATTCTGCTGTCGCCGGAATTTGCCGAGACATGGGGGCAGAAAACCAAGCGGCCGTTTGACTACATGATGTCGTTCCTGCGCGCGATAGATGCCAATCTGGTTGACAACGGGGGGAGTTATACCCCCTACAACCTTGTGACCGAAGCTGGTCAGCAGCTTTTTGCCTGGCCGCCACCAAACGGGTTCCCCGATGTCAGTGCCTACTGGCTCAACACCAATACCTTCCGCGCAAGCTGGCGGAATGTGCTTGTCACCCTGACCAACGGCTACTCATCCATCCAGCACAACCTGCGCGCCAACCTGCCCTCCGGTGTGACGACCACCCGCCAGATCGTGGATTTCTTCATTGCGCGCATCATGGGACGGCCCGTGCGGCCGGAAGTGTACAACGAGCTTATCGAGTACCTGCGCGGCAGCGCACCCCCGGATGCGCCGCCATCGGGCACGACGGCAGAAGTGACCAACCGCATCAACCTGACCGTGGCACGCCTGTGCGTGTCGCCGGATTTCTGGTGGCGATAAGCCGAGAACAGAAAAGGAGCCAAGTATGCCCCTTACAAGACGCCAATTCGTTGTTGGTTCGAGTCTGACGGCGGCCTATGCCGCCAGCGGTATGGCGCGCATCGGGGGACTGGTTTACGGCCAGACCAGCGGCGTCAACGAAATTCTCGTGGTGCTCTACCTGCGCGGCGGGATTGATGGCTTGAACTTCGCGGCGCCGGTCAATGAGCCGAACTATGTGGCTTCGCGGTCCAATCTCCGCCTGCGCGAAAGCGGCACGGACGCCGGACTGCCACTCGCGAATCCCATCGGGAACGGGATTGACTTCCGGCTGCACCCAAGCGCCCGGCCGTTGCTTGATGTGTATCAGGCGGGCGCGCTGGCGATTGTTCATGCGACCGGGTTGACGGTGTCCAACCGGAGCCACTTTGACGCCCAAAGCCTGATGGAAGGCGGTGTGCCTTCCTCGCGCCAGCCGACCGGGTGGCTTACGCGCCATATCACCACTTCCGGCGGCCAGAGCGGGGCGATCCCCACGGTGGCGGCATCCAACAGTCTGCCCGGTTCGTTGATTGGCAGTGGCAGCGCCATTGCGATGCCCAACCTGACCAACTTTGCCCTGCCGGGCGATCCGACCATCTTTCCGGCGATGACGCGGATGTACAGCGGCACGACGCCGCTCCACATGGCTGGCTTCAATGCCATCAGTGCCATCCAGAACGTCAACAATGCCATTGGGCGGCCGCCAACGGGGGGGACACTCCCGGCCTACAGCCCGGAAAATGGGGCAAGCTACGCCCAGCCGGAAACGCAGACCGGCTCGCTGGGCAGTGCGCTGATCACCATTGCGCGGCTCATCAAGCTCGACATCGGCCTGCGGATTGCAACGCTCGATGTCGGCGGCTGGGACACCCACAACAACCAGGGACTGACCACCGGCACGTATGCGACGAATGTGGACTCGCTGGCGCGCAACCTGCTGGCGTTTTACAACGACATGGTGCGCTATCGGCAGCGGGTCACGCTGGTGGCGATGAGTGAGTTCGGCCGGACGCTGCGGGAAAACCAGAGCGGCGGCACCGACCATGGACGGGCCTCGATTATGCTGGTACTGGGCGGCACGGTGAACGGTGGAAGGATGTATGGGCAGTGGCCCGGTCTGGCCAGCCAGGCATTGGACGGCGGAGACCTGGCGGTGACGACGGACTACCGGCAGGTGCTGGCAGAGATTGTCGTCCGGCGCCTGCGGAATCCGCAGTTGAGTGCGGTATTTCCAGGCCTTGGGAACTATCGTCCGCTGGGTATCGTCCAGGGCAGCGACCTGCCCACCACATAACCAGAGAGGGCGGGCGTCTCGCCTGCGTGGGACAGGCGGGCGGGACGCCCGCGCTCCCAGGGACGCCCGCCCTCCCAAGGTTAGAACTGCATCGCGGCGAGGCGGAGTGCGGCCCGCGCCTGTTCGTACTCCGCCTGCACGTCAATCAGCTTGTTGCGGGCTTCCGCCGTGGCGCGTTCACGCTGGTTGACCAGAAACAGCGAGCTGTCACCGAGCATGAAACGTTGGTTTTCGCCCCGCTCCAGAACAATCGCGGCTTCAAGTTCGCGTTTCGTGGCGAGATACCGCTGCCAGGCGGTATTGATGGCCGAGGCGGTGTCGTAGATTTCGGTCATAATCTGCTGGCGCAGCGTCCGTTCTTCGAGATCGAGCTTCTGGAGCTTCAACTGCGCCTGGGCGATGCGCCCGTCGGCTGTCCGCTGGCGCAGGGGAAGTTCAAAAATCACGCCGGCTTTGAGTGTCGTTCCAATGCCCCCGGGCCCGGCATCGCGTCCCGGCACAAGCGCCAGGTCGAGAATGGGACGCCGTTGGTTGCGGGCCAGTTCCAGGTCCAGCCGCACCGTGTCTTTGAGAACCGCAATGGACTGTAACTCCGGGCGGCGTTGAAGCGCCAGCGCAATGGCATCGTTGATTTCAGCCGCCGTGATTTCCGTTGGCTCAAGTTGCAGGCTAACGTCGAGTACGCTGCCTTCATCCGGTGGCGGCTGGGCGGTGACATCATCCAGCCACAGGGAAAGGGAGAGCTTGAACTGTGCCTTCTGGAAGTCACGCTCGGCTTTGGCCAGCGCCGCCTGACGGCGTTGCACTTCCTGTTCGGCTTCAACGGCGTCAATGGGCGGCAGGTCGCCGGCGATTGTTCGCTGCCGGATGGCGTCGTTGCGGATTTCAGCCAGTTTGAGCAGGTTGCGCGCCACATCCAACCGGCGCTTGGCGGCGACCCAGTCCCAGTAGTCATCGGCCGCCTTGCGGAACAGCTCCAGGCGGGTTTGCACGACGGCAATATCCGCCTGGGATTCGCCCAGAAAAGCCTGCCGCTCCCCGACGGATTTTTCATTGATGCGGAAATCCCGGAAAAGCGGCACTTTGAGACCAAACTCGTAGGTGCCGAAATCCCCGGTGGCAGAAAGCGGAGACTTGGTCGCGCCCAGATTGAGATTCGAGGACGCAAAGAATTTGATCCCGGAGCGGGTCAGGAAGTTGACTTCCGTCCCAATGCCAAAGGCCTCCGATACTTTTCCCCGTTTGGAGGCGCTGTTGTAACGCAGGTAGTCAGTCGAAATGGACAGGATGGGATCAAAAGCCCCCTGTTTCTCAATGCGCTTCGCCGTGGCGACACGGCGTTCGATGACGGAGCCACGCAGTTTTGGGTGCTGGTTCTCAATGATTTGAAAAACACGCTCCAGAAGCAGCGGCGGCGCACCGCCCGGGCCGGGAGTTGGTGCACCGGTGCGGCGTCCCGATTGCGGATCAGGTCCGGCATGGGCGACGGCAGCAGCCAAGCGGCGTTCATCCTCGGTTGGGGACACAACGATACCCGGTAGAGGGGCCTGCGCCCAGGCCGATGACGCACAGCCGCCGCCCAGCCATATCCCCAGCCAGGCCACAGCGCCAAACCACAGCTTACTTGTCATCTTTGTCCCCGTCGTCGTCTTTGCCGGACTTGCCCTTGGCTTTGACCTTGTCCTTGTCGTCCTTGGGCTTTTTCTTTCTTTCGATGGGATTGCGGTCAAACATCGGCGGGAAGCCGTTGAACTGCCGCCACAGCTCAAACCCAAGGGACACCACCCGGAGCATCACCCAGCCCGTCACCTGGGTTCCCGGACGAAGAATGGTCGGGCCCGGCCAGGGATCGTCCTTGCCGCGCTCAATGGCTTCGTAATCCGGCTTGATGAGCAGGCGAAAGCGATTGAGGCCATCATCCACGGAATCTATGGAGACGACCCGCCCGCCGAACGTGCCAATGGCCACCGAAGGCCAGCCGACAAACTGTACAGCCGGAAAGCCCTCAAACTGCAGGCGTACCGGATCGCCAAGCCGCACCAGTGGGGCGTCGAAGTCACTGATCAGCAGTTCCACGGCCTGCTCCTCCTCTTTCATCTGGGGAATCAGGACGCAGAGGACATCGCCCGACTTGAGGGTTTCGGTTTCACCGACGGCCCGCAGTTGGGTCACCTGCCCTGCGCGTGGCGCGATGACCTGCCGCTGCTGGATGCGCTCGCGGAAGTTCTGAATTTCGATGTCGAGCTTTTGAATGCTGTTACTGAGGGAGGCAATGGTTTCCTGCGCCGAGGCGTACGAGCTTTGGGCGCTGCTCAGGGTAGCCAGCGTGTCATTTTCAACCCGGCGGGCATCGAGTTCTCCCACCTTCGTGTCACGAATGGCGGCGTCGAGCATGGCTTGCAGGCGGATGACATCAGCGCGTGATGTTTCCACGGTCTGTCGGGCCAACTCGAAGTCGCGGTCTGAACGGAGACCCGGTTGAATGATCCAGTTGCCGTCAGCGTCTTTTTTCCCTTTGTTGAGGTCACGAATCCGCTCGAAGTTGAGTTCATCGGCCAGCAGTTTCTGCTTGGCCGCTTCCAGTGCCTGCTCAGCCGAGCGGAGGCGGTCGGCGGCCTGCCGTGCCCGCTCCTCAGCCGCCGGGATAGCAAGGTTGCGCGACTGTTCGAGCGCCTTGATCTGCTGAAGCAGAGCGGCGGCACGGGACTGGGCCGCTTCCCGCTGGGCAATCAGAAACTCACGCTGGCGCTCCAGGCGTTCAAGCTGATTCGGGTCAAGAAACTTCGAATCAATCTCGGCAATTTCGGCAATGACGGTCCCGGCTTCAACAAAATCACCTTCCTTGACTTTCCATCCCTTGAGGCGGCCGGGTATCTGGGACTGAACGTTCTGGGGGCGGTCATTCGGTGAAAACACGATTATCTGCCCAACGCCGGTGATGGACTGCTGCCAGGGAACATAAATCAGTGCAAAGATGAGCAGGATCAGAAACAACACCATGATGAGCGCCAGCGGGCGCGCCGGCCGCGGCGACTCAACCAACTGCAAAGCCTGTGGTTTGGACGACGGCAACGTGGCCGGGATCGCTTTCAGTTGACGTGCAGGCTGTGCCATGGCGTGCGGGTTCCTCCCTCAAACGGTGGGGCTTACACCTTGCCCGTCGTGAGCCGCTTGCCGACAAGCTGCCGGGAGACTTCCGGGAACAGCGAGGCAAAGGCTCCACCACGTCGCCAGGAGAGTTCCTCCGGCGAGCCGGTTTCGACAATTACGCCCTTGTCCAGGACGTGAATGACAGAAGACCGCACGACGACTTCCGAATCGTGGGAGATGTCAATGATCGTCCAGCGATGGGTGCGGTCATAGATGGCATCCAGAATTTTCAGCTTGGTACGTTCGTCAATGCCCATGAAGGCCTCATCGAGGATGAGCAGCTTGGGCCGCCGCACGATAGTCCGCGCCAGAAGCAGGCGCTGGACCTGCCCCCGCGACAGGTTATAGCCGCCACTGACCAGCGGTGTTTGCAGTCCCTGTGGGAGTTCGGCCAGCTCATCCGTCAGGTGAACCATCTCCAGAGCCCAGCGCAGGTCTTCCTGGGTCAACCAGTCGGCGCCGACCCGGATGTTTTCCTCGATGGTGCCCTCGAAGATTTCCTCCCGGTCGCCCACCATCCCCACGATCAGCCGGAGCGCATCGAGATTGGCATCCCGGACATCAGTTCCGTTGACCTCGACCGTTCCGTGTGACGGTTCGAGCAATCCGCAGATCAGCGCCATGAGGGTGGACTTCCCCGCCCCGCTGAACCCGACGACACTCACCCAATCGCCGGAATTGACGCTCAAATCCACTCCCGACAGGACTTCCGCACCTGGACGGTAGCTGAAGCGGACATTACGACACACCACCGCCGCGCCCTCCTCGCGGACGGGAACCTCGATGCCTTTTGCCCGCTCAATGGGCAGGTCCTCCACGTGTCCCACCTTGTCGAGGGCTGTCAGCAGGTCATAGACATGTTCGAGCTGACTGATGACCTTGTCCATTCCGGCCAGCACCGATACGACCACGATTTCGGAGGCCACCAGTTGCCCGATGGTCAACTCACGGTTGATGACCAGCCACCCACCAACCGCCAAAATGCCAGCGCTGGCAATGGCATAGAAAAAGTAGTTTCCAACGGCCTGTCGAAAGAGAACGGCGAAGTGCGAGCGGCGGGCTTTGAGATAGGCGACAGAAAGTGCATCCGTCCGTTCCCCCAGAAAGTCCAGCGTGCCGCTCATCTTGAAACTGATGTGGCAGCGCGCCAGTTCTTCAAGCCAGGCAGCAACTTTGTATTTTTTCTTGGATTCGAGAATGCTGGTGCGCAAGCCATTGATGCCCAGCACGAAAATGATAAACAGCCCGGCCAGCACCACTGCCACGTCAAAGCCAAGCAGGTAAGGACTGTAAAAGGCCAGCAGGAGCAACCCGACGAACACCTTCAGGACAGCGTCGAAACCATCCAGCGCCAGCTTGGCAAAGGCCTTCTGAATGTTGATGACATCGAAAAAGCGGTTAACCAGCTCCGGGGCATACTCACCGGTCAGCGAGCCAAGCTGCACCCGCGGCAGGCGTTCCCCCAGATTGATGGACACCCGCACGAAGATGCGCTGCTGCAAACGCTCGATGAGCACCAACTGGAACAGCCGCAAAATACCGCTCAGGCTCAGAAAAAACAGCACCAGCGAGGTGAGCACCACGAGCTGCTGCAGGGACTGCCCCTGAGCAATGTTGTTGACGAGCACCTGCGCCGTGATAGGCACGGCCAGGGAAAACAATCCGGCGACGGCCGTGTAGGCTAGAATCGCCAGGATGTCGCGTGAGTCGAGGGAGACGAGACGCCAGAACCGCTGGGAGGGTGTCAGGTGCGCGTGTTCGCCGTCTGGGGCTGACAAGGTTTTCGTCCCTTCGTGAACAATGGCGTCGCCACCCATGACGGTACTCTCCTCAAGGCAGAACAGAAAGTGTGCCAACCCGGAACCATGCGCCCGTTTGTAGCCGAGCGCCAGAAAACCTCAGTGCGAGATTCCACACGTTTCCGACTTTTATGACCGCCTACACTGCAAGTTGAACAATTTGGCACATTTGGTGGTTTTGGCAACGAATCGGCACCCAAGCCCATACCTTGCATGAGGGTGGGCAGACCGACTAGATTTTTGTACACCAGACCGTCGTGACTCGCTGAATTCACTGTATCCTGACCTGTATCCTTAGCGGAGGGTGCGCCATGTCGGCGACGATTGAAAGCCTGCTCAAGGACCCGCGGATGGCGGGCGCTGACCAACTCGTTCTCCAGGCGGGCAAGGTTCCGACCGTTTTCAACTCATCCGGGGCAACCGAACTGACCCGCAGCCCGATGACGCCCTTTGACATTTATCGGCTCCTGCAACCGCACCTCCCCGACGACAAGAAAACCGCCCTGATGAGTCAACCGACCACCAATTTCCGGTTGAACGTCAACGGCGCCGGGACATTCGACGTGTCCATCACGAAAGAAGGCGGCGGGATGAAGGTCTCGTTCGTTCCGGTTGACAGCGCCCCGGCCAGGCCGGCTACGCCGAGCGCGCCCATACCTCCGCCCCCCGTATCCAGACCCTCTGGAACGTTTACTCCGACACCTACTCCGGCAACCAGCATCACCCCACCCCGCCCGACCCCGCCGATTCCGCCCACCCGCCCGGTGCCCCGTCCCCCGACACCGGCTTCCGGGATGACCGTGCCGGAACAGGTATCCGGGCGGCAGCCGGCGGTCAACCCGCCAGCTTCCACCACTGGCTCCAGCCCCTCTGTGGCCCCGGCGCACAGTCCGGCAACAACCGGTGCGGGTGCGGCCGTCCACCTGCGCAAGCGCGGTCCGCTCGAAATTGACAAGCTGTTTGAAAAACAGCTCGAACTCAAGGCGTCCGACATGCACATTTCGGCGTCCATGCCGCCGATGCTGCGCCTGGACGGAGATATGGTTGTCATGCAGGGCTATGAAGGACAAACCCTGACGGCCGCTGACACCGAACGCATCCTGTGGGAGCTGATGCCCGATAAAAACCGGGAGGAATTCAATCGCCGGCACGACACCGACTTTGCCTATGAGTTCGGCGATGCCGCCCGTTTCCGCTGCAACATCTTTATGGACCGCAAAGGCATGGGCGGCGTGTTCCGGGTCATCCCCAGCAAAATCCTGACCGCCGAAATGCTTGGACTGTCCAAAGAAATCCTCAAGCTCTGCTTTCTGAGCAAGGGGCTGGTGCTGGTGACGGGCCCGACCGGAAGCGGCAAGTCCACGACGCTGTGTGCGCTCATTGATTTCATCAACCGCAACCGCCGCGACCACATCATCACCATTGAAGACCCCATCGAGTTTGTCCACGAGAACAAAAACTGCCTCATCAACCAGCGCGAAGTGCACAACCACACCGACTCGTTCAAGGATGCGCTCCGTGCGGCCCTGCGTGAAGACCCCGACATCGTTCTGGTCGGCGAAATGCGCGACCTCGAAACCATCTCCATTGCCATTGAGACGGCTGAAACCGGACACCTCGTGTTTGGTACGCTGCACACCTCCACCGCCCCTTCCACCGTTGACCGCATCATTGACCAGTTCCCGGCCGACCGGCAGGCGCAAATCCGGGTGATGCTTTCTGAATCGCTCAAGGGCGTTATTGCCCAGACGTTGTGCAAGAAAATTGGCGGCGGACGGGTGGCTGCCCTTGAAACACTCATCTGTGACACCGGGATTGCCAACCTCATCCGTGAAGGCAAAACCTTCCAGATTCCTTCGGCCATGCAGACCGGCAAGGCCAAAGGCAATGTCACGCTCAATGATGCGCTCCTCGACCACGTCAAAAACAAACGGGTCGAACCCCAGGAAGCCTATATCAAAGCCGTGGACAAAAACGGGTTTGAAGGGCTGCTCAAGCGCCACAACCTGGACGTGAGCTTCCTGACCAACCTGGCCAACTCGAACGCCTGATACCCGGCGACTTCCCCCGGCCTGCCGGCCAAACCGGAAAACCGGCCGCTGAGCAGGGGGCGGGCGTCTGGCGGGGACGCCCCGGCTGGCTTTTCCGTGTCAGCCCGTCCGCCGCACAACCACCATCCAGCGCGAAAAAGGTGTGACAACCCCCAACGCGCGGTGTATAGTCCCCGACTTGCGCAAGCGACCCAACGCTTCGCCACAGCAAGACCAGAAACGACTGACCTGACACAAAGGTAAGCCAGCTCATGGCGGCGGCCGACATTGGAATCATTGTTTCACTGTGCAAACGACGGGGATTTATCTTCCCGGCAAGTGAAATCTACGGGGGGCTGGGTTCGACCTGGGATTACGGACCGCTGGGCGTCGAACTCAAAAACAACGTCAAACGCGCCTGGTGGAAAGCCGTCGTCTATGACCGCGATGACATCGAGGGCATGGATGGCGCGATTCTGATGAATCGCCTGGTGTGGAAGTATTCCGGGCACGAAGCCACGTTCAGCGACCCGCTGGTGGATTGCCGCGAGTGCAAGGGACGCTTCCGGGCCGACAAAACCTACGAACTCGACTGTCCCCGGTACAAACGCAAGGTTGCCGCCTGTAGCGCCAACCTCACCGAGCCACGGGCGTTCAACCTGATGTTCAAAACCCAGGTGGGCCCCGTCGAAGAGGATGCCGCGCTGGCGTACCTGCGCCCGGAAACGGCGCAGAGTATGTTCGTCAACTTCAAGAACATCGTGGATTCGCGCTGGCGCAAGATTCCCTTTGGCATTGCCCAGATCGGCAAGGCCTTTCGCAATGAAATCGTGCCGGGCAACTTCACCTTTCGGACGCGCGAATTCGAGCAGATGGAAATCGAGTTCTTCTGCAAGCCGGGAACAGACGCCGACTGGCACGCCCACTGGATTGAGGAACGCCACAACTGGTATCTGCGCTATGGCATCCGGGCCGAAAACCTGCGCCGGTACGTCCAGCAGCCGGAGGAACTCGCGCACTACGCCCGCGCCTGCACGGACTTGCAGTACCGCTTTTTTCCCGAACGCGAAGACGAAGAAAAACAGTGGGATGAGCTGGAAGGTATCGCCAACCGGACGGACTACGACCTTAGTGTTCACTCCAAAGGCAAGCACGACAAATGGCAGGTGCACAACGAGCACTCGACGCAGAGCCTCGTGTACCGCGACCCCGTGACGAATGAAAAATACTTTCCCTACGTTATTGAACCGTCGGCTGGCGCCGACCGCGCCACGCTGGCGTTTTTGATGGACGCCTACAGCGAAAAACCCGGCCCGGACGGTGAACCACGGGTCGTCCTGAAGCTGCACCCGGCGCTGGCACCCATCAAAGTGGCGGTGCTGCCGCTGGCGCGCAATAAATCAGAACTTGTCGAAAAGGCCAAAGCCATCAAGGCTGACCTGCAACGTCATGGCATCCGCGCCGTGTATGATGACACGGCTGCGATTGGCAAACTCTATGCCCGGCAGGACGAGATTGGCACACCGTTCTGTGTCACGGTAGATTACGACACGCTGGGTATCGGTAAGACCAAGGATGGCGCAAAGGAAGAAGACGCCCCAGCTTCTCCAGCCGGTTTACTGGATACCGTCACCGTACGTGACCGCGACACCTGGGAACAGGTTCGTGTCCCGATTGCCGGGCTACGGGACTTTCTTGCCGACCGTCTTGGCACGGTGTAACGGTTGGCACAACAGCCCCTCGCACATTCCTCTCAAGGAGTTTTATCCGGTATGCACAACCTGAAGCGATTCCTGACCCTCTGCGCCGCTGTGGCGGCCAGCGTACTGTCTGCCTGTGTTGTCAAAGACAACGTTCCTCCACCGCCGCCGATGAAGCCCAAGGAAGAACAGGTCAAGACGGTTGAACCAACCAAACCCACGACGGAAACGAGTGCCAAGCCGGCGGAACCGGCCAAGCCAGCCGAAGGGGCGGAAGACCCGCTGATTGCCAAAGGGCGGGAGTTATACAACGGCAATGCCTGCGCCGGCTGCCATGGAGACAAGGGGCAGGGTGTGCTTCCCAATGCGCCCAAGTTCACCGATGCCGCCTGGCAGCAGAAGGAAAAGGACGAGGAAATCGTTGCCTCCCTCAAGGGGGCCAAGGCTGCCCAGGGCATGCCGGCCTTCAAAGGGGGTAACGGCACCGACGAAGAACATAAGGCGCTGGTGGCTTACATCCGCTTCCTGGGCAAACCGGCCGGGAAGTAAGCACCACCACAACCCTTTTGTCGTCGCTGACAGGCGTGTGGAGCCGGGCACAAGGTCGCTGGGAGACCAAGCCCGGCTTTTATCGTGCTGC
>Ga0272446_1002894_pt1 | contig 22551 bp, 20 predicted proteins | sample YNPCB0061_FD_194587 | JGI IMG/M metagenome (GOLD analysis project Ga0272446, IMG submission 194587) | Hot spring microbial mat communities from Yellowstone National Park, WY, United States - YNP-CB-006-1 | ecosystem: Environmental > Aquatic > Thermal springs > Hot (42-90C) > Sediment | place... | reverse complement strand
GCACGGCTACTGTCGGTGGGAGGGAGCGCCCCAGCAGGGCTACTGCTGGCCAGCATTCTTGCCTTGAGCGCCATCATTTCATCATCTACCCCACTGCCTGCCTCCAGTCTGGCAAATTGCGACTCCAGATTGTCCAGACCCAACTCGGCGGTAGCACTGGCTTTTGCCTCAGCCATCATTACTCGCTCCTCCATGCGCTCAAAAGTAGCGGCGGCAGAACTGGTGTTGATCTTGCCCATCATGTTGTTGAGATTTTCCTGTGCCTTAGCCGACTGGAGACGGGCTTTGAGCATATCTTTCTTGGTCTTGGCTTCAGAGATTTTGCTCTCTAGGGCAATCAGATTACGCTTTAGGGTTTCCACTTGGGCAGATTGCTGATCCAGAGAAGCTTTCATGGAATTGACCGTGTCCGTGTGTGCCTTTTTACGGGTCAGGGCTTCCCTCGCCAAATTTTCATCCCCCTTTTGCAGGGCTAACATGGCACGCCGTTCCCATTCTTGGGCCTGGGCGAGAGCCGCATTGTACTGCTGTTCTTGACGCTTAAATGCCGCCATGGCTTGGGCAACCGCTTGACGCAACTGCACCAAGTTTTCCTGCATATCGATAATGCTCTGTTCTAGAATTTTTTCGGGGTCCTCGGCGGCGGTCACCATAGCATTGACATTTGACCTAACCACCATGCCGATACGATCGAGTAGTCCCATAGTTATACCCTTGCCTATATCTTGATTGTGTCTGAAGTTGCAGGTTTTGTCTTAGTCTATCACAAACATTTCTATTTTTTGTCTAGGGACACGAAGAGTTCTATCATTTTTGTAAAAAATAGTTAAGGGAATTAGGGGTAAATGCTTTTGCCTGTAGGTCAACACACTCTGATATATTAAATGACCATCGAAAATAAAGTTTAGCTACAGGCTGGGTATGCTAAGACAAGAGAGGGGGTATAGGTTTTTTATTTATTCTTACTCGTACAATATATTTACTTAAATATATTTACTTAAATTACTTGTACCTAACCTGCTCCCAGTCTGATCTGGTTGTATCCTGTCTTCTAGGGCATCTTTGCGAGGGTAAAAAATGACCGCAACAACTGTTACCCCATCAGTTAGTCAACCAGGGTCAAAGTTCAAGGTATTGGTTGTGGATGACGAGGTGGAAAATCTCGATCTCCTGTATCGCACTCTGCATCACGACTATTGTGTACTGAGGGCAAATAATGGCATTGAAGCACTGGGAATTTTAGAGCGGGAACAAAATGTAGCTTTAGTAATTGCCGATCAACGGATGCCCCGCATGAATGGCACGGACCTGTTGCACCAAGTGGCGGAGCGTTTTCCCCAGACCATGCGCATTATCCTCACCGCCCATGCGGATGTGCAAGATTTAGTGGATGCCATCAATTCTTCTAAGGTTTTCAAGTATCTCACCAAGCCCTTTCGCCGTGAAGAACTGCTCGATATTGTGGAGCAGGCGGTACAAAATTACCGCGCCCAAATTTCCGCTCTGCCCAGTATCGATCGTAACAGTGAAAAGTATCGGGGCATTTTTGAGAATGCGGTGGAAGGGATTTTTCAGACTGATCTAAATGGTAACTTCCATACGGCTAATTCCATGATGGCGGAAATTTTGGGTTTCCAGTCCACCGATGACCTGATGTTTGACCACCTCAAGTCAGATTTTTATGTTCAGCCCCAGCGCTATGCAGAGTTTTTAGCGGCATTTGCCAACTCGGATGTGGTGGTGAATTTTGAGTCCCAAGTCTATCGCCGCGATCGATCGAAAATTTGGATTAGCGAAAATGTCAGGGCAATTCGCTCAGAGTCAGGGGACCTGGTGGGTTTTGAGGGCACAGTGCAGGATATTACTGCCCGCAAACGCGCCGAGGATGAATCTTCCCTACTGCAAGATTTGACCTTTGCCATTACTATGGCGGATGATTTTAATGCGGCATTGCAAATTGCTTTACAAAAAATCTGTGAATTTACGGGGTGGGAACTGGGGGAAGCATGGGTGCCCACCATCGATCGTAAACTGCTGGAATGTTCAACGGTGTATCACACTGCTTTAGAAGGGATTGCGGAATTTAATCAAAAAAGCCAAAAAATCAAGTTGTCTATGGGTATGGGCTTTTTGGGGAGGGTGTGGTCAACCCAAAAGCCAGAATGGATATGGGATATTACCCAAGAGCCAATCACCAAGTTACTGCGCAAGGACATGGCACTCCAGTTAGGTATGCGGGCCCATTTGGCAATCCCCATCACTGCCAAGGCTGAAATTGTGGCGATCATGTGCTTTTTTATGACCAAAGCTAAGGAGGATGACCAACGCCTATTGGGGTTGATTTCGGCGATCGCCACCCAGTTGGGTACCCTAATGCAGAGGCGCAGGGATGAAGAAGTGATCCGCACCATGAACGAAGAATTGGCTAAAGCCAGAGATGCGGCACTGGAATCCAGTAGGGCAAAAAGTACTTTTTTGGCAAATATGAGCCATGAACTGCGTACGCCCCTCAATGCCATCATTGGCTACAGTGAAATGCTTAAAGAAGATGCCCTAGAGTTGGGACATCAGGATTTTGTGGCTGACCTGCAAAAAATAGAGTCGGCGGGCAAGCATCTCTTGGCAATTATCAACGACATCCTTGACCTGTCTAAAATTGAGGCGGGCAAAATGGAAATTTATGCGGAAGAATTTGCCGTTATAGATATGGTGCAGGATATTACAGAGGCAATCCAACCCCTGATGGTGCGCAATGGCAATGTGCTTCTGTTGGAATGCCCTGACCACATAGGTACTGTATTTACGGATATTACCCGTCTGCGCCAGTGTTTGTGGAATCTATTGGGCAATGCCTGTAAATTTACCAGAGATGGGGTAGTTACTTTTAAGGTCGATCGTTGCTTGCAGAATAATGAAGCTTGGGTCAGTTTTCAGGTCAGCGATACGGGGATTGGCATGACCGATGAACAGGTGGCGAGATTATTTCAGGCATTTATGCAGGCGGATAGCTCCACCACCCGCAGATTTGGCGGTACGGGGCTAGGGCTGGCGATTACCAAGCGATTGACCCAAATGATGGGGGGTAAAATTACGGTACAAAGTGTGTTGGGGGAGGGTTCTACTTTTACTTTGCAAATTCCCGCCCGTATCCCTCAGCCTCAGCTGAGCGAACCTCTGGTGTCTGTGTTCGCCGATGTTTAGGGTAAATGATTAAAGTAAATGCCCAGAGAAAGATAGATTCTCTACCTGATCTACGGGGATCATCCAGATTTTGTTTTGATAAGGTTTCCACACGGCACTCAGAACATAGTGATTGCGGATGGAAATAATGTGCACATGGGGAATGCCGCCGTATTTGGCGCAGTTACGCAAAAAATCAAGGGTACGAATCAGTCTGCCCAAGAGAAACTCTGCCACTTCATTGCTACAGTTTTGCCGGGACATGGGCACGGTTTGGGGTGGGTCAAAACCCCTCAGTTCATAAATAATTTGATTACTGCCATTGTGCTCAATTTTGCGCGACCGCACTGTCCATTTACATAGGGCCGCAAAGCCTAAAATTGCCATCCCCAAGTCAATCTGAAAATCCCGCAACTGGGCTTTGGTATTTACACTCCTGTCTGATAGGGGGTCATAGCCTGTCCATTGATGAAACATTTCCAGAGGCTCTGCTTCGATGTCGATGGCGGTACGGTAGGGGACAGGGAAGGGGTGTTTTGGCGCTTCAGGTTCTGCTGGCTCGATCGAGGTGTCTGGGGACATCATGGGAGGCGCTCCACAAATTTAGTCAGGAGTTTGCTGTAATTATACCCATCAGTGGTCAAATTTTGCGATTTGTGCGATAGATGTACCAACAAATACCTAGTAACTTAAAGCCATCCCGCACATGATTGATATTGGATTTGCCGTAGGTGCGGGGGTAGTAGGGCACGGGCACATCTGTAATGGTCAAGCCCAGTTTACTGGCGCAAAATAACAGATCAAAATCCCCAAAGGGGTCGCGGTCTTTTAAGGACAGATTACTTTGGAGAATTTTTTGATATTCCGATCGACGCACGGCTTTACTGCCACAGAGGGAATCTTTAATTTGGATATTTAATAACCAGCTCAGGAGTCCTGCAAAAAAGTGGTTAGCCATCTGATTTAACAGGGGCATAGCCCGATAGGACAGGGGATAACATAGACGACAACCGTTGGCTAGGTCTGCCTTGCCGCTGTCGATCGTTTCATAAAACAGGGTCATAGCTTCGGGGGGGACGGTCAAATCCGCATCCAGAATGATCAGAATATCCCCTTGGGCGTGGGCAAAGCCCAGATCAATGGCATTGCGTTTGCCTGTGCCTGTTTGTTGCAAGCATTTAACTGGTAGGCGATCGCTGTACTTGTCCCGCAGGTTGAGCATGGTTTCCCATGTACCATCGGTGGAGCCACCCTCCACAAAAATCAATTCCATCCATGACCCCAGTTGGGGCAGACGGGTGATGCAGGCTTCCAGATTATCGGCTTCATTTTTGGCGGGGATGATGATGGAGCAACTCGATCGGGGGGAAGGCTCTGCCATAATAAGGTCAGATAAATTTTCGGGAATAGATAGCACCATGGAACTAAGTACCGATTTTGATTATAAGCATTCCCAAGTTCAGGGGATAAATTTCAAGGATTTGATGATTTTGGTGGGGATCGGCCTGTTGTGTACGGGGTTATTGTGGACATGGAATAGCTATTTTCTATCCCCCAAGCTGGCATATATTAACTTGTTACCTAGTTTTATTACGGTTATATTGTGGTTAAGTTTTTGCTGTAGTCAGATCGAGCATAATTATTGGCGCTGGTTTAGTTTTGCGGTGGGATTTATTTTAAATTTGAGATTGCCATTAATAGTCGATCGAGGCTGGCAATTACCTGTAGAAATCCTCAGTTGGCTCAGTTTTATTTATGTAATTACAGTAATTTTCATACCCATTAAAAATTATTTTCTTAGTCGCCAAAAGTTAATCATCAGTTTAATTGGTTTGGCATTGGTATTAGGAAATACGCTTACCCATGTGGGTCTCAATTCCCCTTTTACTTATTCTTTTCGCTTAATTAACCATTTACCTTCCGATTTTCACCCCGGACAAGATAATAATCACACTTGGGAGTGTTCCTATGAGGGGACAACCATTCCTGTCCACTGCGATATGCGCCATTTTATTGCGGAAGAAAAGATATTTACAGAGAGGGATTATGACGCTAGTTTTTCCGTATTTTTAAGGCGTTTTTACTATGGTTATCTCAGTTCCTTAGTGGGTTTTGGTGAGCACAGATGGTATGCCAGTGTGGGGTGGAATGTTCTATTTTGGCTTTTAGCTAGTGTCGCTCTGCACCACACCTGTTTATTGTTTGGACTAAAGGAATCGATCGCTGATTTAGCTTTTCTCTGTGGCTGTTGTAGTTGGGGCATGATTAGTTTTGTGGCACAACCTGCCCCCTATTTGACGGCTTATGCGCTGGCGTTAATTATTCCTTGGAGTGCCTTATTTTTAGTTAAAAAAGACATGAATACTGCCCAAACCATGTTACTGGGCACTATTTTTAGTCTGCCATTTACGGTTTATGATATTTACCCTGTGGCTATATCAGCGGGTTTATTATTTGGTTTAGGACGGAAGTACAAATTAGGCTTATTTTTCATAATTTTACAAGTTGCTATTCCTTTGATCTGGACAAAAATTGTTTTACCCTATGGCTTGGGCACGGTGGGGGATTTGCGCAATACCCAAGTAATTTCTAATAGTTTGCATTGGTGGTTACAAGCCATTAAAGCCGCTAGTTTGCCTTTAGTTGGTCTATATTTACAGCGGGGAATTACCAGTTTTGCTATTGCTAATTTTGGCATTGGAGCGATCGGTACTGCGATTTTTCTGGTCTTACTATTTTGGCGATCGCCCCGCTTAAATAATTGGCTAGATATTTGGCAAAGTAAAGATAATTCTGCCAGTATTGATCGATCCATGTTAGGGGTGTTGATGGGCAGTGTGGCGGGTTTAACACTTTTAGCCAGCATTTTCTTGACCCCCGAAGCTTTTTATTGGAGTCCTAATACGGGTATGCTCCCCCGCTTTAATTACTATAGTTTTGGGGTGTCGATCGTGGCTTTGGCTAGTTTGGTGGTGGCGGTAACTGATAAATTGGCTGTCCTGTGGCGCTTTGCCCTGCCCAGTGCCGTACTGCTTATCGCTTGCTTAGACATCACAGGCATAGTGAGCGTGCCCCTCGCCTTTGATTATGGGGAATTGAGCCTAGTTTGGAAATAATCACCTTACTCCCTTCCCAGTGTGGACATAGACCCAATGCTTACACTGTATTAACTCCCCTCGCCCTTTGGGAGAGGGGCTGGGGGTGAGGGGAAAAGAGTAGGACAACCATTCAAGAAATTTAATAATTTGTCGAGCCCCAGATTCGGTATATTGCTCAATGGAGTTTGGGTAATGCCTTGAAAGGATCAACGAAATATAGCCAATTTGCTGTGCATAAATCAAACTGGGCACGGGTACTAGGCATGATGTTAGTGCTGTTTGCCTGCCTGTCCCTCGTCGCCTGTGGTGGCAAAGTGGGTAAAGGGGGTGCTAATGCCGTGAAAACTATCCGTGAAGTGTCCCCCCCTGTGGCGATCGCCAAATTGAGCAAAGTTTTTGATCAAACTACCCCTCAAGTGGAAATTCTCAGCCCCAAACCAGATCAGGTGCTGACCGAAAATCAAGTGGAGGTGAAGGTTAAAGTTACAGGATTACCTATCTTTAAGAGTAAAGAGTTTGGTCTGGGCCCCCATGTGCATATCGCCCTAGATGGGCAAGAGTATAAAGCCCTGTACGACCAAAATCAGACCCTCACTTTCACAGATTTAGACCCCGGTACCCATACCCTGCGCGCCTTCGCGTCTCGCCCTTGGCACGAGAGTTTCAAGAATAAGTCAGCCTATGCCCAAGTTACTTTTCATGTGCTGACCCCCACCCAAGAAAATAGACCCATCCCTAATGCACCTTTGCTCACCTATAGCCGCCCAGTGGCTACCTATGGCGCTGAGCCAGTAATGCTAGATTTTTATCTGCATAATGCCCCTTTTCTGGAATTAGACCCAGAGCAAATTCGGGATTGGCGGGTGCGGGCTACAGTGAACGGGGAGTCATTTCTGCTCGATCGATGGGAACCCATTTACCTAGAAGGACTGAAAACTGGCAAAAACTGGATCAAATTGGAGTTGGTGGACGAGAAAGGGCAGGTGATCCCCAATGCCTACAGCAGTACCGCCCATGTGTTTAACTATCAACCCAATGGTACTGATACCCTGTCCCGCATTGCCCGCGGTGAAGCCATTGCCAACTTGGAAGCGATTACCGACCCCAACTATGTGCCCCCTGCCCCTGAAGTATCAACCCCAGTGGAGCCGACCCCTGCCCCCGCTCCTAAAGAAATAGAAAAACCTGAACCACCTGTAGAGCCTGCCCCAGAAGTCAAAGTTGAACCAATGCCAATTCAGCCCCAAATCCAATCGGAAACCCCGCCCCAACCTGTGGCAGAACCAGCTTCCCCCCCACCCAGCAAGTCCAAAAAACGGCTCAAGCTAAAGGTACGCCGTCCCCCGATCGAGCCATCCCCTGAAACCATTCCTGCGCCTAGTGTTGAATCTAGTAGTGTTGAACCCAAAGCTCAGTAATCCCAGCACCTTGTAGCCTGCCCATAGACTAGGGGCAAATTTAGCCTTACTTTTATATTTGCCAAGTAATTTATCTGGTTTATGGTCAAATACTGTTCCTGCTATGTGCTAGCGATCGTTTTCAATTGGCTGTTAGCTTCTGGAGTGTCCGCCTGTCCTGCCGATTTGCCCAGCTTGATCTCAGCGCTCCTGCCCGATTTACCTAATTACCTCAATCGCGCCTACACCAGAGCGGGGGTAACCAATCGTTTTGTCATTACCACCAACAGCCCCGAATTTGAGCCTTTGCCCGTAGTTACTGAATTTCCCAACCAAGTCCATCCCCAGCAAGTGTTTGTCTCTGTCTTGGAGAAACCTAAAGGCAATCACCCCCCCTATACCCGCGCCTACTGGCTGTTTTTTAGTCGCGTCCCCGCCACTCAATGGCAGTTAGCTATGGCTTTTGCGCGGGTAGGTAATGCACCCCCCACCGATGTCAGCGACAGCACGATCGCCACAGCAGTTAATACTTGGTTGCGAGACCATTGCGGAGATAGCTTTTAGGAAAGCCGACTAAATTAGTCTGGTTTGCAAACTAAACTTTTGACAAAAACTAAACTATTTGTTAAGGTGGAAATAGTAATTTCCCCACCTGAGTCCTATGTCGATCGCCACCGCCCCCGTAAAAAATCCAGTAAAAAATACTTCTGCCGTTTCTTCGCAACACAACTTTCATCATCTCAAGTGTAAAGAATGTGGAGCTGAGTACGAAGCCAAAGCGATCCATGTATGCGAGTTGTGCTTTGGGCCGTTGGAAGTGAAATATGACTACGAAGCCATTCGCCAAAAAGTCAGTCGGGAGACGATCGCCAGCGGTCCTAATTCTATTTGGCGGTATCGGGAATTTTTACCAGTGCAAACCGATAATTACATCGATGTGGGTACGGGCATGACCCCCTTACTCAAGGCGAACCGCCTCGCCCGCCGCTTGGGGTTACAAAATCTTTACATTAAAAACGATGCGGTCAATATGCCCACCCTCAGTTTCAAGGATCGGGTGGTATCTGTGGCACTGTCTAGGGCTAAGGAACTGGGCTTTACTACGGTGGCTTGCGCCAGTACGGGCAACTTGGCTAATTCTACAGCGGCCATTGCCGCCCATGCGGGATTAGATTGCTGTGTATTCATTCCCTCTGATCTGGAGGCGGGGAAAGTTTTGGGTACTACCATCTATGCCCCCAAGGTTTTTGCGGTGCACGGTAATTACGACCAAGTCAATCGCCTTTGCTCGGAAGTGGCCAACACCCACGGCTGGGGCTTTGTCAATATCAATTTGCGCCCCTACTACTCGGAAGGTTCTAAAACCCTTGCCTATGAAGTAATCGAGCAACTAAATTGGGAATTGCCTGACACGGTGGTGGCTCCCCTTGCCTCTGGGTCTTTGTTTACCAAAATTTACAAGGGCTGTCAAGAATTTGTGAAGGTGGGGCTAGTGGCGGATAAACCAGTGCAGTTTTGTGGGGCGCAGGCTGAGGGTTGTTCCCCCATTGCCAAGGCATTTAAGGAAGGTAGGGATTTTATTGCCCCAGTCAAACCCCAGACGATCGCCAAGAGTATTGCCATTGGTAATCCTGCGGACGGCATCTATGCCCTAGACATTGCCAAAAAGACTGATGGCCACATTGAAGCGGTAACCGATGCGGAAATTATTGAAGGCATGAAGTTGTTGGCGGAAACGGAAGGTATTTTTACGGAAACGGCTGGGGGCACCACGATCGCTGTGCTGAAAAAGTTGGTGGAGGCGGGCAAAATCAATCCTGCTGGGAAGGTGGTGGTCTATATCACGGGCAATGGATTAAAAACCCAAGAAGCGGTGGCGGGTTATGTGGGAGAACCCCTGTTGATTGAGCCTAAGTTAGATAGTTTTGAGCGGGCATTGGAGCGGTCTCACACTTTAGAAAGATTGGATTGGCAGACGGTAGCTGTTTAGTTCCTACTTTATCTTTTACTCCCTTCCCAGTGTGGGTACGATTGGCTCCCCTCGCCCACAGGGAGAGGGGCTGGGGGTGAGGGGGAAAATATGTTCTGAATTGCTGTTTTCCGTCTTTACAACTAAAGGGGAAGTTGGGTAGCACCCTTGAGAATTGGGCTTTAGCCGAGTGTTAGAGTCGAGTCATCCGATGTTAACCTCACGGATTACCGCTCCAGGTGGAAGTTCAATGGAATTAGGCTGTAAATAAAGCTCGATCGCCTCCTGTATATTATTCAGTGCTTCTTCTTGGGTGAGACCAGCGGAAGTGCATCCAGAAAGCTCTGGACACCAAATTGCCCACTCATTTGTTTCGGGATCGGGTTCGAGGATTACTCGCCTAGAAAATAGCGCAAATTTTGTGATGTTGCTAATTACTCTTGCCTCCACCCTCATTTTTAGACTTTGACTGTCTAACCACTTGTTTGGCTATCTAACTCCTGATCAACTTCCAATTCTTGAAAAACGCCAATTTTACGGAACTTGGCATAACGATCGTCCAATAACTTTTGTTTGGGTACTTGAGTTAAATAGTCTAGATTTTCCAGCAGAGCAGACTTGAGGGTGTGGGCGGCAACAAGGGGTGATCGATGGGCGCCACCTCTCGGTTCAGGCAAAATTTGATCCACAATGCCCATGCGATAGAGGTCATTAGCAGTGATTTTCAGGGCTTCGGCGGCTTTGGGAGCTTTACTGGCATCCCGCCACAGGATGGCGGCGCAGGCTTCGGGGGTAGCCACCGTATAGACAGAATTTTCGAAGATCAATAGACGATCGCCCACCCCGATCCCCAATGCCCCACCTGAACCCCCTTCGCCGATGACGGTACAGATAATGGGCACTTGCAGACTAAACATTTGTCGTAAATTGTAAGCGATCGCCTCCCCCTGTCCCTGTTCTTCTGCTGACACACCGGGGTAGGCACCGGGCGTATCAATTAAGGTAATGATGGGCAGACCAAATCGATCGGCATAGTCCATCAACCGCGCCGCCTTGCGATAGCCCCCCGGGGAAGCCATGCCAAAATTGCGCGCCACATTGTCTTTGGTGTCCCTGCCCTTTTGGTGTCCCAAAATTACCACCCCATATTTGCCTAGTTTGGCAATGCCACCCACCATGGCAGGGTCATCATTGCCCCGGCGATCGCCGTGTAGTTCTAGCCATGTGTCGGTGATAGTCTGGATATAGTCGAGGGTGCTGGGGCGGCGGGGATGGCGCGCCAACTGCATCCTTTGCATCGCCCCCAGATTATTAAAAATTTCCCGCTGTAATTTTTCTGCCCTCTGTTCCAACAGGGCGATCTGATCAGACACATCCAACCCCGTTTCTTGGGACAAAATGCGAATTTGCTCGATCTGTTGTTCCAATTCGTAGAGGGGTTTTTCGAAGTCTAGCAGGATGGGGCGGTCTGCCATGGTCTAGGATTTGGGAATAATCTGGAGGAGACGATCGTAGTCTTGGCGGACTTGATTGTAGGCGGATTCCACCTGTTCGGCGTTGAAATTTTTAGCCGCAAAGTCCAATTTTACCAAATCGTCAGCAATGGCTTTGCCAATTTCCTTGGCGGTTTGTTTGGCTGAACCTGTCAATCCACGGGACAGGTAGGCAATATCGCGGCGAATTTCTCCCAAAGGTCCATGAATATAAGTGCGAATGTTGACCCAGTTTTGGGTGTCCACATAGTCCGCCAACTTCTCCAAGCGATCGTTTAATTGGGTCAGTCGGCTGGCATAAATGTCAGTATAATCCTGAGCATAGGCAGGCAAAGCCAAGCACGCCACTACCAACACTAGAGAAATTAGGAACTGCAACATGGGTTTACAAATTTTTACCACAGGATACTCCCTAGAATTTGACCAACCTAATTATAGGCATAAGCCCAGTGCCTAATCATAGCCCTTTTTGATGCTTTGGCTTAGGCAAATTCTATGCTGTACGCTCTTGACTTTGGCACCAGTAATACGGTCATTGCCCGCCGTGAGCCTAATGGGCAAATAAAAACCCTGTCTATTACCCCAAATCTGGTTTTTGTAGTTAATGCCCAAACTGGGTCAGTGATCATTGGTCAAGAGGTGGCAGAAGACTCCCAACGCCTGTTCCGTAATTTTAAACGCTCGATCGCCAGCGGGGTAGTAGGTTTTGTGCCTGAGCTGGATGGGGTAGAGGTGACTGGGTCCCAAGTGGGGGTGTGGTTTTTGCAAAAGGTATTGGCGGGGCTAGAGGACATCTCTAGTTTGGTGATTACCGTACCCGTGAATAGTTTTGCCACCTATCGCCAGTGGCTGTTGGACCATGTGCAGGATTTGCCCGTGTCGGAAATTCGCATTTTGGATGAATCCACGGCGGCGGCCCTAGGCTATGGTTTGACCACGGGCGATCGGACTATTTTGGTGATGGATTTTGGTGGGGGCACGGTCGATTTTTCGGTAGTGCAGTTATCCTTACAGGAAGTACAATCCCAGTCCCTGATTCGCTCCCTGATTAAATGGGCGGATCGGGCAACTACCGCCAAGGGGCAACCCACCGCCAAAGTATTGGCAAAAACGGGGCAAAATTTAGGCGGTATGGATGTGGACTATTGGCTGAGAAACTATTTGCTCAACACCTACGGACTGCCTGCCCCAGCCATTTCTAAACCCTTGGCAGAAGAACTGAAAATTCGCCTATCCCAAGAACAGGTAGTTAACTTTACGGTTGCCGATCGAGTCATTTCCCTCTCTCGATCAGAATTTGAGTCAATTTTGGCAGAAAATCAACTTTTTCATCGCCTCGACCAGTGTTTAGCCGACCTAGAGGAACAATTACACCGACAAGACCGCAGTTTTGCCGATTTATCGGCAGTGTTATTGGTAGGTGGCTCTGCCCAAATTCCTGCCATTCCCCAGTGGTTAGCCCGCAAATTCCCTGATCTGGAATTGAAAACCGATAAACCGATCGAGGCGATCGCCCATGGAGCCTTGACCCCCCAATGGCAGTTAGAGGATTTTTTGTATCACAGCTACGGCATTCGCTACTGGGACAGGCGCAATCAATGCCACAACTGGCACACCATCTTTGCCCAGGGGCAGACCTACCCCACCGCCAAACCCTATGAACTGGTACTGGGGGCATCACTGCCAAACCAAACCCATATAGAATTGGTAATCGGGGAAATTACCAGCGCCGATACGGAAATTATTTATCAAGGCGACCAACTGGTGAGCCAAATTTTAACCACCCCCATCGTCTCTGCCCATGTGCTCAATGCCCGTCCGATCGCCCAACTCGATCCGCCCGGTACGGTCGGTGTCGATCGTATCAAAGTATCCCTGAGTATAGACAAACAACGCACCTTGAGAATTACTGTCCTTGACCTGCTCACCAAATGCACTTTATTAGTCAATCAACCCGTGATTAAATTGCAGTGATTTCTGTCTGCACATACACCAATCCCCCCTCGCTCTTGAGGTGAGTAAAAAGAGTAGAGAAACATCTCACCTTAGTATCTTACTTCTTTCCCACTCTCAATTACCTCACCCCCAGCCCCTCTGGACGAGGGGAGTAATAAGAGCAGTATTAGCGCAGTAACTCGATCGTGGCTTGGTCATAAAATCCCTCAAAATACTTACTGATGATTTGGTTGAAGACGGGATGGGAATTGGGCGCGTGGGCAAACAGGGTAGCGCAGGATTTCAACTTCTTCTCATCTACAGCACCAAATATATCCTGTGCCGATCGATGCTTTACGGACATCACTGCTTCAGATATAAGTATTAGTCGGTGTCCCAAGATGGGATGGTCTAAGTAGGCTTGTGCCTCTGGAATGCCTGAAATGGAATACTTTTGGGACATGAAACTATGCCCCAAACCCCTGATTTGGGGAAAGATATACCACATCCAATGGGTTCTTTTCTGACCTGATTGCACTTCAAGGAGGGCTTGGGCAAACGCATCTTCTTGGGCAGAGACAAAGCGCCTCAGATTAAACGGGTCATCAGTGAGAATAGTGTCAGTTTCCATAGGAAGATTATCACTCAATTAACACTTAATTTTAGTAGATTTATAGGTTTAATAGTCCTTTGGGCAAATTAGCTAAGAATTTAGCAGGGGATTTTATGATACTTTAGTAGCTTGAAAACCCTATCTACAAACTACTATGGGATTAGCAGAAAGGCGTGCCCTGAAAAACTTTCAAGATCATCACCTGCCCAATATATCAGAGGAACTCCATCGGGTGGCGGGCACTGATTTTACCCTAGATATTAAGTGGGATACCCTAGTAATTGAAGACCAAGCAGATAATTTTGTGGAGTTTTGGACTAAGGTTTATTTCACGCCCCTATTGGAGGCACTGCGTTCTGTTGCCCGTGATGACATGGGAAAAGAAGCTCTAGCCAATGGACTAAAACAAATTATCATCCAAAATACTACAGGCACTTACTATGGCGATCGATGGGCTAAGTTTCACAATGGGGTATTGATTTTAGACCATTTGCCCAATAGCAACATTGATGCGATTCAAGAACGGATTGATGGACTGGTGAAAGTATTAGAAAAAGGTTTGTAAAGGGGCAGGAGAATTTCTGGGGGAATGGAAGTGTGATGATCTTCTGCCAAAGGTGCTTGACCATTTCCTCCTCTCCCAGAGGGCGAGGACAGTTAACGCTTCCGCCTTGTCCTACTTACTAGCTAGAACCGCTTGAGCGCATTGTTTACCTGATAAGGTTGCCCCTTCCATACTGTCGATATAATCCTGCATGGTGTAGCTTCCTGCCAAAAAGAAATTATCGATCGGGGTATCTTGACTGGGGCGATACTTATCCATGCCCGGCGCCTCCCGATATAGCGATCCCGCCACCTTGACCACACTCGACCACAGTAATTGCATACTTTTGGCTCTGGGATGAATTTCCTGTACCTGTTTCAGGGTGTGGGCGACAATTGCTTCATTGCTCATCGCCATAAACTGATCGCCCGGGGTAAGCACCAACTGTAGCAATGAACCTTGTCCCTGTCTACGATAGTGGGTGGGACTGGTAATGGCTAGGTCGGCATAGGTGGAAAAATCTACTTTTACGGCATACAATAAATTGTCGTAATCGGTGACCCAATCATCAAACCGCAACTGCACGGTCACCACAGGTACAGCCGTTAATTGATAAATCCGATCAAAAAATTCCCAACTGCGCCACGCCTGCGGTAACAATTTTTGCACCCCCGGCACATCCACAGCGCACACATAGCGGTCATACTCCACCCTACGGGATTCCGCATTTCGCCCCACCTGTAACCCTGTTACCCGATAACTATTGCCTGCGGTTTCATAGTGAATCGATCGGACCCCTGTTTTCAGGAAAAATTTACCGCCCCGGTCTTCAATATATTTGCGGATGGGTTGATGTAAAAAATCATTGGGAGAGCCTTCTAACATCCGTAAAACCGATGCCTCGGTACGGGTAGCAAAGAAAAAGAAGATGGTGAGCATACACCGCGCCGAGATATGGGCGCAATCAATAAAACCTAAGCCATAGGCGATGGCATTCCACATATTTTCAATACTGCCCATGGAGCCACCGTGAGCCAAAAACCAATCCTGAAAACTGAGACTGTCTAACTCCCTAATCTGGCGCAGTGCCCCCCCAGGATCGATTAACCCCCTCACCAAGGGGCTAGTGCCCAAGGCGATGGCATTTTGTAGTTTGTCCCGCCACGAGAGTTGATTGGTGGTAAAAAATGCTTTTAACCCGTGGAAAGGTGCGCCGCCAAAGTTACGAAAATCTAAATCTCCTATTCTTTCGCCCACCTGAATAAAGCGATGGTTGTGTTCTTTCAAGAGTAAATGTTCCAATACGCCCACCTTTGCCATCAAGCCAAACAAGTTGTAATAGCACCCAAAAAATACATGAAGTCCCATCTCAATGTGGTTGCCGTCCTTGTCCTGCCAGCTTGCCACCTTACCACCAATGAAGGGGCGGGCTTCGTAGATGTCCACCTGACAACCCTGATCCACCAACTCCACGGCTGTAGATAAACCTGCTAAACCCGATCCAATAATGGCTACGCGCATATAATTCCTGTGCTGAGATTGACTTACTGACCTATTTTATTCTGCCCGTGCTTGAATTTCCACTTCCACCCTGTAGCGCACCCCCAGCCCCTGAGGGGAGTAGGCGATAAATCCTTCATTTCCGCAAAAGTAGAATACCCATCATGCCCCCCGCGATGGGGTGGTGGTATGTGTACCTAAACCCGATGGCTTGTCCTAATTGTTCCTGTTGCCTACCTTGGGGGAAACGGCGCACACTGGGCAAAATGTAGGCGTATTCATCCCCCAAATCGTATTGACTGGCGATCGGCACCACCACATTGTTTAAGTAAAATTCCTGAAATTGGCACAGGAGGGGATTATAGGGCAAATGAAAGTCCAACACTACGGCGGTGCCATTGGGTTGCAAGACGCGGTAAATTTCCCGCAGACAGCGATCGACATCTCCCACATTTCTTAAGCCATAGGCAAGGGTACAGCCGTCCAAACTAGCATTGGCAAAGGGTAAGTCCAAAGCAGACCCATACAGCCAAGTGATAGGCAAACTAGGGCTAAATTTACGGCGGGCTATATCCAACAGACCTTGGGCAAAATCCAGACCATACACCCTGCCCCCCGCACCTACCCGCTGAGCCAACAGACCCGCCATGTCCCCACTGCCACAGCACACATCCAGCCATATTCCCCCTAACTGGGGATCAGCCAGATTCAGGGCAATTTTTTTCCACACCCGATGACTGCCCAAACTAAGTTGATCATTGAGGCGATCGTAAACGGGGGCAATGCGGTTAAACAGTCGATCGATCGCGGTCATGGAAAAACTGGGTGGCGCTATAAATCTCGAAACAATTATCAATCATCTGCGGCTTGGGACGGACGAGATGTACCCGTGGTTCTACTTCCTTGACTAGGTTAGGGAAAAGCATCACCATCTCCGCAAATTTGCCAAAATCTTCATCTACGGTAGTAAACTCTAGGAAGCCATCGAACCATGCCATCAGGGCTTGCCAGCGCTCATGAATCGTGGGTAACACATGGCTGAGGGGGCGGGGTATATCCAGTTGTATCCCTTGACCAAAATTGTAATTGTTGTCATGAAACCGCAAAATTAGATTGTGGTGGGGCAGATGCAGATCACAAATACGCACTCGATCGAGAATTTGCTCTTTGTGCACCACTTGATACTTTCTATTGATTTCGCACACCCCCCCATAGGTGGGTAAAATCCCCTGTATTCTGCGGCTGACTTGGCTCATATGAAATACCACTTCGCGGTCTTTGCCCACCGCTTGAATTTCCCCCAATCCCAATAGATTGAAGTGATCCACCAAACAAATGTCCAGGTCCCTAATGTGCTTGAGTGCCACCCACATACAGGGAATACCAGATTCCCGCATTTCCTCACCATACGCCTGTAGCTCGGCGATCGCCCCAGTGCGAATTATTTTCAGGCGTTGGGTAGGCAGGAGAAACTTGGCTGTGTACAAATCAGTCCGCAAAATGCGCGCCAGTTTAGTAACTATTGGGCTGTGCAGTTCTAAGTGGGCAGGATCAACGGGCAGTAGAGCCAAAAAACCCTGTCCTTGCACAGTATGGGCAATGGCTTGGGCACGGTTGCGACGGCGCTCTACTTCCGCATCCTCGATCGTCTTCAAGCCTTTGCGGGCTTCAGCCAAAATAGAGGGCTGGGTGTAATTTTTCAGCACTTGGCGAAAGATCGCCTCAGCGGTGGACACCTGTCCTTGGGCATATGCCAGTCTGCCTTGCCAAATTAACAACTGGGGGTGGTCAGGCATTTGGTTGAGCTGGGACTGGATTGCTTCGTTCAATAAAACCAATTCCCCTTGGGCTAACCACGATTCCCACTGGGACTCCAATTCTTTATTTAAGGGAACTGCATCCATAGCAAAATTAGCGGCTACAGGTTCAATGGCACTATTTTAATTGATTTAATAGGATTTTATTTTTTCCGCCATCGGGCAGAGGGCAAACATTTGTGCAGGAAGTCTATGACAATTCACGGGGACAAAATTTCAGGCTAATCTGCTACAGTAGGAAATGTTGTTGAGGTACGCCTATGCCCCTATCCGTTGGTACTCCTGCCCCTGATTTCACTGTTCAAGACACCCAAGGACAGACCGTCTCCCTGAGTAATTTTCGCGGGAAGACGGTGGTACTTTACTTTTACCCCAAGGATGATACCCCCGGCTGTACCAAGGAGGCGTGTAGTTTTCGTGATAATTACAGCGCCTATCAAGACAAAGACATTGTGGTACTGGGTGTGAGCGCTGACTCTGTTAGTTCCCACCAAAAATTTACTAACAAGTTTAATTTGCCTTTCCCCTTACTGGCGGATACGGATGGACAAATTATTCAAGCCTACGGGGTAGCCAAAGAGGGCTACGATCGACCAGTGGCAACCAGAGTTACTTTTGTGATTGATCCACAGGGAATCATTACCCAAGTACACACCAAAATTGATACCGCCAACCACGCCCAAGATATTCTCAAGGCATTGGGATAGTGACATACTCCCGCACTCAAGCTGACGCATAGAGGGCGGGCTTCTCAGTGACCCCTGGTATCCCATCGGGCGTTTCCTGAGCTTTAAGAACGGTCTGCCCCACCGCTCTGTGTTTGATGTTTATCGCCGCATTCTGGTCTCGGTCTAGTTCCAAACCACAATGGGGACAAGAATGCCATCGGTCTTGGATCACTTTTACTACTTTGTGACCGCACCCAGAGCAATCTTGACTTGTGCCGTTGGGATTCACCGCAATTGTTAACAGTCCAGCTCTTTCAGCCTTGACCGACAGGATTTGCAGGAATTGCCCCCATCCAGCGTCATAGGTAGATTTTGCTAGTTTGCTTCTAGCAATACCCCTGATATTGAGCAATTCATACCCAATATGCTTCCCCTTACTCACCAGTTGATTAGCGGTCTGGTAATGGAAATCTTTACGCTGATTGGCTACTTTCTGATGTGCCTTAGCCAACCGTTTTATCGCTTTCTTACGGCGGTTTGACCCCTGCTTTGCGAGATACAGACCGCTGTAATCGCTGAAGTTTCTTTTGTGCTTTGCGATAATACTGGGGAACTGCGATAGATTCCCCTTAATCTGTCATCCAAAAGGCATTCAGCCCCATGTCTATCCCCATCGTGTTGTCTGGTACCGCGGAGTCAGGGGTAATCTCAGGGACAGAAGCATCTTGCAGGCTTAAGGTCACATACCAGCCATCAGCCTTGCGAGTGATGTCAGCCGTTTTAATCGTGAAGCCATCAGGCAAAGGACGGTGCTGGATTACTTTAACCGCTCCAATTTTGGGCAGATGGATAAACTTCCCTTGTATACAGTCCTGCTTCATCTGGGGGAAAGTGAAGGAGCGATACCGCCCCACCCCCTTGAATCTTGGTTTACCCGCTCTCTTGCCGTTATAGTCCCCTTTTAGCCATCGGTCAAAAGTTTTTTGCACCCGCTCTATGCAGTTCTGGAGCACTTGCGAGTGAATCGCTTTGTATTCAGGGAACAGTTCTTTCGTGTGCAATAAGTCCCGTTTCTGGGAGTAGAAATTGAGCTTGTCTTTCAATTCAGGCAGATGGCAAATTAAGGGACAAGCATGGACATCACAGCGATTTTGTTCCCACCAATTGAACCGCTCTGCTAGACGGTAGTTGTACTGCTTACGCAACAACTCCAGCCATTTATCCATCAGGGCGACTTGGGTAGAAGTAGGGCGTAAGCGATACTGGTAAGCAATTCGCATAATGGGTGTAGTAAAACCGTGCTATGCTTTGTAGCATCAATGTATTGAGAACCAAAACATTCCCGCCTCTCCCAAACGACTCTGACCCTGCGGGTACAGAGCGTTGCTCTCTCGGCGGTCTAGCTAAGAATTGAGATACTACAGGGTGAAACCATTCCCACTCTTCTAGTATAGTTCTACCAGACCCCCCACTCCTGCCAGTTCAAGTTAAATATAGATGTATTAGGAAAGGCGATGGGGTTCTGATTCCGCACTAGGCGATTTTGTAATTCTTGCAAAAGAGGATTGAATCTGGGTAAATTTTCCGTGAGTTGGTAGGGGAAAATATCTTTTTCTAAGGCAAACACTGCCGTAGTGCCCCCCGCTGAACCTGATGACCACTCAAAAGAATGTACCCTGTAGGCGGCTGAGGCGATCGTGCTATTGGCGATACCTTTGCCCGTAACTAAGAGATTGTCAATTTTTTGCGGAATCAATGCCCGCAGGGGAATCTGGGCAGGATAGGCAGGTCCATGGGCTTGTCTTACCCCCGATCGTTCAGGATTACCCATCTTTTCAGCGGGATAGTAGGTCAAACAGGGATGGAAGTCAATGGCATATTGGGAAATGCCCACACTGTCCGGATAAATGCTCGATCGAGAACGCACATTCACTGCCTCTATACTTAATTCCCCCCGAATCACGCGGATTTTATCCAATCCTGACAGGGCGACTATTAAACTGCGATACTTCTCAGGGGGCAGATTTTGGCGATAGAACTCACTGCGAAAATTTTGGCGAGAGATGTCAATTTCATTCATCACAAAACCATCGGCATAACCATAGCTTGGTCTGCCGATGATTCTACGGGATTCCCTGATGTAAGGAAATTTGGATAAACCGTGTGCCGTACCCATGGGGGAATCTAGCCCCCGCAATAGACGATTATGGGGATTGGGAATGATTTGCCGATCGGGCACTTGGGAATCGGTAGTGCCTGCCACCAGCCAATAATAGAACCCTAAAGCGGTCTCCTCTGCCTTGCGCAGTGCCTCTACCCGTAGTCCCCCCAACCACTGCCCCCGTTCTAACTGTCCCAGAGCCTGTAATTGTCTGCGGGAATAGATGAGATTATCCCGCTCTGTCCCCGGACGATAATCATTGCCCCATGTCCAGTTCTGCATAGAAATATCCCCCGGTTTGGGCAAACCCACTTGGAACGGCGGAAACCTGACTCTGGGCTGTTGTGGATTGCGCCAGATACGGCGATAGGTAAACACATTGTTAAAGTCGGCAATGCGGGGATTGGTATCAAAACTGAAATTATTCAGATACTGTTCATAGAAGGGTGGTTTTACTTGCACCTGCGGTTCTGCCGTGTGTTCCATGGCAAAGGTGAAAGTAAATCCTTGAGTGCAATAATCATCACTCTCTAAAGTGGGAGAAGAAGGATCACGGTGCGATCGAGCATCTAAACCCAAGCGATAGGGCACATCAGCCAAAGCAATTATTTCTCCCGTATCGGTTGCTTCAATCACATACCATTGGGCGGCTTGGCGCTGGGGCTGGGGTTTGGGGACAAATTCCGTGATAGTTTTCCGTAAACGGGGGGAATCTTGATAACTATAAATGTCTAAATAAATCTGGGAAAGAAAATCCGTATGCAGGGGCGGGGTGTTGGGCTGGGGTGCATGGCTGATGGCGATCGCCCGTGTAATTTGTTTGCCATCTTTACTCAAATCTAATTCTTTGATAACTGTATGAGGAAAGAAATGAAATGTACCGCCCCGCTGTCGTTCTGCTGTTTTCAACATTTCAAAGAGGATGGCATGACCATCACGGGGCATAAAACAAGACACGCTCACCCAACAATCCCCCGGATTCAATTCCCCATACTTTTCCGCAATTTTTTGGCGGAGCAGATTGTACCCTCTGGGGAAAAAGAGTATCTGGCGCATCTTTTTCGCTTCATCCAGCGCTGAAGTGCCTTGACTAGATAATTGCCCCCCAACCCAGTCAGTCATTTCCGTCATACACACGGTTTTACCCGCCAAAAGCGCTTCGTAGGCTGAGGCTGTCCCCGCCAACCCGCCCCCCACAATCAACAACTCACATTCCACTGTCTGGGCAGGCGGACGGGCCTGTACTGGTGCAGTTAGCCCCCATAGCCCGATCGATGCCCCCCCCAGTATCTGGCAAATTTTGGGTTTCATAGACCAAAATCCCGTTAAATTTGCAATAATTCCCTAAATTCGGGATCATAGTAGGCTTTTTGCCAGTTAATGCCAGCTTTAATCTGTTTGGGGGTCAAATTTAATGCCCCGCGAAAGTTTGCCTCTTCCAAATTGGCTTTACTAAAATTGGCATCCTCTAAATTGGTGTGGAGAAATCCCGCCATGCGTAAATTGGCACTGCGAAAATCCACCCTACTCATATCTGCCCCACCAAAGTTGGTGTGACTGGCATCCACCCCCATCAATTTCGCATCCGTGAACTGCGAAAATACCATGCTGGAGCCGCTCAAATTTCCTGAACTCATGTTAGTGAGGCTCAAGTTGGTAGCCAACATTTTGGCATGGGACATTCTCGTGGCGATTAACCGTGCCCCCACCAAACTCACACCAATCAAATTCGCCCCTTGCACATCCGTACCACTTAAATCCGCCTTATCTAAAATTGCCCCAATTAAGTTGGCATTACTGAGGTTAGCAAAAGCTAAATTTGCCCCACTAAGATCAATGTTTGATAAGTCCACGCCAGCATAAAAACACCCCCGCAGATTTATGCCCCTAAAGTCTCGATCGCCCGCCCGATAACGGTCTAGGACAGCGTGACTAATATCTTCTTCTGCCATAATTTTCACTGAATGCCCCCCGATTATGATTAAATCAATAGGTTCTATTATAGGTGTACCTAAAAAAATTGACACAATACTTCAGTAAGTCTGATAGGCAGAAATGTTGAAAGTCGACATAAAACTTTACACATCAAGACACAAGAGTCTCTGGCAAGAAATCATAGCTCCAATGGATGATGGAACATCTCTGCCTAAGTTCTAATTGTAAATATCGCAATTTA
>Ga0272446_1002892_pt1 | contig 22564 bp, 13 predicted proteins | sample YNPCB0061_FD_194587 | JGI IMG/M metagenome (GOLD analysis project Ga0272446, IMG submission 194587) | Hot spring microbial mat communities from Yellowstone National Park, WY, United States - YNP-CB-006-1 | ecosystem: Environmental > Aquatic > Thermal springs > Hot (42-90C) > Sediment | place... | reverse complement strand
TACTTGCTCCTTCACGTCGTGATCAACGCCTTTCGGCATCAAAGATTTTTGCACCTTGCTTTAGAGCAACGTTCCGGTGGATTGTTCGGGTGATCAACGCCTTTCGGCATCAAAGATTTTTGCACTTTCAAGCTCCTTCCTTCGGGATCGTCACCGTACAGATCAGTGATCAACGCCTTTCGGCATCAAAGATTTTTGCACCGGAACATGCCCGCCCCAGGAACGTGGACGGTAATGTGATCAACGCCTTTCGGCATCAAAGATTTTTGCACAGCCGAGTGCGCCTGCACGCCTTTGACGGTTTCCGGTGATCAACGCCTTTCGGCATCAAAGATTTTTGCACAATTGCGGTAACGCGCGCGCGTCAATTGCAGCGTGAAGTGATCAACGCCTTTCGGCATCAAAGATTTTTGCACCGTCTGAGGGCGTTTGAGGGGGGGGAGGGAAAAAAGTGATCAACGCCTTTCGGCATCAAAGATTTTTGCACCCGTCATAGCTACCGGATTCGCCTGGTGGCGGTTGCGTGATCAACGCCTTTCGGCATCAAAGATTTTTGCACGCTGTGGGGTTTTCTGCTGCCACTGGTCAGTGGAAGTGATCAACGCCTTTCGGCATCAAAGATTTTTGCACTGACGCGGCGCGTCAGGCTGTTCAGGGCGTCTTGAAGTGATCAACGCCTTTCGGCATCAAAGATTTTTGCACCTGCTGGACGGGCGCTACGAGTTGCGCGGCTCGGAGTGATCAACGCCTTTCGGCATCAAAGATTTTTGCACTGAAACCAACTCTGGGCTGGCGTGGGGCGGGTTCCGGTGATCAACGCCTTTCGGCATCAAAGATTTTTGCACTGTGATCTAATGCCGTTCCCGTTGATAGCGATTATGTGATCAACGCCTTTCGGCATCAAAGATTTTTGCACTCAGTCTGCCAGTCAAACGCCCCCAATGAAACATTACTGTGATCAACGCCTTTCGGCATCAAAGATTTTTGCACGCGATCACCCGTACCAATTTTGGCCCTTCCTGTTCGTGATCAACGCCTTTCGGCATCAAAGATTTTTGCACTCCGTGAAGTAGTCAACAAACAGGTCAACCCGGAACAGTGATCAACGCCTTTCGGCATCAAAGATTTTTGCACTATCTAGGCGATCTGGAAGTGGCGGCGAGATCACCGGTGATCAACGCCTTTCGGCATCAAAGATTTTTGCACTCACGGACAATTTGCCTAACCTGATCGCAATCGCATCCGTGATCAACGCCTTTCGGCATCAAAGATTTTTGCACCAGGCGAAGGGTATGACTGCCCGGAACCAATGGCCGTGTGATCAACGCCTTTCGGCATCAAAGATTTTTGCACTACTGCCAGCGAGTCACTAAGTCAAAATAAAACGGTGATCAACGCCTTTCGGCATCAAAGATTTTTGCACAAACCGGCGTAATCCGCGGAATAATCCGATGCGCGTGATCAACGCCTTTCGGCATCAAAGATTTTTGCACGTTAGGTAGCCGCTGATCATTGCGGCCCGGGCCGGTGATCAACGCCTTTCGGCATCAAAGATTTTTGCACGGTGACACTACTGGCAGAGCTTCCGCGTTTTTCCGAGTGATCAACGCCTTTCGGCATCAAAGATTTTTGCACCTTTGGTAGGCCCAGGGCAACCGCCGCTTTGGGGTGATCGTGATCAACGCCTTTCGGCATCAAAGATTTTTGCACTGTCCCGATCTCCCAGCTCGCAAAAATTTGATGTGGTGATCAACGCCTTTCGGCATCAAAGATTTTTGCACCCGGCGGCTGTGCCAAAATCAGTATCAGCACCAAGGTGATCAACGCCTTTCGGCATCAAAGATTTTTGCACCCTGCACCTCAACCGGAGGTGGCCTTCAGAGGTGAGTGATCAACGCCTTTCGGCATCAAAGATTTTTGCACTCCCTCAGCCCGCCGGTCCAGGACGTGTCCTGGGTGTGATCAACGCCTTTCGGCATCAAAGATTTTTGCACTCGGGCCACCTTGCCCGGTGCCCAACGGATACACTTGGGTGATCAACGCCTTTCGGCATCAAAGATTTTTGCACTTCCCAGTCTCAGCAACCCCCCCAGCGATTCCGTACCGGTGATCAACGCCTTTCGGCATCAAAGATTTTTGCACTGGATCACACTCAAAGCGAAGGCTACGCGCGCGTGCGGTGATCAACGCCTTTCGGCATCAAAGATTTTTGCACTCGCGCGATACGCTGATTCCGCCAAGCTCACTACGTCGTGATCAACGCCTTTCGGCATCAAAGATTTTTGCACTACAGTTTGGACGTTACTTTGACGGAATTTTATCCGGGTGATCAACGCCTTTCGGCATCAAAGATTTTTGCACAACTATGAACGGCAAGTTTCTCAAGCTTTTGCAGTGTGATCAACGCCTTTCGGCATCAAAGATTTTTGCACCTGACCGTAGTGGTTATGCACCCAGGGCCCGTCACGTGATCAACGCCTTTCGGCATCAAAGATTTTTGCACGGGCTTCCTCATCGTGGTTTATCCTTCGGATAAACGTGATCAACGCCTTTCGGCATCAAAGATTTTTGCACAAAATGGCGCGCCGATTCTCAATAGGCGCTTCCGCAGTGATCAACGCCTTTCGGCATCAAAGATTTTTGCACTAGCGGGTAGGGCCTTCAAAAACCGCGCCTGCCAGTGATCAACGCCTTTCGGCATCAAAGATTTTTGCACCCGCCGGTGCCGGCAGATGGCGCAGTGCTTCAAGCAAGTGATCAACGCCTTTCGGCATCAAAGATTTTTGCACGTTTGTCAAGCGTTTCTTTCGACAACCCGCAAACTGGTGATCAACGCCTTTCGGCATCAAAGATTTTTGCACAACCCCTTCCTTTTCTACGATTTACAGGTTTGTCAAGTGATCAACGCCTTTCGGCATCAAAGATTTTTGCACTCCCCCTTCCTTTTCTACGATTTACAGGTTTGTCAAGTGATCAACGCCTTTCGGCATCAAAGATTTTTGCACGTCGGTTTACCGGAAAGAGGATGAGGAAGTAGGAAGTGATCAACGCCTTTCGGCATCAAAGATTTTTGCACCAACGGAAGTTACCCGCGGGCATGACGACAGTGCGGTGATCAACGCCTTTCGGCATCAAAGATTTTTGCACCAATCTGCGCCACGGTTTCCAGTACGCTGGCAGCTAGTGATCAACGCCTTTCGGCATCAAAGATTTTTGCACGGGCGGGGAAGCCGGCGGATTATTTTGTGAACGGGGTGATCAACGCCTTTCGGCATCAAAGATTTTTGCACCCTCGTCAATGCGCGCGCGGATTTCCTCCGGCGTGTGATCAACGCCTTTCGGCATCAAAGATTTTTGCACAAAGGTGGTCCCATTCGTGAATCCCGCACGGGAAATTGTGATCAACGCCTTTCGGCATCAAAGATTTTTGCACAGCGAAACGCTTGCTTGGCCGCGGCCTTATTTGGGTGATCAACGCCTTTCGGCATCAAAGATTTTTGCACTTGCGCGTGGTGTGCCACTTGCCATTCGTTTCGGCGTGATCAACGCCTTTCGGCATCAAAGATTTTTGCACAATCGGAACACCTTTTCATCGTGCCCGATCTACGCAGTGATCAACGCCTTTCGGCATCAAAGATTTTTGCACAAAATTGCCCTTTAAAGCCTAACCAATTTTCTCAGTGATCAACGCCTTTCGGCATCAAAGATTTTTGCACCCTTCTTTAGAAGGCGTGTATTCGTAATACTTGCTGTGATCAACGCCTTTCGGCATCAAAGATTTTTGCACTTGTCCAGTTGGCAGTTTCTGCAGTTACTTCACGGTGATCAACGCCTTTCGGCATCAAAGATTTTTGCACTTGGACGCCGTCTTCGGTAAAGACTTTGTACTTCGGTGATCAACGCCTTTCGGCATCAAAGATTTTTGCACTGCCGGAAGCCCACCCGCGAACGGCCCCGCCCGAGTGATCAACGCCTTTCGGCATCAAAGATTTTTGCACTCCCCATGGTGCGCGACCCGGGCGTTGCGCAGCGGTGATCAACGCCTTTCGGCATCAAAGATTTTTGCACCCGCCAACGGGTGCAGCAGGGGCTGGCTTCTTATGTGATCAACGCCTTTCGGCATCAAAGATTTTTGCACATAGTTGGCGGTTGGCGCAGACCGCGTCCTCAAAACGTGATCAACGCCTTTCGGCATCAAAGATTTTTGCACGTCCAGCGCGTCAACCTCAACAGGCAGTGGTTCAGCGTGATCAACGCCTTTCGGCATCAAAGATTTTTGCACCAGATTGCCGTAGCTTCGTAAGCCAAATCCGCCACCGTGATCAACGCCTTTCGGCATCAAAGATTTTTGCACCGCACCCTGACCCGCTGTTTTCCCCACACCAAGGTTAGTGATCAACGCCTTTCGGCATCAAAGATTTTTGCACCAAGACGACGCGAGCGTATTTGCGTCCACGTCCGGGTGATCAACGCCTTTCGGCATCAAAGATTTTTGCACGCAACGTCCAGCCGATTCCGACCGGAATCACGGACAGTGATCAACGCCTTTCGGCATCAAAGATTTTTGCACGCTTCCACCTGATCGGCAGCCGTTTGGAAAGAAGCGTGTGATCAACGCCTTTCGGCATCAAAGATTTTTGCACATCGAAGCCGCCGTCCGACGGCGATTGATTGACGGTGATCAACGCCTTTCGGCATCAAAGATTTTTGCACAACGCCCCATAAGCGATTTTACCGCCACTGCGAGGGTGATCAACGCCTTTCGGCATCAAAGATTTTTGCACAGTGACTTTTGGCGTGCGCGTGGCGATCAGTATTCTCGTGATCAACGCCTTTCGGCATCAAAGATTTTTGCACGTTGATTTTTGCCAGTCCGCCAAGGAACGTCCGGTAGTGATCAACGCCTTTCGGCATCAAAGATTTTTGCACATGGCAACCGGTGCAGGTGGGGGTGGAAGGCGGAAGGTGATCAACGCCTTTCGGCATCAAAGATTTTTGCACGGAGTATCAACCTACGGACTTGCCGCCCAAAACGCCCGTGATCAACGCCTTTCGGCATCAAAGATTTTTGCACAAAAAGCCCAGCCCGGTAAGCACCAGACTGGGCAAGTGATCAACGCCTTTCGGCATCAAAGATTTTTGCACACCGCGCAGCACAGACAGCGCTTGGTTGAAATCCAAGCGTGATCAACGCCTTTCGGCATCAAAGATTTTTGCACGGTACGAAGGGCTTGGAAGCGTAGGCCAGAAGTCGGTGATCAACGCCTTTCGGCATCAAAGATTTTTGCACCGGGCGCGACCTCAACTCGCCCGGCGGCTACGAGGTGATCAACGCCTTTCGGCATCAAAGATTTTTGCACACGTAATCGCCGTTGCGTTTCCCGACGCCGGAAATGTGTGATCAACGCCTTTCGGCATCAAAGATTTTTGCACTTGTCTGGGGGACAGACCTTCAGCGCGCGCCGAAGTGATCAACGCCTTTCGGCATCAAAGATTTTTGCACTCTTCCATCAGCACTATCCCTTTCTTCCAGCAACCCGTGATCAACGCCTTTCGGCATCAAAGATTTTTGCACTAGGACGCGGATTGCGCCGAAAATCGCACACCGATGTGATCAACGCCTTTCGGCATCAAAGATTTTTGCACCGCGCGGCAGGCGTGTCGCGCTTCTCCAATACCGAAGTGATCAACGCCTTTCGGCATCAAAGATTTTTGCACAAAGTAAGGCAGCGATTGCCCGGTTTTCTGGCCGGGGTGATCAACGCCTTTCGGCATCAAAGATTTTTGCACTAGGGCTTTGACGGGCAGGTACTCAATTCGCAGCGCGTGATCAACGCCTTTCGGCATCAAAGATTTTTGCACAAGCGCTCGTTGTCGGAAGTCAGCGAGACGTACCAGTGATCAACGCCTTTCGGCATCAAAGATTTTTGCACTCCGGCGAAGCCGGGGTAGTAGAGGGTAAGGTAGTGGTGATCAACGCCTTTCGGCATCAAAGATTTTTGCACAGCGTCACGGGCACCACCTTGTCGTTGGCGTTAATCGTGATCAACGCCTTTCGGCATCAAAGATTTTTGCACGGCAAGGCGGGCGTGACCAGCGATAACGCCATCAGGTGATCAACGCCTTTCGGCATCAAAGATTTTTGCACCTTCCGGCGCCCCGGCGGGCACAAGCACAGCCGATTCGTGATCAACGCCTTTCGGCATCAAAGATTTTTGCACTGGCGGCGGCTGGTGAACTGGCAACGTCCTACGGGTGATCAACGCCTTTCGGCATCAAAGATTTTTGCACGAGTATCAACCTACTGGTTTACCGCCCAGAACGCCCGTGATCAACGCCTTTCGGCATCAAAGATTTTTGCACTGGTGCTGCCGCGTGAAACACTGGCTTCGCGGCGCGTGATCAACGCCTTTCGGCATCAAAGATTTTTGCACGTGCCAGGCGGCGAAGCACGCACGGTGTATGTCAAGTGATCAACGCCTTTCGGCATCAAAGATTTTTGCACAACGCAACGCAGGGGATTCAGATCGTCGTCAGTGAGTGATCAACGCCTTTCGGCATCAAAGATTTTTGCACACTGTGGAACTCGAAGGCCCGTTGCCTTACGGGAAACAGTGATCAACGCCTTTCGGCATCAAAGATTTTTGCACACGGCTTCCTTCAACGCCGTATTCCTGTGAATTGTCCGGGTGATCAACGCCTTTCGGCATCAAAGATTTTTGCACTTGGTGTGGGATTTCGGGCGCAGTCCTCGCCCAGCGTGATCAACGCCTTTCGGCATCAAAGATTTTTGCACGTTGATTTTGGACAACCCGTCGAGGAACGACCGGTAGTGATCAACGCCTTTCGGCATCAAAGATTTTTGCACCACCACTGAGACTTCCAGTTCGCCCAGTTCGCCTAGTATTGTGATCAACGCCTTTCGGCATCAAAGATTTTTGCACCCGGTACGGAAATCTGGCTGGTGGAGCAGGCGAAGTGATCAACGCCTTTCGGCATCAAAGATTTTTGCACGTGCACGTTTTTTCGGGAAAGCAACCGATACAGTGAGTGATCAACGCCTTTCGGCATCAAAGATTTTTGCACTGGATACGCTCGCGTGAATCAGAACACTTGTTTATGTGATCAACGCCTTTCGGCATCAAAGATTTTTGCACGCTGATCAAGGAATTCGAAGGCTTGCGCCTGCGCGGTGATCAACGCCTTTCGGCATCAAAGATTTTTGCACCCCCCCTCTCCCGCTTCGAGTTGGCAAATCACGTCGTGATCAACGCCTTTCGGCATCAAAGATTTTTGCACGCCTGGCAATTCCGGCTTCCTCAAGTGCCGCCGGGTGTGATCAACGCCTTTCGGCATCAAAGATTTTTGCACCAGGTGTTTACCACCAGCAGTTCTCTAAAGACCAGTGATCAACGCCTTTCGGCATCAAAGATTTTTGCACTTCAAGTTCCTTATCAAGGTTGACTTCCATGCTGTCGTGATCAACGCCTTTCGGCATCAAAGATTTTTGCACATCGCCCCCAAACGGTAAGCACTGGCCACATAAAACTGCTTCTTGCTCAAGCACCTGAACCGGAAAGGCGGCAAGCCGCCTCCCGTCTGCCGGGTAATGCCCGTAACTCCTGCAAAATAAAGCACGCTGGCCCATTCAAGCAAGTCTTCCCCACATTCAGGCAGGAAAAGCGTTCGCTTCAAAGGACTTACCAGACACCCACCGGCAAAGCATCCTGTCCACACCGACATGCGTGAATCCGCCCGCCTACAGGATTTCAATCCGCTTGCGCTCTTCATCCCAGGAAGTTTTGGTTGAGGTGTCAACCACACGCCTTGCGCAGCCGGGACACAAATGAATGACCAGTAAATCATCTTCGTCCGTCATCAGTGTAGCCAGGTCAAAGCGTAACTGTTCAAGATCAGTCCTGGTGCAGTACATGCGGAAGACAGAAAACTGTACCCTTTCCGCATTCCCCCTGACGCGCTCATAGACCTTACGCCATCGCTTTGGATCACGTACGTCATAGCTGACGAGATACCACCGCCTTTCTCCCATGCTTATGTCCTCCGTAAGACTGTCTCAACGCAGCCGCATTCTGGCAAACAAACCCGGAGCACCAGTCCATTCCTTTTCAAGCAGACGGGCTTCAAGTTCAATCGTGCGCTGGTACGAAAGCGAGTAACGCAAGACCGGATGCTGCCAGCTTTCCTGCTTCCGTTCCTCATACAAGGCAATGGCTTTGCGCTTTCCTTCCAGCGAAAGCCAAACCTTGTGTGGCGTAACAACGAAGTCTTCCGTGGCGTCCCACTGTTTGCGGTTGATTGACGCAACAACCGGCATATCCGCCAGCGGTACGCGAAACAGCTCCATCAGGTCGAGCGCCAGTGGATGCGCGGCACTCCGGGGCGTGTGCAAAAAGCCAAACGAGGGTTCCAGCCCGACGGCGATCAAGGCTGCCAGGCAATCCTTGTAAACAAGGGCATAGAAAAAGCTCAGCAGCGCATTGACCCGGTCGCGTGGCGGACGCCGATTGCGTCCCACAAACTCAAAACCTGCCGGGCTACCCGGTTCACCAGGGGAAGTGCGGATGAGCGATGCAAAAGCTGCAAAGTAGGCCTGCCCGGCCGACCCTTCGTAGCCCCGAATCTCATCCGGTCCCACCGCTCTGGAAATCTGTGCCAGGGCATGGCGCATCTGCGTCAGGTGTTGTTCCAATGCTGGATCGCGCCCAGCTTCGGTCAGCATCGGGCGTGTCGCCCGCAGGATGTAACGAATCTGGTTCTCGACTTTTGCCATTGCCAGACGGCGAGCCAGTGCAAGGCAAAAGTCGGGGTCAGACAGGGCCGCATACTGCCGGTGCCGTCGCTGTACGCCGGGTGTCCCGCCACGAAAGCTGCCAACGACATTCCCGCCTCCGGTCAACCAGTGAATGGCAACGTCATTGGCGGCGCAGTAGTGAATCGCCTGGGTCGTTATCTGTACCGCCCCATGCAGGATGACCGCGCCAACGTCTTTGCCGGGAAACTTGAGGGGAAGCCGTCCGGGAATCTCAACGACCAACTCTTCGGCAGCACGTTCAACGCGCGTGCCCGGTTCGGTGATGTGCAGGATGCGCCGCTCATCCCGTTCAGGAAACAGGCGTCTTACCTTGGCATCTTCTGGTTCGACTTCATCAGGGACGGCGTTCACCGTCATGACGGCCAGCCGATCCTCTTCCGGCAGGCATATCGGTGCCAAGGCACAGTGGCGGCACAGCCGCGCATCAGATGTGACCGGCGGACGTTCGAGGTGTTGGCGGAGTTCGGCGGCACGCGCAACCGCCGCGCGAAGCTCCTGGCGGGCCGCGTCATCAAACGGGACGCGGACGGTCACATTGTCGGCGTGATACCGGATGCGCCCTTCCAGAATGGTCTTCCCGGTGGCTTCCTCCAGCAGGGCGCAATAGGCAATGACCTGAAGCCGATCTGACGGCCAGGCCGCGCGCCGGTTGGATTTCCCCTTCTTGTGCTCGTAGGCAACGAGTGACCCATCCCGGTAGCGCACGGCATCCACCTTGCCGCGAATGCCCCACCGCTCGCTTTCCATTTCGTAGGTCAGGGTTTCAATCCCTTCACTGATGTCCTGCAGGTGGACACGGCGGCCTTCATAGACACGATCATTGGCAAGACGAATCTCCTCGACTTCTTCCAGGTAGAAAAGACGCTCACAATAGGCCAGTGCATGCAGTGCCATGACGCGCGTCAGTGGCACGACATCATCCGGTGTTCCCATACTGTCCTCCCAGGTCGTAAGCCGGTTTTCAGCGCCTTGCGGCATCACAGATGTGTTTGCTTCCGCGTTTACGCAGGCGGCCGGATGACCGTCCAGTACGCTTCCAGAGGCGGCTCGGTTGGAGTGACAGGCTCACGCTCCAGTTCGTAGCGTCGCCATCGGGTATGACGCGATCCGACGTGATCAACCCACACCGGCAGCTCCAGCGAGCCTTCCTGACTTGGCTTCAGCCGGTACCAGTCCCCGGTTGGCTTTTCCACAAGACAGATGTCGTTGACGGCATCATCGCTGAGTCCAAGGCTCAGAACGCCGTAGCGGGTGATCGTCTCCGGTGTTTCCAGAGCTTCCCGCAGGCGCATCTCAAGCGTTGGCTTCGGGTTGGTTTCCTGCGTCGAGTCCACCCAGCACAGAAACGTGATGTCGCACAGGGTTTCAATGTAGTCCAGCGTATTCCCCTGTTCAGACTGTTTTGATGCTACGCCGTACTTGTAACGGCTCAGCTTGCGCAACGTCTGGGCTACACGGGGAAAAGGCGAATGACGCCGGCTTCCGTTGCCGTAGGTTCCGCTAAAGGCCAAGGCCAGGCGGACACCTACGTGCCGGCGCCGGAAACCTTCGCCCACAAGCGACAGCAACATGCCGTACACCGTGGCCGGCGGCGGCAGCGGATAGGTTTCGGCCAGCGACCGCGCGTAGGACTTGCGGAAGCTTCCATAGGGCACCTCAACGTGAAGTGTGAGCATGGGCGCTCACCTCCCTTCGGCAAGAACGGCAAAGGCTTTGTCCCGTCGGGCGATGCGCCGCCGGGCCTCATCCGCCGCCTTGCGGATGCCATCGAGTACCGTCACGCCCAGTTCCTTCAGCTTTTTTCCCTCGTCGGTATGTGACAACTCGCCCCCGATGATGAGTTCTTCTGCCGGGATGTCCCCGCTTGCGACGCGCCGGATGAGCCGGGCGACGGTGTACGTCCGCCCTTCTTCATCGTGCTCAAAGCAGTTCTGGATTCTGGAGGCATGGGCGGAAGTGACGCGGAAGATAATCGAGGCCGGCGAAAAGTCGTAGTAAAACCGCGCGTGGTTGCCGGCGACCGGAGGCGGTTCGATGAGCGCGTCAATGAGGTGGCCAATGTTTGGCTTGTCAAGGACATCGTTGAGGTTGAGGGCAATGCTGTACTGGTACTCCGTCGTGTGCATCTCGGCGTTGTAGAGCGACAGCTTGCCCTTTTCCTTCACTCCACTGACGCAGTTGAAGGACAGCTCGCCCCGGTATGGGCGCAGCGACACGGCGCGCCCGACGGCCAGCGGGCTGGTGCGCTTCGTTATCGTCCCTTTTTTCTTCTTGCCGGACTTTGCTGTTGATCCCGGCTCGGCTTCCTCCTCATCACGTTCAGCCTGGGCGGCAGCGGCATCCATAAAGCCCATCAGATCGTCGTCAATGAAGGGCGGTCGGCTGCCCCAGTACGTCCGCTTTTCATCCGCATAGATCAACCTGTCGCCGTCATAGCGCCGGTTGACAGGAAGCCCGGCGAGCTGAAAGTGGTGGCGCAGTGCAAAGCGGATGGCTTCGGCCGAAATGCTGGTGTGCACATCATCCTGATGAAACACCTTCTGGAGGGTTGTGGTGTTGCCGAGGTTGTCGCCGCGATTGTTGGCAGCAACAGCCTCGCCGGTGAGAATCGTGGCGTACAGGTAGTGGGTCGTCATGCGTCAATGCCTCCTTCACTAAGGTTGTCTTCCCTGCCCATATAGCTGACGAGGGCAAATAGAAGCAGGTTTTGGAATCGCTCGAAGTTGCGGGGGTTGAAGATGAATTCGCGCACGCGCGCTGCGTTGCGCTTCATGCCAGCCAGCGCCGCACCTTTGGTGGCATCGGCGCAGAAGCGGAGAAACCATCCGGCAAGGGCTTCAGCGGTCTTGGCCCGCAGGATGGCGTTGCGGGTACGTTCGCGCTCGCGCTCGACAAGGGCGGTGAAGTCACTGCCTTCCCGTTGCGCGCGTTCGCTGAGGGCGCCCATGGTCATCCGCCAGGCTTCGTGAAAGATGGCGATGATGGCCTGGTCGTCCTCGTCTTTGATGGCCTTGGTCATGGCGGCCAGTCCTCCTTTTTGGAAAGTGAGTTGTTCAAAATCCTTTTTTTCCTGGCAACGCTGGATGAAGTCAGCGCACCAGTGCCGTTCTGCGGCGAGGTTGGCGGCAATGAGTTCCGGCAGCGGGTTGGGCGAAGCAGGAAAGGCTTCGCCCCTGGCCGAGGTCAACAGCCGCCCCTTACCGAAATGCTGAAGCGCTGCGCGGAAGACCTCGATTTCGGGGTACTCGGCGCCCAACCGCACGACAAGGCTGCGGTTGATCTGGTTTCTGTCCCAAGCCACTTTGCCCATCGCCACGGCCAGGCAGCCGGACACACTGCGCCCGAATTCCTCCGTGAGATTGCCGGCTTCAAGGGCAAGAAGGAAGCGCAGCGCTGCTTCCTCGGCGCCTCCGGCGATGCGGCCGGGATAACCATTCGTCAGAAAGTTGGCACCCCGGGCCGCTATCTGGCGCAGGTTGCGGGCGAAACTTTTCAGGTTTTTGACATCGGGAATGACAAGACAATACTGCGCCCTGCTTTCGTGGCGGTACGAGCGCAGCAGAAAGACTGCTGAACCGACCATCAGGTAAAGCAGAAGCAGCACTTCTTCGGGGGGACCTTCAAGCTCACTGGCGCCCGTCATCGCCCCCGGCACAACCGACTGGGGAATCAAGGCCACAGGTGGCAACGGGGCTTGATCGTCGTCGTCCAAAAGACCTGTTCCCTGAGCTTTCTGGTGGGCATAGGAGTTAACTGCCTTGTAGGTAAGCAGATACTCCTGTTCTTCACCTTCCACTTGCACCTTCAGTGTCCGGGGTGTTTTTTCACCTGGGCGCATCTTGTTGTGTTGCAGGAAAGTCCCGCACAGTCCCGTATGGATGGCCAGCCGCAGGCCATCCCGGTCGGTCTCGATGCCATGTCCGGGCAGGTCAATGAGTCTGTCCGGTGTCAGCCGGAATGAAGCTTCCAGCAGGCGGCGAATGAACTGCCGGTCGGACAACTCCTTGTCCCACCGGATTTCGACTTTGCCCGCATCAACTTCGGCCGCGATCCCTTCCGGCTTCAGGCGGGGATTCTTCTTCCAGGCTTCTATGGTCGCGGCCAGACCGCCCAGTGCCGCCCGGTGATAGACCGTGAAGTTCGGGTTTCCGAGTTCATAGACTAGAGGATTTGGCAGTTGGTAGCCGGTTGTGCGCTGACCCATCTTGCTCCGGTTCCTTTCTTTGTCTCTGGGTTGAAGTCGTACGCCACCCGTTCGGCCGGCGCGAGGCGACGGCTTCCCACCGTTCCCCACCGCAGAACTTCGGGCCGAAACGGGATGGCAACCTCGTGCTCGATGAGCCAGTCGCGGCCTGGCTCCGACTGGCCGTACGCTTTCCAGTCAGCTTCGAGGATGACGTTGACCGTGTAGCCTTCGCTGCGCGTCATGCCGGGACGGGTTTCCCACCCCCCCGAAACAAAACACGCCGCTTTCCAGGCCTGCTCAACATCGAAGTCTTTTCCCGGTGAGAGGCTTCCAAAGGCGTCAGCCAAGTCGCGCTGACTCAGGGGTTTCTCAAGGGCCAGCAGATGTGCAAGCCAACCTTCGGCAGTGGCAATATCTTCTGCTTCATAAGGCAGCGCCGGGTTATCCCTTTCGTTTGCTTGCGGCGGAAGAGGGCAGACGAGGACGGGCCTGGGAGGCTGGGGATGCTGTGGCGTTGACCGGCGGTTGGCCCGCCCCATGCGCTGGATGAGCGCCGGGACGGAGGCAATGTCGGTGATGAGCAGATCAGCCGACAGGTCAAGGGACATTTCGGCCACCTGGGTTGTGACCAGAATCTGGGCATCTTTACCCTTGAACTTCCCGATGACGTAGTGGTGCAGCCGGCTGCGGTCCTTGTAGCGAAACCGCGAGTGATAGACGTTGACCTCGACCTGTGGAAAACGCTTCCGGCAGTCCGCGTAGGTTTCGTTGGCCCATTCGACGCGGTTCCGCACCCAGAGCACCTTGCCGCCCTGCGCGATACAGTCGGCGACGGCCTGCCAGACTTCTTCCGGGCTGCTGGGATAACGGAGTTTATAGCGGGGAAGCTGTTCGTATTCCGCCGGGCCGGCAACGATCTGCAAATCCGGGCGAACCTTTTGCAGCGCCGCCAGCCGGTGCTGGGGCAGGGAGGCCGTCATCAGCAACACCGGCTGCCGTGGAAAGAACCGCAGGAACGCCAGCAGATGCCCAAACAGCCGGTCATCAAAGGCATGGATTTCATCAAAGACAATCGCACTCAGGGCAATGGCCGGGAAGGCATAGAGTGACCGGCGGGCGTTGGCCATCAGTCCAAGCACGGTGTCGGCCGTGGTGACGACCAGCGGGGTGTCCCACAGGGACAACGCCTCGATTTTGTCCCGCAGGTCGTCGAGGGCGCGCTGGGCGGCACGCTCGGCGTTGCTGGCGTCCACATCGGATTCCTGGTCGGCCGTTTCCGCCAGAGCTTTCAGGTCAACGGTCGAACGTGAGTGGGTCAGCGCGGCCGAAAGTCCCGCTTCGAGGGCGTAGTCCTTGAAGTGCTCGGTCGTCGTCCCAGTGGTCGGCAGGCAGAAAAAGAGCCGGAAGTTGGTTTGCCCGGTGCGCCGTTGCCACGCCTGCGCCCACAGGTAGGCCGCCAGACTCTTGCCGGAACCACAGCCGGCGCAGGCCAGTGTGACAAAACGTTCCGAAGCGGCCACCTCGCACTGAAAGGGACGAAAAGCAAAGCCGGGCGGAAGTTGGGGTGCGTCGGAAGGGCGCGGCTGCCCGGTGGCCTTCCACGCCCATTCGCCGATGAGCTGATCAAAATCCGCTGCCTTGAGTCCGACCTGTCCCAAGGTTTGGCGGACAAAAGTATCCAGCGAGTAATTGGCAGCGCTTTGTCCCTGGGCGGCGACGGCGCTGGCGGCCACATCCGCTGCAATGCCAAGCGCCTTCATCACCGCCAGGCGCTTTGACCATTCCGGGGCAAGCTGCTCCCGGAGGTCATCAAAATCTTCTTTCAGGTCCTGCAGGGCGCGCCGTGCTGAAACCGCATTTGGGTTGCGGTTGTCCGGAGCAATGATGAGCGGTGCGGAGAACGTTGGGGGAAGCGTTTGCGTCCCCAGGCTCCGGCCAAGCTCAATGAGCATCTGCTGGAAGTCGGGATGATTCAGCCAGACTGTCAGTGCGGGCGCTGCGGAAGCCTGGGTGTCGCAATCAAACTTGCGGTGATGGCCCATGGCCGCCCAGAGGGCAAGCACAAACCAGTCACCCAGAGCCGGTTCGAGACATTCGCGCAGTGCTTTGTTTTGCCAGAGCAGCAGACCGGAAAGGGTCTCGTGGCGCAGGAGCTGGATGAGTTGCGGCGCTTTCGTCACCATTGCCTGAAAATGGCTGTTGGCTTTGCCAAGGTCTTCAAACCAACCCACGGCAGCCATGGCCTTTTTGAAGGCTTCAATGTCGGTTTCGGTAAGTCCGGCGCGCTCCAGGACAAGTCGGCCAATGACTTCCACCAGCGCCGTGCAGGCTTGCGCCACGTCGCGGTTGTGCTGAAGGAGCAGGGCGTAGTCCGGCGGTTGCTGCGGAAACTTCGTTTGTGGGTACGACTTTGCCAGTAGGTACTTGGGAAGTGCGGTGCTCACGGCTGTCCCTCCTTTCGCGGAACAAAAAAGCCACAGCCCATCTTGCGGCGACCGCCGAGGCCGGCCGCCTGCAACGTCACCGAAGCCTCCGGGTCAAGACCCGAAATGGACAGGGCATAGCCGACGAGATGCCGTCCGTGAACCGTGAACGTACGGCGGGCGCCACGTGCAACCTGTCCGTTGATGCCGAGTACCGCAAGCTGCCGAGCAATTTCGACATCAAAGCGGGCTTCATCCTGCCCATTTCTGGTCGTCACCAGATGGGCATAGAGCGTGGATGCCGGCCGGAGTGTGTGGATGCTGGGCACACCGAGGCGCAGACGGCAGCCGCCCACGTCGAGCGTCCGCCCGGCCAGCGCCAGAAAACCGGCGAGTCGGTCGGCCGGGGTACGTATCACCAGCCGACTCCAGTCCTGGAGCAGCAGGTTGTTGCCGTTGGCATAGAGTCCCCGGATGGGTGCCATCCGGACGGCGGTATCATCGTGAAGCCACGGCAGAAGATGGGACAGGGCGGCATAGAGCAGGTAGCCGTGATCCACCGGCAGGCGTTCGCCGGACAGGTAAAAACGCATTTCAACGATGGGGCTGTCGGTCATGACGTACTCCTTGGACAATGGTTCAGAGGCATCACCTCCAGGCCGGGACAGAAAACCTGTCTGACCTGAACTCAGGCATACAGTTTCAAAAGAGCTTCGGCTTCCGTACGCAGCATGGTGCGAAGCTGCTCCGGGGCAATGACGCGCACCCGTGCGCCATACTGCAAAACCCACTGCCGGACGCCTTCCAGCGCCCCGACCTGCATCGTCACCCGCAAGCCGCCATCGGGCAGGTCGGTGTAGTGCGCCGTTTTGTGAACCTTGCTTTGCTGACGAATCCAGCGCGCCTGATAGGCGTCAAACTCCACGACGACTTCGTAGGTCTGATCTTCTCCACGAATCATCCCGAAGCCACGGTTCAGATAGGTTTCGATGTCAAAGCCGGTCGGCGGCTCGAAGGTTTCATCAAGCAGTTCGGCCGCACGGACACGTCCCAGGTGAAAGTCGAGCACTTTTTGACGCAGGTGATCGAAGGCGATGACATACCACTCGGCTTTGGCGCTGTGCAGGCGCAGAGGATTGACCGTGCGCGTTTTGGTCTCACCCGAAGACTGGGTGAAATAGGTCATCCGTACCGCGCGACGTTGCTCAATGGCCTTGGCAAACCGTGCGAAGTACGCTTGATCAATGGGGCTGGTGGGAAGTGCTTCGACCGACTGGAGGGCCATCAGATGGTTCAGGTCCACGGAGACCGTTTCGGTCAGCGTCTGTATGACCTTGGTGAGCGCCTCGGTGATGCCAGCGGCGGCCTGTCCGCCGTAGGCCTGGGCCAGCCGCTCGGCCATGAGAATCGCTGCAATTTCGCCTTCCGTCAGCGTCATCCACGGCAGCGAATGAACCGGCTCGGTGTAGTGAAATCCCCGCCGCTGGGCGCAGTACTCCAGTGGCAATTCGAAGCGGTCGCGCATAAAATCTATGGTTTCCTGTGCTGTCTTGCGTGAAATACCGAAGTTTTCGGCAATACGCCTGGTATTCGGAAACCGGCCCGCCTGGATTTCACGGTGAATCCATGTCAGACGTTCGAGTTGGCGAAGGTGTGTGCGTTGTTTGGAGTTCATACTGGTCAGTGTCACAGCGGGTAGTGTACGAGGGGTGATCCCACGAATAACGTGTGACCACCGAGCACCCGAAAAAATTGTTTTGTGTCAGATGCTTCGCAGTTTGCCTGTCTCCAGTTGCCAGCCCGATGCCGGACCGCCGGGCCGTCTGGATTCAACAGAAGATGATGGATGAGACCCTGGCCAACCATCTGGCCGCGCTGCTTGCCGGCCGCCTGAGTGAAGCGGAAACCGATGCGCTGCTGGCATCGTTGACGCCCGATACCGCAACGTTCGAGCAATTCACCACGCTCATTGCAGCCGTCCGCGCCACGGCCTGCCCACTGCCGGAGCTGGCTGAGCCGGTCTTTGACTGCTGCGGCACGGGCGGCAGCGGTCGGCCGCACTTCAATGTCTCAACCACGGTGGCTTTCGTCTTGGCGGCCGGGGGCGTGCGCGTGGTCAAGTTCGGCAACCGCGCTGCCACCAGTACGAGCGGGAGCTTTGACCTGCTCGAACAGCTCGGCGTCCCGGTCGAGTATCCGCCGGAGCGGCTTCCGCGCCTGCTCGCTGCCACCAACCTGGCGTTTCTCTACGCACCTCAGTGTTACCCGGCGCTCAAGGCTGTGGCGGCGGCGCGGCGGCGGTTCGGGCGTCCGACCCTTTTCAACTACATCGGCCCGCTGCTGCATCCCCTGCATCCCGGCCGGCGCGTCATGGGGGTGTCGCACCCACGCATGCAGGCGTTCATTGCCCAGTGGCTAGCGACCGACCCACGAACACACCGGGCGGTCGTGGTGCGCGGCCACGAAAACCGGGACGAACTGACGCCGGTCGGGACTTCCGTCATGTATGAGGTAACACCTTGGCGGATTGACAAGCGACCCTGGACACCGCCCGACCTGCCGTGCGATGTGGAAGCCCAACCCTACACACCGGAGGCGAACCTGCATCGGTTTTGGCAGATAGTGACAGGACAGGATACCACTTCGGCGGATTACCACAGCGTACGGCTCAATGCCGGTCTTGGGTTTGTGGCCGCCGGACGGACGGAAACGCTGGCTGACGGCGCCGCCTGCGCGGCCGAACTTCTCGCCGGCGGAGAGGTTCAGCGCCAGGTGGCAACCTTTTTGGCACACGTGCACAGGTGAAAGCGTTTGCTCTTGTGGGCGTGGGGCCGTAACCTTCCCGCCTGTGATGGCCCCCGTCACGACCGTCCGTCACAAGGGAGGCACGTCGCTTATGTTGCGTCTGCCTACGCGCGAGGCTGTCCTGTCTGAGCTGGATGCGCTCATGCAACAGGGCGCTTTACTGTACCAGGCTACGGCCAATGGCAATGTCCGGGTGCTGGCGGGGCTGCTTGGCCCGGCCTACCGCGGTCTGATTCAAAAACGCGGCAAACGGGAAGACACCACGGCGTTGCCGGTGGGGTATCCGGCCAACTTCGACTGGCGTTACGAACGCAATCAGCCCGAAATTCGTCGCCTGACCGAAGCTGCCAAAACCGCCCAGTGGAATGCCACCACCGATCTGGACTGGAAGCGTCCTGTCGATCCGTTTCATCCCGACACGGTGCTGCTGCCGGAGAAGTTTCACCCGGCCTACTGGCTTCCACTCTGGTCAAAGCTGACCGAACAGGAGCGCCGGGTACAAGTCCACGCGCTGACAAGCTGGCTGCTCAGCCAGTTTCTGCACGGCGAACAGGGGGCGCTCTACGCGGCGGCGCTGACCACCACGGCCGTGCCGTGGCTCGATGCCAAGCTCTACGGCGGCACGCAGGTGATGGATGAAAGCCGTCACGTCGAGGCGTTTCACACCTATCTGACGACGAAGCTGGAAAAGCTCTACGACATCAACGACAACCTCTACGTCGTCATTGACGCCCTGATGACGGATTCGCGATGGGACGTGAAGTTCCTTGGCATGCAGATCATGATCGAGGGGCTGGCCCTGGGGGCTTTCACCACGTTGCGCCAGTTGTCGGGCGAGCCGCTGCTACGCGACATGCTCAAAATGGTCATCACGGATGAAGCCCGCCACGTCCACTTCGGGGTGCTGGCGCTGGGCGAGTTCTACCTTCGGGAGGTCAGTGAACGTGAGCGCCGGGACCGTGAAGACTGGGCGTTTGAAATGGCCGTGCTGCTGCGCAACCGGTTCCTTCTGCACGAAATCTACGATGAGCACTTTGCCCATCGCCTGCGCCGTGCGCAGTGGAACCGGCTGGTGCTCCACTCGGACATGATGGCCATGTTCCGGCGGACGATGTTTCGCCGCATCATTCCCAATCTCAAACGGATTGGGCTGCTCAGCGACCGCATTCGTCCGCACTACGCACAACTGGGACTGCTGGCCTTTGAGCACGAACGTCCGGCGACGGAACTCACGGCCGCCGACCTTCTGGAAGACACCGTGTGAACCTTCCACACCACAGTCTCAGCCACATCGGCCGTTGATGGGGTGGGGTCCGGGCTTACAGCGTGATGACGTAGTCGGGTGGATTTCCGGCCAAAGCCGCATAGAGCTGCGGAAAACACCCGGCTACGACGCCTTCAACCAGCCCCCTGGCTTTGACCTGTCCCTTGCCGCACTGCTCGAAGTTGCCTTCAGCCAGGTTGCGGCGCACCGCGCACTGGTCACACACCATCAGCAGGATGCCCTGTTCCCTGGCGAGGCGCGCCAGCCGCTCGCCCACGGGGTCACCCTGCCGGAGGCAGAACAGGTTGTCATCAAAAAACATCATCCCAACGACCTGTGCGCCGTGTTCTCCCGCTTCGAGCTGCGGCAGGATCATCGTCGCTAGTTTGAAGGTGCTGGCCATGTTGGTGGCAAAGACGTAGGCAACTTTCATGAGCGTGCATCCAGAGTACGGGTGTGTTTTGTGTTCAGGAAAAATACGATTTTATACGCAGTCAGGCAAGAGGTCGCGCCGTCTGTGGCTGGCCGCGAACTGGGCAGCTAAAGGCGGGGTGTCTGGTAAACCAGTTCGCGCAGCCCGGTTTCAAAGTCCACCCGGGGTGAATACCCAAGAAGACGACTGGCTTTGGTGATGTCGGCGCAGGAGTGGGCGATGTCGCCGGGCCGCGGTGCAGCGTGGACAGGGTTGAGGTCGGTCCCAAACAGCGCATTGAGCTGCTGCACAAGCCTCTGAAGGGAAATCTGCCGTCCGCAGGCGATGTTGAACACTTCGCCCTGGAAGCGCCCCGGAGCGTTCATAGCCAGCAGGTTGGCCTGTACGACGTTGGCAACGGGGGTGAAGTCCCGGGTGGCCGTTCCGTCGCCGTAGATGGTCGGCCGCTCGCCGCGTGCCATCACCTGGACAAACCTGGCAATGACGCCGGCGTACTGATTGTTTGGGTCCTGGCGCGGCCCAAAGACGTTGAAGTACCGTAGGCACAGCGTATCCATGCCGCTCAAAGCCGCGTAGGCGGCCATGTAGCCTTCTCCGGCCAGCTTGGTTGCTGCGTAGGGACTCAGCGGCCGTGGCGGCATGGTCTCCACCTTGGGAAGAGTTGGTGTGTCGCCGTAGATGCTCGATGAAGAGGCGTAAATGACGCGCCTGACGCTGCCGGCCCGGGCTGCGGCAGCGAGCAGCGTCAGGGTGGCGACCTCGCCGCAGCGTTGGGAGGTGAACGGGTCCTGGACGGAGCGGGGCACACTGGGCAGCGCTGCCTCGTGGAAAATGACTTCCACGCCGGCTACAGCCTGCTGCGCCGTTGCCGGGTCTTCCAGCGCGCCTTCGATGAACTCAACCTCGGCCGCGACAGCCGCCAGATTGTGCCGAAAGCCGGTGATGAGGTTGTCCACGACCCGGACGCGATGGCCGTCCCGGACGAGCCGTTCGACCAGATGGCTGCCGATGAAGCCGGCGCCGCCAGTGACGAGACAGCGGATGCTCATCGCCGCCTCCCGATGACAGCATAGAGTGGATCACCAGTGACGGGGCTGCGGTCAAGGGTGTGAATGTTGTCCCAGACGCCAGCCGCCCGAAAGAAATTCTCGACCAGCCGACAGCGCCCGGCATCGTCGAGCATCAGCCAGATGGCAATGGCCTTGGTGGGAAAACAGCGGTTGGAAAAGGTGACGACCAGCGGCCCGCCCGGACGCAGAACCCGCCCGATGTCGCGCAGTACGGCCACCGGATCGGTGAGATAGTCAATGGAAACGCACAGACCGGCGGCATCGAAACTGGCATCGGCGAGGGGCAGAACCGGCTTGGTATTCAGATCGTGAACGACCCAGTCCGTCAGCCGGGGATTGGCCGCCAGCTCGGCGGCATTCATCCCAATGCCAGTGACCTGCCGGTAGGTCACATCTTCCGGCAGGTGGCTGACCCAGCTTGAACAGACATCGAGGATGTCGCCGCCGGGAGGAAAATACTCACGGTAAAGCTGCGTGACAGCAGCGATGGCTCCGGCGTCAATGTGGGTGACGAAGCGCGGCAGGCTGTAGAACCGGGCATCCGGCGTTTCATCCCAACGTCGGAAGGCCTCGGGCGGCAGGTTGAGATGGCTCATAAGCTGAGGTTACAGCGAAAGGCTGATGATTTCGACGACCGGCCGCTCGAACGTACCGGTGACACGGACCGGAATCATCTGCCGCTCACTCAATGTTCCAAAGAAGGGGAGCCGGCTGGCGCTGCGTCCCGTAACGAAGTTCAGCGGGAAGCGCAGGTCGAAGTTAATCTGCGCCGGGCGCTCGGCCAGGGAAATCGCACCCTGTCCAAAAATCTGGCGGTCTTCCGCGAGGGTGCAGGTGAGTCCGTCGAGCCTGACCGTGGTGCCTTCCAGGGCAAAGCGGAAGACGAGTTCACGGAAGGACAGCCCTTCGCTGGTTGAGGGCAGCTCGGAGTCCGTTCCCAGCAGGCGTTCCTGCACAGGGCCCAGGTCGAAGTTGCCCAGACGCATGGGCAGCGCGGTGGGCGCAAGCGTACGTCCAATGGCTCCCGGCCGGAAGCGGGGGAAGTGTCCGTCACGCAGATCGCCATCGCCGGAGCCGGACAGTCCCTCGAAGTTTCGTGTCTCGTAGCGGTACTGTCCCGCGATGTCGAGCCGGAACGTCCCCTGACCGGTCACGGCTGCCGTTTCCGGGGGGGAAGCCAGTGTTTCGGTTGCAATGTCGGTCAGGCGGCCGGTGATGGCAAAGCCCAGCCGTTCCGGGGCAAAGGTCAGGCGTACGGCGCTGGCTTCGAGTGTCCCGTTGAGCCAGTCGGCTGTGGTCTGGCGCAGCGTCACCTCGCGTCCCTGCACACGTCCTTCGGTGTTCAGGCGCTCGAACCGGAAGGGCGTGTCGGGCCACGACAGGCGGCTGTTCTGAACAGTCAACTGCTCGATGGTGAACAGCTCTGCATTGGTGTCAGTCGGCGTGTCGTCAGCGGCAAGGCGCAGCGTCAGTCCCAGGTGATGGAAAACCCGGTGTGACGGCGCAGACAGGCTTGCGGCCAGATGGGGCGCGGCCAGATGGGGCGCGGC
>Ga0272446_1002891_pt1 | contig 22571 bp, 25 predicted proteins | sample YNPCB0061_FD_194587 | JGI IMG/M metagenome (GOLD analysis project Ga0272446, IMG submission 194587) | Hot spring microbial mat communities from Yellowstone National Park, WY, United States - YNP-CB-006-1 | ecosystem: Environmental > Aquatic > Thermal springs > Hot (42-90C) > Sediment | place... | reverse complement strand
CTATGCCGGGGGCGCTGCCGAGACGCCGTGGGGCTATGCGAGCCTGCTGGTTGCGGCCGACATCCTCGACCGCGGCGCCTCGGTGGTCATCACCGGCGAGGGCGAGGAGGCGGAGGCGCTGTTGCGCGAGGCGAACGTCGCCGGCGGGATCGGCGTGGTGGCGCTCCGCGCCGCAGCCCTCCCCGCCTCCCATCCCGGCACCGGCGTCGCGGCCGCCGGCGCGCCATCGGCCCATGTGTGCACCCGCGGCGTCTGCGGCCTGCCGGTCACCTCTCCCGAAGCGCTGCGAGAGGCGCTCGCCGCCGCAAGGCGCTGACCGCCTTCTCCCGCGCCGGGGAAAGCGGCACGCCCCCGGTTGCGCGGCCCCTGGCCCTTCGTTACGTTTGCGGGCGAGTTCCGCCAGCACCCCGGAGTCGGATGTCCAGCGACGCCAGGCCCGCTCCCTCCACGGGGCTCAAGGAACTCCTCGACGCCGCCAACGAGTCGGCGCGGCGCGAGGCGACGCAGTGGTTCTTCCTCGTCACGCTGATGGTCTATCTCGCCATAGCGATCGGCGGCACGACCCCGCGGCGCCTGTTCCTCGACGAGCCGGTGATGCTGCCGATCTTCCACGTGGCGCTCCCGCTCACCGGCTTCTACCTGGTCGCGCCCACCATCTTCGTGGCGATGCACTTCTACCTGCTCGTCCAGCTGCGCGTGATGGCGGACAAGGTGACCGCCTTCCTCGACGCCGCCGAGCGCGAGGCCAACGGCAGCGACGCCGCACTCCGCCTCACCCTGCGGCGGCTCGACCCGTTCCCGGTCCCCCAGATCCTCGCCGCCGACCGCCTCGGCGACCGGGCGCATGCGCTCCGCACCATGGCCATCGCGACCCTGGTCGTCGCGCCGCTGCTGCTGTTGGCGTTCGTGCAGGTGCGCTTTCTCGCCTACCAGGACGCGCTGACCACCCTCTGGCACCGCGCGCTGCTGATGCTGGACCTCGCGCTGCTGTGGTGGATGGTACCCCGCATCCTGCCGCGCCGGTGGAGGCTCGCGCGGCCGCTTCTCGGCGGTGCGACGGCGCTCCTCGTCCTCGTCAGCTGGACCGTCGCCGTGCATCCGGACGAGTGGGGCGAGCGTTTCGGCGGTGGGGCGTTCGACCGTCTTCGAGCGTCCATCCCGCGAAGCATCCTGCCGCCCGACGACGACTTCGTGCCGCTCGAGGGTGCGGCGCTCGCGGCCGCGTCGTGAACCGTGATCCTGCGCGGGCGCAGCCTGCGCGGCGCGGTGCTGACGCGTGCCGACCTTCGCCGCGCCGACCTGACCGGAGCCGATCTCTCGGGCGCCATCCTCTCGGGCGCTGACCTCCGCGGCGCGACGCTCGATGGCGCGACGCTGCGCGCGGCGCGGCTTCAGGACGCGCGGCTCGAGGGCGCTGCGCTCGCCGGCGCGGACCTGCAGGGCGCGGTGCTCGACGGCGCCCGGCTGCAGCGCGCGACGCTCGACCACGCGGTGCTCGACGGCGCGTCGTTCCGGCGCGCCAACCTGCGCGGCGCCTCCGCGGACACTTCGCGCGGCATCGCGGCGGGGTTCGACGACACCAATCTCGCCGCCGCTGACTTCCGGGACGCCGTTCTTCCGGCAGCGATCTTCGCCGACGCGGATGCGCGCGGGGCGGTGTTCGCGGGAGCCGAGCTGAGCGCCGCCGACCTTGCCACCGCCCGGCTGGACGGCGCCGACCTCGCCGACGCAGGGCTCTGGCGCGCGCGCGGGCCGAACCATGCGGTGCACGGAGCGGTGCCGACGCTCGCGGGGCGGTGAGCGGGCCAGTCCCCGCACCCAGGCCTCTCCCCCACAGGCGAGAGGGCTGCGCCGGAACGCGCCACGCCGCCCAGATGTTCATCGCCCCCGCCTGCGGAGCAGGCGGACTGAAGGACAACGCGATGAGCACGCCTTACGTGTTCATCGCGTCGAAGAAGTCCTGGTTGGTCTTCGAGTACTTCAGCTTGTCGAGCAGGAAGTCCATCGCGTCCTGCGGGCCCATCGGCATCAGGATGCGGCGCAGCACCCACATCTTCGAGAGCGTGGCGCGCTCGACGAGGAGCTCCTCCTTGCGGGTGCCGGACTTGGTGATGTCGATCGCGGGGAAGGTGCGCTTGTCGGACAGTTTCCGGTCCAGGATGATCTCGCTGTTGCCGGTGCCCTTGAACTCCTCGAAGATCACCTCGTCCATGCGGCTGCCGGTGTCGATCAGCGCGGTCGCGATGATGGTAAGCGACCCACCCTCCTCGATGTTGCGCGCCGCGCCGAAGAAGCGCTTCGGGCGCTGCAGCGCATTGGCGTCCACGCCGCCCGTCAGCACCTTGCCCGACGACGGCACCACGGTGTTGTAGGCGCGCGCCAGCCGGGTGATCGAATCGAGCAGGATCACCACGTCCTTCTTGTGCTCGACGAGGCGCTTGGCCTTCTCGATCACCATCTCGGCCACCGCCACGTGGCGTGTGGCCGGCTCGTCGAAGGTCGAGGAGACGACCTCGCCGCGCACCGTGCGCGCCATGTCGGTGACCTCCTCGGGCCGCTCGTCGATCAGGAGAACGATGAGATAGACCTCCGGGTGGTTGGCCGCGATCGAGGAGGCGATGTTCTGCAGCATCACCGTCTTGCCGGTGCGCGGCGGGGCGACGATCAGGCCGCGCTGGCCCTTGCCGATGGGGCAGATCAGGTCGAGGATGCGCGGCGTGTAGTCCTTCTGCACGCCCTTCTGCACACCCTCCTTCACGACCCCCTGCGACTCGATCTCCATCTTGAGCCGGCGCTCGGGGTAGAGGGGGGTCAGGTTGTCGAAGTTGATGCGGTGGCGCACCGCGTCGGGGTGGTCGAAGTTGATCTGGTTCACCTTGACGAGGGCGAAGTAGCGCTCGCCGTCCTTCGGCGACCGGATCTGCCCCTCGACGGTGTCGCCGGTGCGCAGCCCGAAGCGGCGGACCTGCGAGGGCGAAACGTAGATGTCGTCGGGGCCTGGCAGGTAGTTCGCCTGGTAGGAGCGGAGGAAGCCGAAGCCGTCGGGCAGGATCTCGAGCACGCCGTCGCCGTGGATGGGCTGGTCGTTGTCCGCCAGCGACTTGAGGATGGCGAACATCATGTCCTGCTTGCGCAGCGTCGAGGCGTTCTCGATGTTCAGGCTCTCGGCGAGCGCGAGGAGGTCTGCGGGGCTCTTTGCCTTGAGTTCGGCGAGGTGCATCTGGTTCGGGTGCCCGGAAGCGAGATGTGGAGAGCGGCACGGAGGGCGGAAGGGTCCGCCACGGTGCGGGGGAGAGGTCGTCATCCACGCGCGATGGACCGGGACGTGCCCCGTGCGGTCGAACCGACGGCTGCCGCTGCAGGGGCGCCTGCCCCGGACGCCAGCCCGTTGGGGCCGGAAGCGACGTGCCGTTGTTCGCGAAAACCGCCCGCGAGGGGCCTCAGGCGGCCAATGGCCGCGCCGTGGAGTGCCCGTTACTTAGGGAAACCCGGCGCCGGCGTCAATCACAACCGCGCCACGATCGGCGCGGGCGGCTCAGAACGGCCGGGCGATCACCATCACCACGATCACCACCATCGCCGCCGTCGGCACCTCGTTCATGATGCGGAAATAGCGCTGCGGCCGGCGGTTGCGGTCATGCAGGAAGTCGCGCCGCCGCGCCATCATCGCGTGGTGAACCCCGGTCAGCGCGACGATTCCGGCCATCTTGAGGTGCCACCAGCCCGAGGCCCACTCGACCACGCCTGGTGTCAGCACGAGCAGGACGCCGAACAGCCACGAGGCGATCGAGGCCGGCGAGGCGATGTAGCGCGAGAGGCGATACTCCATCACCTTGAACCGCTCGCTCTCGGCCGAGCCGGGCACGACCTCGCAGTGATAGACGAACAGCCGCGGCAGGTAGAGGAGCGCCGCCATCCACGCGATCACCGAGATCACGTGCAGCGACTTCACCCAAGGATAGGCGTAGGCGAGGGCGTCGATCGTCATGACGCGAGGCTTTCGATGAGGGCCGGAAGCGCGGCCATGTCCGGGAAGGTGGTCGCGCCCTCGTCCGCGAGCGCCGCCGCGCCCGCTGGGGAATGGGTCGGCGCGTAGCCGAGCACGCGCATCCCCGCGGCGCGGGCGGCGCGGACGCCGGTCACGCTGTCCTCAACCACCACGCAGGCAGCGGGGGCGGCGCCGACGAGCTCGGCGCAGCGGAGCCAGATGTCCGGCGCGGGCTTGCCGCGGGGAACGTCCTCGTGGCTCACCACCCGCCCGGCGAAGGTTCCGGCCAGGCCGAGCCGCGCGAGCTTGGCGGCGAGCTCGCCGCGCGAGGAGTTGGAGCCGACGGCGTGGCCGAGGCCGCGCGCCGCGACGGCGGCCACCGCCTCGAGCGCTCCGGGGATGGGTGCCACGCGCTCGGCCATCGCCTCGGCGAGCCTGGCGGCGAGGCCGCGCGCCCAGCCTGCCGGCAGCGGCCCCACCTCCGCCTCGACGCTGGGCACCATCATCGGCAGCGACAGGCCGAGGAAGCGGCTGTCGGCCTCCGCGTGGGTGAGGCGCCAGCCGCGCGCGGCGAGGTCCTCGAGCAGGAGCTCCGTCGCGATCGCCTCGCTGTCGGCAAGCACGCCGTCGCAGTCGAACAGCACTGCGGCGATCACGAGGCCCCCCGGCTCAGTCCTCGGCCACGACGGCCGCACGCCCGGCGGTGGCGTAGCCGCGGCGGGCGTGCGGGCAGTCCTTGGCCGAGCGCGGGCAGGTGCGCGGGCCGCGGAAGGAGCAGAGGCTGCGCTCCTCCTCCCGGGCATGGCGCACGAGATCGGCAAGCGCGCCGATGAAGCCCGGGTCGCTGTTCTGCGCCGGCGAGCGGAAATAGGCGGGCACGCCGAACGCCTCCGCCTCCTCCCGGTACTCGACGTCGAGCTCGACCAGCGTCTCGGAATGCTCCGAGACGAAGGCGATCGGCACCACCAGCACCGCCACCTTGTCCTCGCCCGCGCGCTTCAGCTCCTCCTCGGTGGAGGGGCCGATCCATTTCTGCGGCGTCACGCGCGACTGGTAGCACACCACATGGTCGAGCCCGGCGATACCCATGGCCTCGACCACGGCGGCGACGGTCTTCTCCACCTGCCACTGGTAGGGATCGCCCTTCTGCACGATGCTCTCGGGCAGGCCGTGGGCGGAGAACAGCACGCGCAGCCCGAGCGCCGGGTCGAGCTCGGCGCGGGCCTTGATGTAGCTCTCGCGCACCATCGCGGCGGTGGCGGAGACGAACCCCGGGTCGGAATGGTAGCAGCAGACGGTGCGCGTCGGCGCGACCAGGCCGGCCCTCGCCGCGGCATCGCGCCAGGCGTCGAGCGAGGAGCCGGTGGTGGTGGTCGAGAACTGCGGGTAGAGGGGGACGAGCACCACCTCGTCCGGCCCCCAGGCGCGCACGGCGCGGGCGGTCTCGTCCGACATCGGGTGCCAGTAGCGCATGCAGACGAAGGTCCGGATGTCGAGCTCGTCCGAGAGCGCGGCGGTGAGCGCTGCGGCCTGTTCCTCGGTGAGCTCGAGCAGCGGGCTCTTGCCGCCGAGCACGGCGTAGTTCTCGGCCGCGATCGGCGTGCGGCGCCAGGTGATCAGCGCTGCGAGAAGCTGCCGGAAGGGGCTCGGGACGCGGATGATCGCCGGATCGACGAAGAGGTTGTAGAGGAAGGGGCGGACGCTCTCGGGCTTGTCGGGTCCGCCGAGGTTGAACAGCACCACCGCGACGCGCGGCTTGCGCGCACCGCCCGTCCGGGCGCGCGCGCCGGTCCTCCGTTGTGCGTCGGCCATCGCCTCGGCAGCCGTCATCGCGTCCATCTCACCGGTGATCCTCTTCCGCCATCCTGGCCCAGAGGTGGGGGCGCCGGAAAGCCATGCCAGGGCAAGCCATACCAAGGCAAGCCATGCCAGGGCGGGAGTGGGGGGTCAATCGCGAGGCCCACGCGAGAGCGCCATCGCCACGCTCGCCGTCCGCGCCGGGCCGAGGCTGATCGATCTCCGCGAGGCGCCTGCCGGCATCATCGCGGCGTTCGGGCTCACGATCGTCTGATCACCCGCTACTCCAGCCGAAACCCGCGGTCGCGGATGAAGGCGCCGAAGCCGGGGCGCTGGGGGGAGGCATACTGCCGCGCCTTGTCTTCCGACCAGCCATAGGGGTGGACCTCGCCGAAGCGGGCGACGTCCCGCTGCCTGGGGAAGGGGCGGACGCGCTCGCGATAGGCGTCATAGGCGGCGATGCCCGCCGCCACGTCCGCCCCGCCATGGGTGTTCTCGTGCAGCGTGAGCGACAAGGGCAGGCGGGGGCTGATCGGGGCCTTGCCGTCGGGCCAGCCCATCGCGAGCCCGGCTGCGGGGAACACGTGTCGCGGCAGGCCGAGCAGGTCGGACACGGCCTGCGCCTCGTCGCGGATCGCGCTGATCGGGCAGGTCGCGAGGCCCACCGCCTCGGCGGCCAGGATCAGCGCGCCCAGCAGGATCCCCGCATCGAACGCGGCGTTGAAGAACGGGTCGAGATGGTCGTTGGCGTAGGGATGCCCCCTCAGCGCGTGGATCGCCCGCTGCCGGGCGTTGTTGGCGCAGATCACCATGAGAACCGGCGCGCCGGCCACCCAGGGGTTCTCGGGAAGCCACCCCTCGATCGCCGCCCGCTTCTCAGGGTCGGCCACCACGACGATGTCGGCCTGCTGGAGATCGGACTTCGAGGGGGCGGAGAGCGCGGCCGCACAGAGCAGGCGCACCAGCGCCGGCTCGACCGGGTCGGGCCGGTAGCGGCGGTTGGAGGAACGCCCCGCAAGCCGCGCGAGCGCGAGAAGCCCCTCCTCCGGGATCCCCTCCGGCACCGCCACCGCCTCGCCGAAGCGGAGCGCGAGGTCGGCGGCAAGCCTCTCGCGCAGCCCCGATGCGTCGCCGTCCATGCCGGTTTCCTCCCCCGCCATCCGGGCGGGATGCTGCGCCGCCGCAACGGACCTGGCAAGCCGGCCAAGCCTCGCCGGAGTCTGCCCAAGAGAACAACAAGTTGCCCCATTCTTGCCACAAGTCGTCTCGGATTTCGGGAAAATCCGGCCTGATCACGTGGTCGGGATCGTTCCGCGCTATACATGCCTCGTCTGTCGCGCTAGGGCAGGCGCATGAGGAGAGACGGGAGAATGCTCCCGGCGGTTCTGGCAGCGGCCATGGTCGCGCTTCTGCCGTCCGGGCAAGCCGCCGCCGATCCTGCCCGAGGACTGTCGCCCGCGCCTGCCGTGCCGGCAGACCGCGCGGGCATGACCCGCGCCTGCCTCGTCGCCGCCGCGGAAGCGGAGGCGCGGCTCGGCCTGCCGCCGGGCGTGCTCGCCGCGCTCGCCGTCATCGAGAGCGCGGCGCACCCCTTCGCGATCGGCTCGGCCAGCCGCTCCCACTACGCCGCGAACCGGGAGGAGGCGCTGCGCGCCGCACGCTCGGCCGGGCCGGGCGCGGCTGGGGGCTGCTTCCAGATCAACATCGGCGTGCATGCGCGGCGCGACCCGTCCTGGGTGTTCGACCCCTGGGCTTCGGCGCTGTTCGCCGGGCGGATGCTCGCCCGCCACGCCGCCGCCACGGGGAACGACTGGGGCGCTGCGGTGGCGCGCTATGCCGGGGCGGGGCAGGGAAGCGACGCGGGGCGGCGGCAGCGCTGCCGGGTGGCCGCGAGCCTCGCGGGGCTCGGCCATGCCCCGCCGCGCGGGCTCGGCACAGAGGGCTGCGGCCTCGCCGACCTCAGGAGCACGCGGGGCAAGGCGGTGGCGCTCGCCGCGCGCGCCAGCGGGCCCGAGGCGGTCGCGGCCCTGCCCTGATCAGGCTGCCCTGCTCAGCCGGCCCCGCCGGCAGCCCGTTCGGGCGGCCCGTCGAGCACCTCGCGGACGCGCGCGAGGAGCTCGGCGCGGCGGTAGGGCTTGGCCATGATCTCGAACTCGCCGGCGAGCGAGCCGTCGCGCTCCACCACCTCGGCGGCGAAGCCGGTGGCGAGCAGCACTCTCAGCGCAGGGAAGCGCCGCCGCGCCTCGCGCGCGAGCATCACCCCGTTCATCGCGCCGGGCATGATCAGGTCCGAGAACAGCAGATCGACCTCCGCCCCGGCCTCGAGCAGGTCGAGGGCGGCATCGGCATTCGGCGCCGTCATCACCCGGTAGCCGCTTTCGGTGAGGATGGTCTGCGCGAGCGCGGCGATGTCGGGCTGGTCCTCGACGACGAGGATGCTCTCATGGCCGCGCAGCCGCAGGTCGCGGCCCTGCGGCGCCGGGGCGCAGCGGGCGGCAGGCTCGTGGTCGGTGGCGGGGAAGTAGAGCGTGACGGTGGTGCCCCGTCCCTCCTCGCTCACGATCGCGAGCCCGCCATTGGTCTGGCGCATGAAGCCGTAGGCCATCGAGAGACCGAGGCCCGTGCCGCGGCCCGCCTCCTTGGTGGTGAAGAACGGGTCGAGCGCGCGGGCGAGCACATCGCGCGGCATGCCGATGCCGGTGTCGGTGATGGAGAGCACGGCATAGGCGCCGGCGAGCAGGTCGGGCGGCGCGTCCACCTGCGCGTCGGGCCCGACCTCGCGGTTCTCGGTGCGGATCGTGATGCGCCCGCCCTCGGGCATGGCGTCGCGGGCGTTCATCAGCAGGTTGAGGATGGCCATCTCCGCCTGCACCGGGTCGAGCCGGGCGTTCCAGAGGTCACGGGAAAGCTTCAGCTCGGCCTTGATGCAGCGCCCGAGCACCTTCGTGACCATCGGGCGGATGGTCTCGACGAGGGTGTTGAGGTTCACCACCCGCCCCTCGAGCCGCTGCTTGCGGGCGAAGCCGAGCAGCTGGCGCGTCAGCGTCGTGCCGCGGTCGGCGGCGGCGGCGATGGTCGCGAGAGCGGTCTCGACCTCCGCATCGCCCTGCCCCTCGAGCCGCGCCCTCAGCGTGTCGAGATAGCCGGTGATCACCTGGAGCAGATTGTTGAAATCGTGCGCGATCGCGCCCGTGAACTGGCCGAGCGCCTCCATCTTCTGCGCCTGGCGCAGCGCCTCCTCGGCGTCGTGCAGGCGCGAGACGTCGAGCTGGCTCGAGAAGAAGTAGCGCAGCCGGCCGGTGCGATCGACCAGCGGCGAGATGAAGAGGGCGTTCCAGAAGGCGGAGCCGTCCTTGCGGTAGTTCAGGATCTCGGCCGAGACGACGCGGCGGTCGGCCACCGCGCTGCGCAGCCGCCCTATGGTCTCGCGGTCGGTCTCCGGCCCCTGCAGGAAGCGGCAGTTCCGCCCCACAACCTCGGTGGCGCGGTAGCCCGTGAGCTCGAGGAAGGCCTGGTTGGCGAACACGATCGGGTTGTCGGGACGGTACGGGTCGGTCACCACCATCGGCATGCGCGTCACCGTCACCGCCTCGAAGAACAGGTCCTCCTCCTCGGCATAGGCGGCGGAAGGCGGGCGGTCCGCCCCGTCCTGGTGCTGGTCCTGCGGCGCTTGCGGTGGGTGCATGGGGGCGCATTCCTTCGCGGCAGGAGGGACGAGGCGACCGTCACACCGGATGCCCGATCCGGTATAGGTCGAAAATCCTAGGAAGGTTTACCTCCGAGACCTTGCGCGCGTCAAGCGGAGTTCGCGCTCAGGTTGCAGCGGCCGCGACGCTCAGTCGGCGAGCACGCGGTGCTGGCGCAGGAACCCGAGCAGCGGCAGGAGCGGCAGGCCGAGGATCGCCGCATGCTCCCCCTCGATGGACGCAAACAGGCGGATGCCGAGCCCCTCGGCCTGGTAGGCGCCGACCGAGCCGAGCGCCGCCGCGCCTGCCGCGTCGAGATAGGCGGCGATCGTCGCTGCCGAGAGCGGGCGCATCGTCAGCCGCGGGGTGGCGACATGCCGCCAGAGCACGACGCCGCCCTTCATCGCGAGCACCGCGGTGACGAGCTCGTGCCGCCGGCCGGCGAGCGCGGCGAGCTGGGACGCAGCGGCCTCGCGGTCGGGCGGCTTGTCGAACCACCGGCCCTGGCAGACGAGGATCTGGTCGGCGCCGATCACCACCGCGGCCGCCAGCCGCTCGCTGATCCGCCGCGCCTTCAGCTCCGCGAGCAGGAGCGCCGCATCGGCCGGCGTGAGCCCCTCGGCGCGCGCCGATTCCTTCACGCTCTCCTCGTCCACCCCCGGAGCCGCGGTCGCGAAGGCGAGGCCCGCGGCGGCGAGAAGCGCCGCGCGCGTCCGGCTCGTCGAGGCGAGAACGAGCGGGATGGCGGGGTCCTGGAGCAGCCCGGTCACGGCAGCGCGCCAGGCGCGGGCACCTCGCGCCGTCGCGCCCGCCAGGCCTCCATGAGCTGGATCACCGTCGTCGCCGTCTCCTCGATCGAGCGCCGCGTCACGTCCACCACCGGCCAGCCGCGCGCGGCGCAGAGCCGGCGTGCGGCCAGGAGCTCCGCCTTCACCGCCTCCGGGTCGACATAGGCGGTCTCGGAGGTGCGCACCCCCTCGCCGCCGATGATGCGCAAGCGGTGGCGTCGGATCTCGATCAGCGAGGCGACGTCGATCGTGAGCCCGACCACCGGGGCGGGGGGGTTGTCGAGCAGCTTCGGCGGATCGACGCCCGGAACGAGCGGGATGTTGGCAGCCTTGATGCCGCGATTGGCGAGGTAGAAGCAGGTCGGCGTCTTCGACGACCGAGAGACGCCGACGAGGATCACGTCCGCCTCGGCGATGCCTGCCTCGCCCTGCCCGTCGTCATGCGCGAGCACGTAGTGCATCGCGTCGATGCGGCGGAAATAGTCGGCGTCCATCACGTATTGCCGGCCCGGCTTGCCGGCGACCGTCGCGCCCACATACTCGGTCAGCATGTCGAGGGTCGGGTCGAGCACCGAGACCGAGGGCACGCCGATGCGGGAGCAGAACGCCTCGAGCTCTGCCCGCAGCGACCGGTCGGTCAGCGTGAACAGAACCGGGCCAGGCTCCTGCTCGATGCCGGCGAGGACCCGGTCGAGCTGGAAGCGCGAGCGGATCAGCGGCCAGCGGTGCTGCACCGCCGTCACCCCCTCGAACTGCGAGAGGCAGCCGCGCGCGAGCGAGTTCAGCGTCTCGCCCGTCGCGTCCGAGACGAGGTGGAGGTCGATCCGGTCGCGCATCGCCGCCACCCAACAGCAACCGCCGCGCCGCCGCAAGCGCCTGTGGATGACTGTGGATCGCCGGGACAACCGGCACGTGCCGGGCCGCGGCACCTCCGGCGGCGCCGGGGCGCGGTGATCGCGCGCCGCCGCACGCGCCGCGGGACGGCCGGGCAGGCATGATCCCGCGCCTGTGCGCAACCACCGCTCCGGAAGCACACCGAGGGGCTTGCGGCACGATGCTGCTGTGGAGAACCGCCAGGCGGAACCGGGCAGTGCGGTGATCCTCGATCTCCACAGGGCCAACCGCTTCCTTCACCTTTCCTTTTCGTCAATCCCAAGGGAGAGTGCCGGCCGGGAGAACGCGAGGCACGATGGACGGAACGACGCGCACCAAGCCCTTCCTTGCCGCCCTGTCGGGAGAGGCGGTGCGCCCCGCGCCGCTGTGGCTGATGCGCCAGGCAGGACGCTACCTGCCGGAGTATCGCGCCCTGCGGGCCAAGGCGCCCGACTTCCTCGGCTTCTGCCTCTCGCCCGACCTCGCGGCCGAGGCGACGCTGCAGCCGATCCGCCGCTACCGGCCGGATGCAGCGATCCTGTTCGCCGACATCCTGGTCCTGCCCTACGCGCTCGGCCATCCGGTGCGGTTCGAGGCGGGCGAAGGGCCGGTGCTCGAGCGGCTCGCGACGCGCGACCAGCTCGCGCGGCTCGACGGCGGACGCGCCGCCGAGGTGGTGGCGCCGGTGAACGAGACGGTGCGCCGCGTGCGCTCCGCCCTGCCGGGCGACGTCGCGCTGATCGGCTTCGCCGGCGCGCCCTTCACGGTCGCCGCCTACATGGCCGAGGGCGGAGGGTCGCGCGACTTCGCCCACGCGAAGCGGCTGATGTACCGCGACCCCGGGCTGTTCGACGCGCTGATCGACCGGCTCGTCGAGGCGACGATCGCCTATCTCTCGGCCCAGGCCGAGGCGGGAGCCGAGGCGCTGATGCTGTTCGACAGCTGGGCCGGCGTCCTCTCCCCCACCATGTTCGACCGCTACGTGATCGTCCCCACCGCGCGGATCAGCGCCGCGCTGAAGGCGCGCCACCCGCAGGTGCGGCTGATCGGCTTCCCCCGCCAGGCGGGAGGGAGCCTGGTCGCCTATGCCGAGGGGGCGGGCGTGCACGGCGTCGGGCTCGACACCGCCGTGCCGCCGGCCTGGGCGGCGCGCGCCCTGCCGCTGGAGGTGACGCTTCAGGGCAATCTCGATCCGCTCGCGCTTGTCGCCGGCGGCGAGGCGCTGCGCGAGGAGACCGAGGCTGTGCTGGAGGCCATGGGCGGCCGGCCCTGGATCTTCAATCTCGGCCACGGGGTGGTGCCGGAGACCCCGCCCGAGCACGTCTCGGCTCTGATCGAACTCGTGCGGGCCGCCCGATGAGCGCGCCGCGATGACCGCGCCGCGCGTCCTCTCGGGAACGTCGAAGCTTGCCGGCATCATCGGCTGGCCGGTGGCGCACAGCCGGAGCCCGCGCCTGCACGGGTTCTGGCTCGACCGCCATGGCATCGACGGCGCCTACGTGCCGCTGCCGGTGCGCCCGGAGAACCTTGCCGGCGCCGTGCGCGCGCTGCGCGACCTCGGCTTCCGCGGCGGCAACGTGACGATCCCGCACAAGGAGGCTGTGGTTGCCGTCTGCGACCGGCTGGAGGACAGCGCCGCCAGGGCCGGCGCGGTGAACACCCTCGTGTTCGAGCCGGATGGCACGATCGTCGGGCTGAACAGCGACGGCGCCGGCTTCGTCGCCGCGCTCGCCCAAGTCGTGCCGGACTTCTCGCCGGCGGAGGGCCCTGCCGTGCTGTTCGGCGCGGGCGGCGGGGCACGGGCGGTCGCGGCCGCGCTGCTCGCCGCCGGCTGCCCGGAGGTGGTGCTGGTCAACCGGACGCCGGCGCGCGCCGAGGCGCTTGCCGCCGCGCTCGGCGCGGGCGTCACCACCGCCACCTGGGCCGATCCCGCGCCGCTCGCGCGCGCCGCCCTGGTCGTCAACACGACAAGCCTCGGCATGAAGGGGGAGCCGCCGCTGGTGCTGCCGCTCGAGGCGCTGCACAACCGCGCGGTGGTGGCCGATCTCGTCTATGTGCCCCGCACCACGGCGCTGATCGAGCGCGCGGCGGCGCGCGGGCACCGCACCATGGGCGGGCTGCCGATGCTGCTGCACCAGGCCGGCGTCGGCTTCGCGCGCTGGTTCGGCGTGACCCCGGTGGTGGACGAGGCCCTCGCCGCCTTCGTCGCCGGCGACATCCCCGACCGGCTGCCGCCGGACCTCTGACGGGGATGCGCGTGATCGGGCTCACGGGCGGCATCGGCATGGGCAAATCGACGGCCGCGGGGGTGTTCCGCCGCGCCCGGGTCCCCGTGCATGACGCCGACGCGACGGTGCACGCGCTCTATGCGCGCGGCGGCGCGGCGGTTCCCGCCGTCGCGTCGCTCGTTCCCGAGGCCGTGCGCGACGGCGCGGTGGATCGCGCCGTGCTCGGCCGCGCCGTGCTCGCCGACCCGGCCCTGCTCGCGCGCCTCGAGGCGGCGGTGCACCCGCTCGTGCGGCGGGCGGAGCAACGCTTCCTCGCCGCCTGCCGGCGCCGCGGCGCCCGGGCGGCGGTGCTCGACATCCCGCTGCTGTTCGAGACGGGGGCGGACCGCCGCGTCGATGCCGTCGTCGTCGTCTCCGCGCCGCCGGCGGTGCAGCGCGCGCGGGTGCTGCGCCGCCCCGGCATGACGGCGGAGCGCCTCGATGCCATCCTCGCGCGCCAGAAGCCCGATGCCGAGCGCCGGCGCCGCGCCTTCCTCGTGGTGCCGACGGGGCTGTCGCGCCATTTCGCGCAAGCCCGGCTCAGGCGCGCTCTGCCCGCGCTCACCGGGAGCGGGTGATGCGCGAGGTGCTGCTCGACACCGAGACGACCGGCCTCGAGCCGCTCGCCGGCCACCGCATCATCGAGGTGTGCTGCATCGAGCTCAGCAACCACGTGCCGACGGGGCGGCACTTCCACGCCTTCGTCGATCCGGGCCGCGAGATCGACCCCGAGGCGGAACGGGTGCACGGCATCAGCCGCGCGAGCCTGATCGGCAAGCCCGCCTTCGCCGAGATCGCCGACGCGCTGCTCGGCTTCCTCGGCGACGACCCGATCGTCGCGCACAACGCGCCGTTCGACTTCGGCTTCCTCGACGCGGAGTTCGCGCGGCTTTCCCTGCCGCCGCTCGACCGCGCGCGCATGGTCGACACGGTCGCGATCGCGCGCAGGAAGTATCCCGGCCTGCCCGCGAGCCTCGATGCGCTCTGCCGCCGCTTCGACATCGACCTCTCCGAGCGCACGACCCACAACGCGCTGCTCGACTGCCGGCTGCTCGCGCGCGTCTATGTCGAGCTGCTGGGCGGGCGGCAGCCCGGCCTCGGCCTCGTCGCCTCGGCCTCGCCGCGCGCGGCGGCGCGGGCGGCCGCGGTCAGCCGCACGCCGCGGCTCGTCGCCGTCACCCCCGAGGAGGCGGCGGCGCACGCGGCGTTCCTCGCCCGCCACGTGAAGGAGCCGCTCTGGGCGGAGGCCGCGCCGGAGCAGCAGCGCGGCTGACAGCCCGCGGCGCTTCTCTCCAGCCGCGTTTCGCCGTCGAGCCCGCTCAGGCGTTGGCGGCGGGCGGCATGCCCTGCTGCGCCTGGGCGCGGCGGGTCTGCCAGAGCGCGAGGAAGTCGATCGGCTGCAGGAGCACGGCGGGGAAGCCGCTCTCGCGCGTCACGTCTGAGATGATCGCCCGCGCGAAGGGGAAGATCAGCCGCGGCGCCTCGACCAGGAGCACGGGCTCGAGCATGTCCTGCGGGATGGCGGTGAGGGTGAACACGGCGGCATAGTCGAGTTCGACGATGAAGGCCGTCCTCTCCTCCGCCTTGGCCTCGGCGCGGATCGACAGCACCACCTCGTAGGCGCTGTCGGCCGAGAGCCGGCGCGCGTTCACGTCGAGGTTCACCTGCACCTGCGGCGGCTGGCGGATCTGCATGTAGATGTCAGGCGCGCCGGGAACCTCGAAGGAGAGGTCCTTCACATACTGGATGTTGATGGCCATGCCGGGGACCTGGCCTCCCCCCTGGCCCGCTTCCTGCCCCTCGCCGGACATGCCGGAGCCGTTGCCGCGGGTGTCGGTCATCGCAAGGTCCTCGTGCCGTTGTGCCGTCCTGCGCGCCCGCTACCACGCGCCGGGGCCGGCGTCACGGGTCAAGGGAGGCGAGCAGGGCGGCGAGGTGGGAGCGCATCGCCCGCTCCGCCCCCGCTGCGTCGCGCGCGGCGATCGCCGAGACGATGGCGCGGTGGGCGGCGAAGCTGTGGTGGTCGGCCGCGGGCCTCGGCGTGGCGGCGTGGTGAGCGGGCGGCATGACGCTGCGGCGCACCGCCTCCGCCTGGTCGAACAGGTGCAGGAGCAGCGGGTTTCCCGCAGCCGTCGCGATCGCCCGGTGCAGGGCCGCATCCTGCGCGGCGTAGTGCCGCCAGGTCGGCGCCCGCTCGGCGGCCTCGCAGAGCGCGGGCAGGACGGCGAGCTGCTCTGCCGTGCCGGCGAGCGCGGCGGCGCGGGCCAGCGCGGGCTCGAGCACCAGCCGCGCCTGCAGCACCCCGGCGGGGCCGAGCCGGCCGGCCAGGGCCGGCAGCGCTCCGGGCTCGGCTGCCGGTCGCGGCCCGAGGAAGGTTCCCCTGCCGACGTGCCGCCAGATGCGCCCCTCGGCCTCGAGCGTGGCGAGCGCCCGCCTGAGCGCGCCGCGGCCGAGGCCGATCGCTGCCGCGAGCGTCCGCTCCGGCGGCAGGCGCGCGCCCTCGGCGAGCGGCGTCGCGGCGAGCCAGGCCTGCAGCAGGGCGAGCGCGACGTCCTGTGAAGCATCCGGACCATTTCCATGATTGGTCTGGTCGTCATCCATCGAGCGCACGTCTCCCCACAGCCATCATCGCCTGCTGCGGATCGGCCTGCAACAAGGGTTTGCTCCCGGCGCGGCTTGACCGGCAGGATGTCCCTCCCTAGAACCAAAACACGGATTGGTTGTGGCCATCCTGGCCCTCAGCGCTCCGGAGGAGCGGTTCGGATGCCATCGCGACGGCAACTCCTGGTAGGTATCTTGTTCCTGGCAATGCCAGCCCCGGCTGTGGCATCGCCGTCCTGGCCATCCCGTCCGGTCACGGTGATCGTGCCGCTCCAGGCCGGCTCCGCGTCGGACGCGGCGACGCGGATCGTGCTCGAGGTGATGGAGGTCGAGCTCGGGCAGTCCTTCGCGGTGCAGAACGTGCTTGGCGAGGCGGGCCGGACCGGGGCGGCGCGCGCCGCCGCGGCGCCGCCCGATGGCCATACGCTCGCGGCGCTCAACAACGCGATCATGACCGTCCTGCCGCTGGTCGGTCGGCCGTCCCCGGTCGAGCCGCAGCGCGACTTCGTCCCGATCGGCGGCATCGCCACGATCCCGACCTTCCTCGGCGTCAACGCCGCCGTCCCGGCGCGCACGGTGCCCGAGTTCATCGCCTGGGCGAGGGCGAAGGGCGGGTCGGCGACCTATGCCTCGGGCGGGGCGGGCAGCCCGCAGCACCTGGCGACCGAACTCTTCATGGCGCTCGCCGATGTCGAGCTCAGGCGCGTGACCTATCGCGGCGCCACCCAGGCGGCAGCCGACCTCGCCGCCGGCTCGGTCGATGCGATGTTCATCTCGCACACGCTCCTGCTGCCGCACCTGAAGGCGGGGAGGATCCGCCTGATCGGCTTCGGCGGCGCCACGCGCTCGCGCGCCTTCCCCGACATCCCGACCCTGGCCGAGCAGGGCGTGGCCGGCTACGACTATGCCTCCTGGGTCGGCCTGTTCGCCCCCGCGGGAACGCCAGAGCCGATCGTCGCGCGGCTTCGTGCGACGCTGAGGCGCGCGCTCGCCCGGCCGGGCGTGGCCGAGCGGCTGGCGCAGGCGGGCAACGAGATCTGGCCGGTGGACGCGGCTGCCCTCGCCGCGACTGTCCGGGCCGACACGGCGCGCTGGCAGGCGGTGATCCAGCGCGCCGACATCACGCTCGACTGACCCACCACCGCGGAGAAGGACCGACGATGCCGAGCTACGTGATCACTCCTCCCCCTCAGGCCGCCCTGCCCGTCGCGGGCAGCGAGCAGCTCTTCCCGGTTCGGAGGATCTGGTGCGTGGGGCGGAACTACGCCGACCATGCGCGCGAGATGGGCCATGACCCGAACCGCGAGCCGCCGTTCTTCTTCGCCAAGCCGGCCGACGCGATCGTCGCTTCCGGCTCGACCATCCCCTACCCGCCTGCGACGAAGGACCTGCATCACGAGATCGAGCTCGTCGTCGCGCTCGGCAAGGGCGGGGCGGATATCCCAGAGTCCGAGGCGCTCGACCATGTGTGGGGCTACACGGTCGGCCTCGACATGACGCGGCGCGACCTCCAGGGCGAGGCGAAGAAGCTCCAGCGCCCGTGGGAGATGGGAAAGGGCTTCGACCAGTCTGCCCCGATGGGCGCACTCGTGCCGGCCGCGCGGATCGGCCACCCGGCGAAGGGCACGATCGGGCTCAAGGTGAACGGCGTCGTGCGCCAGCAGGGCGACCTTGCGCAGCAGATCTGGAACGTGCAGGAAACGATCGCCTGTCTCTCGCGGCTGGTGACGCTCGCTCCGGGCGACCTGATCATGACCGGCACGCCGGCGGGCGTGGCCGCCGTCGGCCCCGGCGACGTGCTCGAGGGCTGGATCGAGGGCATCGGCGAGGTGACGGTGACCTACGCGCCGGCCGTCGCGGCGGCCAAGGCGGCAGAGTAGCCACTTACGGCGGGGGGCGGGCGGCCCGCGGCCTCACGCCCTCAGCCAGGGAACCTCGGCCGGGCCCGGCACGGTCGGGTCGACGCGGCGCCACTCGCCGTTCTGCACCCGCTCGCCGGTCATGCAGAGGATGAACCCCCAGTGCGTGACCACGAGCGTGTCGTTCCAGTCGGGCAACGCCGCCATCTCGGCCCGGAACGCCGCCGCGCGCGCCTCCGTCTCGGCCTCGCTCTCCTCGAGCGTCGGCCACCACTGCTCGTCGATGTGCGAGAAGTCGAGGTCGGGCCATTCGCGGGCGAGGCGCGAGGCGGGTGTGCCGATGTCGCAATGGAAGGCGCAGCGCTCGCGCACGATCGGGTTCACCACCACCGGAAGGTCGAGCCGCGCCGCGACGATCGCCGCCGTCTCGAGCGCGCGGGTGAAGGGCGAGGCGATGATCCGCGCGAAGCGTTCGCCGGCCAGCGCCTCGGCCGCCGCCGCGGCCTGCGCGCGGCCGAGTTCGGTGAGCTTCGGGTCGGGGATGCCGGGATCGACGCGCGTGGCCGAGAACGCCGCGTTGAACTCGGATTGGCCGTGTCGGAGCAGGATCATGCGCAGCCGAGGTAGCGGCAGCGCGGGCCACCGGCAAGGGGTGGTCCGGTGACGCTGCTGCCTTCCCGCCGCCCGATCTGTCCTTGTGCCCTCCCCCACCCTCCCTTATCTGTCTGGCCATGAGCAGCGGTTTCCCGGTTGATCTGATCCTCTTCGCGATGGTCGCGGCCTTCCTCGTGCTGCGCCTGCGGGGGATCCTCGGCCGCCGCACCGGGTTCGAACGCCCGCCCGCGCCCCTCGAGCCGACCGGCGCCGGCGAGGCGACGCGGACGATCGACACCACCGCCGAGGAGGCGACGGAGCAGCGCGCCCTCGCCGGGCCTGCGCGGTCCCTCCCCTCTCCGGCGAGCCCGGCCGGCCGGGCGCTCGCCCGCATCCGCGAGGTCGATCCGTCCTTCGATCCGGCAGCCTTCCTCGACGGCGCCGAGGGCGCGTTCCGCATGATCGTCACCGCCTTCGCGGCCGGCGACCGCGAGACGCTGAAGGGCCTGCTCAGCCCCGACGTGTTCAACGACTTCGCCGCCGCCATCGCCGCGCGCGAGCAGGCCGGCGAGACGCAGCGCACCGAGGTGGTGGCGATGCGCGAGAGCACCATCGTCGAGGCCGACCTGCGCGGCACCTACGCGACCGTCGGCGTCCGCTTCGTGACCGACCAGATCAACGTCACCACAGGACCGGGCGGCATCCTGGTCGCCGGTTCCGAGGCGGTGACGGAGACGATCGACATCTGGTCCTTCGCCCGCGACCTGAACGCCGCCGACCCGACCTGGCTGCTCGTCGGCACCCGCTCCGAGTGAGCGGTCCAGGCCGGGCGGCCGCGCCCCCGGTGTTCCTCACGGGGTAGTGCAACCGTCACGTCCGTGCCATAGAGGGCGGGTGGGAGACCAGCGCCTGGGCATGCACACCGCACCGCCGTGCTCGTGGGGCCGCGCCCTGCGCGCCGCCATCCTCGGATCCATCCTGTTCCTGGCCGGCTGCATCGCCGTGCCGGTGCCACAGCCGCCGGGGCCGGCAGACCGTCTCGGCCTCGTCCCCGCGAGCTTCGCAGCCCTTCCCGGCTGGGCGCAGGAGCGGCATGCCGAGCTCCTGCCCGCCTTCGCCGAGAGCTGCCGCCGCTTCGCCGCCCTGCCGCCCGACCGGGAGCTCGGCGGGGCCGAGGCCGTCGCCCCGCGCGCCGGCCGCGTCTCCGACTGGCTGCCGCTCTGCGCCGAGGCCGCGGCGCTGCCGCCGGGCGACGATGCGGCGGTGCGCGCCTTCTTCGAGCGCCGCTTCCGGCCCTGGCTCGCGCAGAACGTCGCCGGCCCGCAGCCCGACCCATTCGGCCTGTTCACCGGCTACTACGAGCCCGAGGTGGCCGGCAGCCGCCGCCGCCGCCCTGGCTCGGTTCCGCTCCACCAGCGCCCGCCCGACCTCGTGATGGTCGAGCTCGGCGACTTCGCCGAGGACCTGCGCGGCCGCCGCACCGCCGGGCGCATCGAGCAGGGCCGCCTCGTTCCCTACGCCACGCGGGCCGAGATCGTGCGCGGCGCGCTCGACGGGCGGCGGCTCGAGCTGCTCTGGGTCGATGACCCGGTGGACGCGTTCTTCCTCCAGGTTCAGGGCTCGGGGCGGGTGAACCTCGCCGAGGGCGGCGTCGCCCGCGTCGGCTTCGCCGGGCAGAACGGCCACCCCTACGTGCCGATCGGCCGCGTGCTGGTCGAGCGCGGGGCGATGACGCTCGAGCAGGTCAGCATGCAGTCGATCCGCGCCTGGCTCGCGGCGAACCCCGCCGAGGCGGGCGCGGTGATGGACCGGAACCCTGCCTACGTGTTCTTCCGCGAGATCAGGGGGCTTGCCCCGAACGAGGGGCCGCCGGGCGCGTTCGGCGTGCCGCTGACGCCGGAGCGCTCGATCGCCGTGGACCGCGCGTTCATCCCGCTCGGCATCCCCGTGTTCATCGACGTTCCGCACCCGGTGACGGGCCAGCCCTGGCGGCGGACGCTGATGGCGCAGGACGTCGGCGGCGCGGTGCGCGGGCCGGTGCGGGGCGACGTGTTCTGGGGCTGGGGCGCGGCGGCGGGCGAGGCGGCGGGTCGGATGCACGGCCGCGGCACCTGGTGGCTCCTGCTGCCGGCGGGGATCTCGAACTAGCTCTTCGCCCTCACCCGCACGCGCCGGCGCGGGGCGGCCCGGTTCAGCATCTCGATCATCGCGCGCACGGCCTCGTCGGGCAGGCGGTGGATCTCGCGCGCAAGGCGGTTGGCGAGTTCGGTCCGCGCCGGGTCGAGCCCGGCCGTGTCGACCACCACCCGCGGGTGGGAGAGGCGCGCGAGCCGGGCGAGCTCCTCCGCGTCGTCCCAGATCAGGCCGAACAGGTCGCACACCTGGTGCACGAGCCCCATCGTGGGCCGCCCCCGCCGCCCGTGCTCGAGCGCGGAGAGATAGGCGGCAGAGACCTGCAGCGCCTCGGCCATCGCGGCCTGGGTCATGCCGCGGGCGGAGCGGAGCGCGCGCAGCTTCGCGCCGAAGGGCGTCATCGCCGTGTCCGTTCGACGTTCCAGGCCATGCCGAGCAGCACCGCATAGGCGCCGACATAGAACCACATCAGCAGCGCCATCGCCGCGCCGAGCGAGCCGTAGATCCGGTCATACTCTGCCCAGTGGCTCGCGTAGAGCGAGAACAGCCAGGAGGCGCCCGCCCAGAGCAGGGTGGCGAACACCGCGCCCGGCAGCACCTCGCGCCACGGCATCCTCGGCCCCGCCGGGCCGTAGCGGTAGAGGAGCGCGATCACCAGGCAGACGAGCAGCGTCGCCGGCACGAGGGTGGTGCTGCGCAGCGCAGCGACCAGCTCTGGCGGAACGCCGAGCAGCGGCAGCACCGGCAGCAGCACGACGAGGGTTGCCGCGGCGGCGGCGACGGCGAGCACGGCGAGCAGCGTCATGGCGAGCGCGGTGGCGTAGAAGGCGAGGAACCCGCGCGTCTCCGGAACGCCGCGGAGGATGGTGAGCGCGGAGAGCAGGGCGCGGATGCCGGCCGAACCGCTCCAGAAGGCGATGCCGAGCGCGATCGCCGCCTGGGGGCCGAGCACCGGCCGCGGCGCGGCGGCGAGGTCGGAGAGCCGGGTGGCGATGAGCGCGTAGGCGTCCTCCGGCAGGAGCTTCGCGAGCACGTCGAGCTGCGGCGCGAGCGCTGCCGGGTCGAGCGCCGCGCCGTAGAGCGTGACGAGAAGCGACAGCGAGGGGAACAGCGCGAGCATCGCGTAGAGGGCGCATCCGGCCGCGCCGAGCGACATGTTGGCCGAGCCGAGCCCGTGCCACAGCGTCCGTCCAAGCGTGGTGAGCCAGTGCATCATCGGTGTCGCCCGACCATCGGGAGGGCGCCACCCTCCCCGATATCATTTCCTGCGCCTGAGGAGGATGTGCACCGCTCCCGTATTGGCCCGGTGCGGATGCGCGAGCGCGAGGACGAGCGGCCGCAGGCCGGCGTCGTTCAGCCAGTGCGGCAGTTCGCGCCGCAGCACCCCGCCCGTCTCCCCCGTTCCCTTGCCGGTGACGATGGAGACGCAGCGGAGCCCCTGCGCATGCGCCGCGGTGACGAAGGCGATGACCGCCCGGTGCGCCTCCTCCGCGCGCCGTCCGTGCAGGTCGAGCGTGCGTTCCGGGGCGAGGCGGCCGCGGCGGAGCGCGTCCCAGCGCCTGCGGTCGAGCCCGGCCGGTGCGACGCCGACCGCAAGCTCTGCCGCCGGCGTCGGCGGCGCGGACGCGGCGGGACTCGGCGGCGGCGGTGTGGCCGGGCGCGGCGGCTCGGCGTCGGGGGAAGGCGGCGGCGCCGGCGCCTCGGGCGTGGCGCCAGGGCGCAGGGGCACGATGCCGGCGGCTGTGACGAAGCCCTGCCAGAGAGCGGCCTCGGCGTCGGTGAGCGTGCGGCGTCGTCTCCCGGGTGGGACGCGCCCGCGCGGCGGGCGCGGCGGCGTCACGCCGGCTCGTCCTTCAGAAGGATCACGTGGACCCGCCTCGGACCATGCGCGCCGAGCTCGATCGTCTGCTCGATGTCGGCCGAGCGGGAGGGGCCGGTGACGAGCATGACGTTGCGGGGCATGAAGCGCGTTCCGGTCGGCCCGT
>Ga0272446_1002890_pt1 | contig 22572 bp, 18 predicted proteins | sample YNPCB0061_FD_194587 | JGI IMG/M metagenome (GOLD analysis project Ga0272446, IMG submission 194587) | Hot spring microbial mat communities from Yellowstone National Park, WY, United States - YNP-CB-006-1 | ecosystem: Environmental > Aquatic > Thermal springs > Hot (42-90C) > Sediment | place... | reverse complement strand
AGAGCAGGTCGCGGTTCTCGGGAGCCGCGAACAGGATCTTGAATACGACGTCCAGCTTGGGGTCGAGGCGCTTGATCATGACGGAGCATCTCCCCCATCGGACACGCGCGGTCGAAGGTTGCGTGCTTTGGGGACCGTTCCAAGAACCGTCACGTTGGGGCCGTGCACCGCATGGGCAGCGCCAGCGATTGTCTGGGCGGTTGGCAGCCCGTTGTGCTCCTTCCGCACAGCCCCACACGCTTGACGCTTGCTCACCGCCCCGACCTCAAGTAACCCTTTGCATCGCGCCGCCGCACCAGAGGGGATGCGGACGCCGCAGGAGGGACGACATGCAAAGTTTGCAGGATTTTCATGGGCTTCCGACCGTCAAGAGGAGCCTCCGGTACCTCGCCGTCGCGCTGGCGTCCAACCCCGACACCGCGGACCTTGCCCAGCAGATCCGCGACGAACGCGCAAGGTTGCAAGCCGCGGAGGAAAAACATGACACCGCCTACGAGTCCTGGCTCTGCGCCGCGGCCGTGGTGCGCTACCTGGACAAGAAGCTCGACAAGACGGTGCTGGCTCTATCCCGCGACACCTTCGCCCTGGTCAACGGCAACCGCCGGGATCCCCGCTACCAGAAGCTCTTCCTCAAGCCCCCGACCACGGCGATGAAGGGCATCGCCGACGACCCCCAGGAGATGTACGTCCGTGCGATCATCTCCACGATCGAGAAGGACGACGACTTCACGACGCTGCGCACGCGCCTGCCAAGGATCGTCGCCGAGCTCGGCGAGCTCAAGACCGCCGTGGAGAGCCGGAACCAGAAACGCATCGAGGAAACGACATCCCTGCAGGAGCTTCGCCTCGCCCTGGAGCATGCCAGGCGTACCTACAATCTCATGCATCCGCGCCTCCAGCTCATCTTTCCGGACGACCCCGACCTGGTGGAGACGTTCTTCCGCGAGCTGAGGTCGTTCAAGGCCGACGACGAAGGCGAGGCGCCTCCCGCGGAGCCGCCCGGCGGCCCAGGCGAGCCGCAGCCAACCCCCTAGCAGCCGGCCGATTACGACCTCGACACCGGCTGCTCGGCAGCCCCCTCGCAGCGCGTCTTACCCTCCCGCCACGTCCCCCGCCTACGTGCTCCCCAACCGACGCAGCGCATCGAGCGCCGACACCAACGACTCGGGCAGCGGCGACTCGAAGCGCATGCGCGCGCCCGTCACCGGATGCACGAACCCGAGCACCGCCGCGTGCAACCAGTGCCGGTCGAGACGCGACGCGATCTCGGCGACCGCGCGGTCGCGCACCCGCCCTCCGTACAGCTTGTCGCCCAGCACCGGCGTGTGCCCGCACTCCGATAGATGCACCCGGATCTGGTGCGTCCGCCCCGTCTCGAGCGTGCAGGCCACCAGCGTGGCCCTGCCTCCCGCGAGCCGCTCCAGCACGCGCACGTGCGTCACCGCACGGCGCGTCGATCCCCTCGCCTTCGTGCTGAACTTCAAGCGGTCCGCCGGATGACGGCCGAACAGCGTATCGTAGGTCGCATCCCTCGCGCCGCCCACCACCACCGCGCGATACTCTCGCTCGATGTCGTGCCGGGAGAACAGGGCCTTGAGCCCTTCTCTCGCGCGCGCCGTGCGCGCCACCACCATCACCCCGCTCGTGTCCTTGTCCAACCGATGCACGATGCCGGGACGTGCGGTCGCGTCGTCGTTGCGCTCCGGCGGCTCTTGCTCGATCGTCGCGTGTGCCAGCAGCGCGTTGACCAGTGTCCCGGACTGGTGCCCTCGCGCCGGATGCACGACCAGCCCAGACGGCTTGTCGATCACGATGAGGTCGTCGTCTTCGTGCAAGATCGAAAGCGGGATCGTAGGGTCGGGGGCGGCGTCGGAGACAGGCGGCGGAGCAGGACGGACGACGATGGTCGCGCCCACACAGGCGCGCGCCGACGGCTTGACCGTGCGCCCGTCGACCAGCACGTTGCCCTGCTCGATCCATTGCTTCAGCGCGCTTCGCGACACGTCGACGCCGGCCGCGGCGAGGACGCCGGCGAGCCAGACGTCGAGCCGCTGGCGCGCGCCCGCCGCATCGACCACGAACGTCAGGGGATCCGTTGCGCCGCCTCTCACGCCACCGGATCGGGCGCAGGATTGCGCGTGGTGACCGTGGCGCCGAACCGGTCGCGCGCAAACCAGATCACGCCGTCGTCAGGTACCGACCGCGCCAGCGCGTGTGAGCACGTCGAGCATAATACCTGTGCCCCCGGGATCTCGCGCAGCGCGCCGTGCACCACCTTCGCCGATGTCTCGTCCAGGTTGGCGTCCGGGTTGTCGACCACCAGCACGCCGTCGAGGTCGGGAAGCTCGGGCATCATCGTGTACGCAAGCACGCGCAGCGTGCCATCGGACATACCCCACGACGGCACGCGCAACCCCCCGGCGTGCACGATCACCAGATGCCTGCTTCGGTCCAACTCGCGCTCGACGGACTCGATCGCGGACACCTCCGGGAGCGCACGCCGCACACGGTCCAGCCACCGCTGCATGCGTTGCGGGTGACAGCGCGCGAGCACGTCGGCCACCCATGGCAGGTTGGAGCCATCGGCGGCGAAGGTGCGCGGAGCGGACGGCGGCGCGGGGAGGCGCATGACGGACAGGTCGAGCCGCACGGCGTGAATCCGCCCCATGATCGTGCGCTTGACCCAGGCCGCGATGGGGAAGCGCGTCTCGTCTTCCGGGAGGATGGCGAGCGCTGCGCGCGAGGGGCCGAGGCGGAAGTGGTAGCTCCAGTCCGACGTTTCCGAGCGGTACGAATCGTTGCCGGTCGGGCCGGCCTTGCCGATGATCTTACGCCAGCCCGCGGGCGTCCGGCCCGTCGCGCCGCGGAAAATGGACCTCGGCGGAACCCATGGTTCGAGCTCGGAGAAGAAGTCGAGCTGGTCGCCTGGCTCCGGCTCCATCTCCTCAGCCTGCCATGCGGGGGCAAGCCACAGTGCCTCGCCAGCAAGCCCCGGCTCTTGCCCTCGGCCGCCGAGATCGATGGCGACCTCGTAGCGAGCACGGGGAAACACCAGGTCGCGCGACCCGCCGGCAACCTCGCGCGGGATAGCAAGCTCGATCGCCAGCTCCAACCGCTGGCTGTCGCGCACCCAGCCCATGTCCGCCGGGTCGACTGCACGACGCGGCACGCCGATCCGCGGATCGCCGGCGATTGCGACAGCGGGCCCCACATGCAGCAGGTCGCGAACGAACAGCGGCACATCGAGGAAAGTCGACTTGCCGGACCCGTTCGGCCCCGCGACCACCTCGCATCGGCCCACGCTCTCCGCCACATGGCGGAGGCAGCGGAAGCGGAGCGCCTCGATGCGGGTGATCATGCGCGGTCGAGGGGTCGGTTACCAGAGCGGGGACGGGACGTGGCCCTTGGACTTGACGAGGATGTCGATGATCGCGCGATCGTAGAAATTCTTCGCGTAGAGCTGGGGGGCGACCCGGCTCTTGAACAGGGCGCGTCCCTCCTCGATCTCCTCGGCGAGCACCTCGAACAGGTTGTCGTCTTTGACCCCCTGCACGATCTTGTCCTCGTTGTAGAGCGATAGATCGCTCGCGATGGCGCGTGCGAGCCTGCGTGCGGCCTCCTCGGTCTCGATCAGGGGCATGTCGTGACTCCTTGAGCGACTCAGTATCGCAGCCGGTCGTCGTCGTTGTAAAGCGCTTGGGCGTCCCGCCCGGGCAGTCCCGCCGGTGCGCGCCCCCCGATCCCCCCTGCCAGCGCCGTGATGAACGGCATCACCGGAAGGCTGTAGCGCCCTGCACCGAAAAACACCGCGTGCGTCAACGCCGTCAGACCCAGCACGGCCGCCGCGGCGGACACCGCGAAGGGCAACGACGCCAGCGACGATCCGAACGTCAGCGCGAGGGGCACGATCGCCAGATACGAGAGCCACGCGTGCTGCGTGAGCAACGGAAGCAGCGCGACCGCAGCCAGCCCGATCCGTACGCGCCGTCGCGGTCCTCGCGCCATCCCCAATCCGAGCAGCGCACCGCCGAGCAACAGACGCTCGAACGCGGTTTCCACCACGCCCAGCGTCACCTTGCGATCGTAGGAAAAAGCCATCGGGTTGGCCGCGTTCAGGTACCAGCCCGCCGCCCCGCAGTAGTCGAACGTCACCGCCATCTTCGCCGGCACGAGCGACAGCCACGCCGTCGGGTGCGCGCGGATCCACCTCACGGCTTCACGCCCGAAGCAACCGTCCTTCTTCGCTTCGTCGAACACCTCCCGGCAAGCATCCGGCACCTGGAGGGGCGCCCAGGTTCCTTGGGCCGACGGTGTCGCACCGATGAGCAGATTCCATCCGCCGTTGAAGCTGAGGCCCGCCTCCCCCATTCGCACCTGATTGCGCACCACCCACGGAACGCAGCATGCCGCGGCGACCGCCGTGACGGCGACCGCACGTCGCGCACGCGCTTTCCAGCCAGCACCGGCCGACAAGGCCCACCAGCCGAACCATGGCGCCATCGCCATGCTCTGGGGACGCACGAGGGTCGCGACCGCCAGCGTGATGCCCGCGGCGGCGACCCACGCGACGGCCCGACGCCGCCGGCTTTCCCGCGCACGCATCGCCGCCCATGCCGCCACGACCCAGAGCGACGCCGTCACGCCCTCGGTCATCAACGCCGGCGTGTAGGCGACCAGCCCCACGTGCAGCGCCGCCAGCAGCCCCACCACCAGCGCCCGCCTCCGCGACGTCGCCCGTGCAGCCAACGCATGCGTCGCCGTCGACGCCGCCACCCCCAGCATCGCATGCACGACCATCGCCGCAACGGGCTGCGCACCGGCAAGCGCGTACGCCGCTCCGATCATGGCCGGATACCCAACCGGGTAGTGCGCCGCGTAGGTCACCACGCCGTCCGGCCACAGCCATGTGTAGCCGAGCCCCTGCGAGATGCGCGTCGCGATCGTGTGATAAAAGACTCCGTCCGCCGTCGGCGGTATGCGCGACGCTGCCCATGCCACGACGCCCATGCGCGCGACCATCGCCGTGAGCGCGACGATCCAGCGGTCGCGGCGGCAGGCGGCTCGATCTCCATCCTCGCTCATGCAGGGAACCCCTGGAGCAACCCGAGCCCCTCGAGCGCGACGACCACCTCGCAGACCGGCAGCCCCACCACGTTCGGGTACGACCCTTCGATGCGCTCGACCGCGAACGAGCCGAGCCCCTGCACCGCATACGCGCCTGCCTTGTCCAGCCCCTCTCCGCTCGATGCGTAACCCATCACCTCGCGCTCGTCGAGCCGCCGGAAGAAGACGCGCGTGCGCACCGTCTGCTCGTGGGCGGGTACCGTTGGCTCGCCAGGCCGCGCGATCGCAAACCGGGTCCACACCTCGTGCGCCCGGCCGGATAGCCGCCGGATCATCCACGCCGCCTCGGCCACGTCCGCTGGCTTGCCCAGCATGACATCGTCGATCAGCACGATGGTGTCGGCGACGAGCACCGCGCCCGCGTTGCGGCTGCGCGCAACCAGACCCACGCATGCGAGCTTGTCGCGCACGACGCGCGTCAGGTACGAGCCCGCGTCCTCGCCGCCGCGCGGGGTCTCATCGATGTCGGCCGAGGTGACGACGAACGGGATGCGGATCGTGGCGAGGAGCTCCCGCCGGCGTGGCGACGCGGAGCCGAGGAGAAGCGGAGTGGCGGCGGCAATCACGGCCGCGCCCTAGCACATCTCGCAGCTACTGTCTCAGCATCAGCCAAGCAACACCGCTTGCCGCCAGCAGGGCGACGAGGAACGCGGTGAACCCAGCGATTACCAGCGCCCAGGACGAGCTTCGCGAGCGCACCGGCGCAACCGTCACAGTCATCGCGGAAGGACCGCTGGCCGCAGGCGGACTCGGTTGTTGCAGGATGGCAGGCAACGGGGCGGCGAGGCTCGCTGGCTGCGGCATGGGCGGCTGCACCACGGATGCAACCCGCGGCGCAAGATAGGGTTGCATCGCCGTATTCCGCGCCGGGGCCGGTGGTGACGGCTGTACCGCGGGCGCACGCGACGGCTGCTGGAAGTACCCCGTCTTGACCTCGTCCTCGTCGTCGTCGCAAGGGCTGCGCTGGGTGGGCGGCGCGGCGCCAGGCTGGAAGTACCTGGTCTCCACCTCGTCCTCGTCGTCGTCCGCACTGCTCGCGACCGAACGTGCGGACGACGCCAATCGAACGCCAGGCGGCGGAGCCGTGGCGACCGGCGCCGGCGGACGCACCGGACGTGGCGGCGGGGGCACAGGCGGCGCCGCACGCGGAACCGATTCCGCCTGCGAAGATGAAGCCGACGGCTGCTGGAAGTATGCCGTCTTGACCTCGTCGTCGTCGTCGTCCGTGTCTGCTCGTGCCGCACTCCGCGACGCCATCCTCGCCGCCCGTGCCCCGGGCGTGAAGTACCGCGTGGCGACGTCTTCTTCGTCGTCAGGCACACGCACGTCGTCCGACAGTGGAGGGCCCGATAGCCGTCGTTTCACGGTGGCCCGAACGGCTTTCGCCGCGATCCTGAACTCCTCGATGGCTTGAGCTTCGCGCCACTCGGTAGTTCCTTCCGCACACAGCTTCGCGTCCGACGCGACACGTTCGTCGAGCAGCGCGCGGATGATCTCCGTGGTCGTCAACGGCCCCGCAGGGCGACCGTCGTCACCCAGGACGAACCATCGTCGCTCGCTCATCCGGCCGCGGAGCATATCACGCCGCGTCGCTGCGGACAGCGTTTCGGTGCTTGACACCCCGCTCGTGCACGGTCTTGCGTTCGGCTCGCGCGAATGGGGTCCGACAACTGGATCAACCCGCGCTACTTCGCGAACCGCGAGATGCACCCGCTGTTCGTCGAGGATCTCGCAACCCACCTGGACTACCTTTCGCCTGGTCCGGGCGTCCCCTGCCTTGGTCGTCGTCCGGACACGGGCCGCCTGCGATGCACCATCCGCACGCCGGGTTTCCCGAGCTCGCGACCTGCAGATCCTGACTTGCGTGATATGTTCTCATCGCGAAGCGCAGCCACAAGGAGACCCCATGCGAACCTGGTTCCGCGATCGACTCGGTCTTGTCCTGGTCCTCGCCATCGTCGTGTCCGCCATCGCAGCCGCCTGCGGAGGAGGCGGTAACGAAAACGCCGGGCCTCCGGGAGGCGGAGGCGGTGGATCCGGCGACGCCAGCATCGACGGTACCGCCGGCTCAGGCGGGACCGGTTACGACGCCATGACCTTCGATACCACCCAGGGTGAGGTCGTCGGTCTCACGATCGACCCGGGGTCGAGCGTGCTCACGGTCGTGGATGGACAGCCTGCGAGCGCGCAGCTCCAAGCGGTCGCGCAGTACAAGGACGGTCACAGCGCCGTTGTCGACAGCGCCACATGGTCCACGGATCTGCCGCACATCGCCACGGTCGACGCGCAGGGCAAGGTCACGACGGCCGGCGACATCGGCGGCCAGGTGAAGGTCACCGCCGCGTTTGGCGGGTTCACGGCGAACGCGACCGTCGAGGTGCACGTCCAGCGGCTCGTCAACAGCCTCGGCGTGCCTCAAGCGGACATCGACCACATCGAGGCTGCCACGACGCCCGACGCTTCGGTGCAATTCCTGTATCCCTACGATGGGACCGTGTTTCCGCGAGGCATCAAGGCCCCGCTCCTGATGTGGAATGGCAGCTCGGCCGGCGACCTTTTCCTGCTGAAGCTCGTCAGCGACTATGTCGACATCACCGTGGTCGGCAAGGCCGACCCCCCCTCCCGCTTCGAGATCCCCGACGACGTGTGGATAACCCTCACCGAGTCCGGCAACGGCGGCGCGGTGCAAGCGTCGTTGCGCAGATCATCGGCCGGATCCGCCACGTACATCGGACAGCAGACCTGGCACATCGCCAGCGGCACCATGCGCGGCACGGTCTACTACTGGTCGGTCACGTGGGGACGCGTCGTGCGCATCAAGCCCGGTGCGGCCGCCCCGGAAGACTTCCTCAAAGCGGCCGGCGTCACCGACGGATGCACCACCTGCCACACCGTGTCTGCCGACGGCAGCACGCTCGTGATGGGCCAAGGCGAAGCCCCCGGCGACTCCCAGGCCAACACGTTCGACCTGGTGAGCAACCAGCTTGTGCTCTCCGGGCAGGGGCGTGCATGGGCGAATCCGGCCGTCTCGCCCGACGGCAAGTACCTGGTGCGCAACCATGCCGAGCTGCCCGGCTACCCTGGTCCCGGCAATGGCGACGGCATGTTCGATACGCACTCGGGGGCGAAGCTCCCGGGCCCGACCGGGCTCGAAGGCAAGTTCCTCGGCATGCCGGCGTTTTCTCCGGACGGCCGTCTGCTCGCGTTCACCACGCTGCCGAGCCCGGGCACGCTCAGCGTCTTCGACTACGACGGCACCGGCCCGACGGTATCCAACCAGCGCTCGCTCGTCGGCCCCGGCTCCGACCCCGCGACGCAGTACATCGCCTGGCCCACACTCACGCCCAACGGCAAGCACGTCATCTACGTGCGCGCGGATCGCTTGCAGCAGTACGGCAAGCGGTACCCGTCGAACATGTACATGGCATCGACCGACACGGGCGCGGAGGTCAGGCTCGCAAACCTCAACGGCGACAGCTACCCGTTCGTGGCGGGAGACCAGGACCGCAACTGCTCGTACGAGCCCACCGCGGCGCCCATCGCCGCAGGCGGCTACTTCTGGGTCGTGTTCACGTCCCGCCGCACCTACGGCAACATCGTCACCTACGGCGCGGATCCCGACGCGATCCAGCAGCTTTGGGTTGCTGCGATCGACATGAATCCCCAACCCGGTCAGGATCCGAGCCACCCCGCGTTCTGGTTGCCGGGCCAGGATCCCTCCACCAAGAACATGCGGGGCTTCTGGTCGCTCGATCCATGCAAGCCGCTGGATGCCGCGTGCGGCGCCGCGAGCGAATGCTGCTCCCTGATCTGCGAGCCACGCGAGGGCGGCAAGGCATGCGGTGAGCCGTCGCAGAGCCAGTGCTCACCCAGCGGCGGCGCGTGCGAGGTTGCGTCGGACTGCTGCGGCACAGGCTTCCAGTGCATCAACAAGCACTGCGCCGAGCCGCCTCCACACTGACCGTTCCTTGCTCTCCGCGCAGCCCGCGGCTGGTCACGCCGCGCACCACCACGAAGCGCGCAGATGCGCGCAACGTCCCCGCTCCGGGTGCGATCAGCTCGGCGATTTCTCCGGCGTCGGCTCCTGCTCCTTCTTCGACTTCTTGTCCTGGCGCGGCTTCGCAGGATCGTCGCCCACCTCGAGCTGGGCGTTGCCGAACACGACCTCCATCTTGCCATCCGTGGTCGACAGCTTGACCTCGAGCGTCTGCGCACGGATCACGGTGTTGTCGTTGACGCGGCCGGATAGCTGCACCGTGTCGGCATCGAACTCGCCCGCGATCTCGCCCTGCGACACCACCGTTCCCACCTTGACCCGACCATGCACCGCACCGGTCTCGCTGATGGTCAGCGAGGGTGTCTCCGTGTCACCCTCGATGCGTCCCCGCACCACGATCGGGCATGTGGATGTCAACGAGCCTTTGAAGTGGGTGCCCTCCTCGACGAGGGTCTGCCTGGTCTGGCTCGCACCAATCGCTTTCGGATCTGCCATTCGGACGTCCCTACCTTTCTACTGACCAGCACGCACGATCTTGAGACGGAGTCGACAGCCTGGCTCGAAGGCGAACTGGGTGGCCTCCTGGCGCTGTTCGACGGTAGCTCGCATGGCCCCGCTCGCGGACACGACAACGCGACGAGGGCCGATGATGCTCGGGCTCTTGGCCTCGAGGAAGCAGCCATGGACGGTGATGTTGCCTGCGCCGCTGATGGTGCAGCTATCGAGCACACCGGGATCCCCCACGATGAGCTCGCTGTTGTCGCCGAGGGTGATCGCGCACTTTTCGAACCGGCTCTCGATCTCCACCACCGACCCAGCGCCGAACTCCAGCGATGCGTTGCGCATCACATCGCCCTTGCCGAAGTACCTACGCCCTGGAACTTCCGCCGGCGCGAGGCCGCTCTCGAGCGCGGCGACGACCGCGGCCTGCGGAATGCGTCGCGCGCCGTCCCCGTCGACGCTCGCGTCGATCCACTCCGCAACGATGCCCGAGAGGTTGGCGCCCTCGAGCTTCGCTCCGAACACCTTCGCACCCGTGAGCGTTGCGCCCTGCAGGTTCGCGTCGGTCAGGTCGGCGTGGCGAAGGTCCGCGCCCGACAGGTTCGCGCGCTCCAGGTTCGCACCCTTGAGGTTGCATCGAAGCAGCGACGACGACGTGAAATTCGCGCCGGGCGCCTGCGCGCCGCTCATGTCGGCGTCGTCGACCACCGCCTTGGACAGGTCTGCCTCCTCGAGGTTCGCGCGCGACAGGTCGGCATTGGCAAGGTCGGCCTTGGCGAGTTTCGCCGCACCGAGGTAGCACTCCGCCATCTCCGCGTGGGAGAAGCACGCGCTTTCGAGCTGCGCTCCGCCGAAGTCCGCCTGCTCGAGCGACGCGCTCACCAACCTGGCGCCTGTCAGGACGGCGTCGGTCAGCGATGCGCCATCGAGCGACGCGCGCGCGAGGTTGGCCTCGACCAGACGGGCCTTCTCGAGGTTGGCCCCTTCGAGGTCGGCCTTTTCGAGCAAGGCGCCTGACAGGTTCGCGCCCTTGAGAAAGGCTTCCACGAAGCTCGCATTGGACAGCGTGGCCTCGGACAGGTCGGCGCTCTCCAGGTTGGCTCCTTCGAAGTCGGCGCGACGGAAATCCGCCTTCTGCAGGATCGACTTGGCAAGATCCAGGCCCCGCAAGTCGGCTCTCGCCAGCTTCTCCCCGGCTCGCACCTTCTTGAGCACTTCTTCCCGCGAAAACTCCGCCATGGTCTTTCCTCGTTCGCGTCAGATCTTGACCTGCCCGCCGCGTGTCGACTGCACCGCCTCCCGCGACGCCGCCGCAATGTACCTGCGCACCGCCTCCACCTTGGCCTGGAACGCCAGCCGCTCCAGCTCCTTGACCAGGTCCACCGCCCCGATGCGCGCCAGCACCAGGTTCATCGCCAACACCGTCTCCATCCGCTCGCTGCGAAGCCGCCGCTTGACCGCTGCCGCATCCTTCGACGCCGACCTCGACGCCGCCTCGAACTCCTCGGTCTGCGCCGCGAGCCGCTCCGCGAGATCCTCGAGCTGCACCAGCTCGCTTGACCGAACCGCGTCCGGCCTGCCTTGCGCGACCTCCTCCCGGTACCTCGCAAAGCGAGCGACGATCTTCTCGGCTAGCTGCTGCGGAATGCCGGCCGCTTGCGCGATGTCGTAGGGCTTCGCCACGTAGTACATCTCCAGACTCGTCAGCCCCGCCGCGTAGAGCTTGTCGAGCGCTACCTTCCGGACCTCCGGCACCTGGCGCAGCAGGGACTGCACGATCACGGGCTCCCGACGGTCGCGCTCTTCGTCGACACGGAACGCTTCCGGCATCGCCGACGCGAGCTTGTCGTACGTCGCGATCAGGTCTTTCTTCTGCTCTTCGCTGATCGTGGGCGCGTCGTGCGCACGCACCCGGTCGAGCGACGCCTTGTAGATGTCGATCTCCGCGCACAGATCGGTCAAGCCCATGCCTTCGGCAGAGCGGCGGAGCGACGCCATGGCGGGCGCGACCACGTCGACCCACTCCTTGGGCGGGTCGCCGATGCGCAGCTCGAACATGAAGTCGCGAACAGGTCGCATGTGCGTGGCCGCGATGCTCGTGAACAGTTGCCGGACAGCTTGCATGTCGGCGACCGTCGGCGCCTCGACGCGGACCTCGCTGGTGCCGGTCATCAGCCCGTCGAAGCCGGCGTCGATCGCGTCGAGCACGTCGCCAATCACGCTGCGCACGCTGTCGGCCGGCGCGGCGGGTCGGTCGGGCGTCGCGGCCTGCACCGGGGTAGGGTCGGGCTTTGCCGCGGGAGCAGGGGCTGGCGTCGGCTCGGCCTTTGCCCCGGACCGCGAAAATGGCGGCAGCTTGGCCTTCGAAGGAGGCGGCTGTTGCGCCGCTGACGCGCCCGCGCCAGCCCCGGATGCTGTCTGCGCAGGTGTCGTGGACGACGGTGACAAGACGGGCGAAGCAAGGGTGGGCGACCCGGGCTGGGGGAACCTCGTTGCGGCGGGCACCGGCTGGGCCTGCGTTGCAGCAGCCGTCGCTGCGGGTGGTGTCGACTGCGGTGACACCCTTGCGAACGCTTCCAGCATGCTCGTGGGGGCGACCTCTTCGTGGACCGCGCCCGACGGCGCTCGCCGGGAGGGCTCGTCAGGACGCGTCGGGACGACAGGTCCGAGCCCCCCTTGCGCCGCGCCAACCCCGCGAGGCGCGCTCACCGGCCCGAGATCACCACGCTTCGACGTAGGCGCGCTTGGCGTCGTGGCCGGGGTCGGAGCTGTCGCCCCGGCCTGCGACGCCGCGCGTGCGGACGGCTGCTGTACCTCGGTCGACCGCTGCGACGACGCGGGCCGGCGAGCGCCGCGGTCCGAGGCAGACCCTGCTGGTCGCTCCGCCACATAGACGTACGTTGTGGAGGACAAGCTGGGTTGGGTGCGACGCGACAGAGGCAGGGGCTGCTCTTGCTCTTCAGCGGTCTTGCGCGACGCCGGCTCTGGCTCGGCTGCCGGCTTGTATGGCGCGGGCGCTTGCTGTCGCGGCAACCGCGCTCCGCAGTGGCCGCAGAACACGGCTCCGTCGATGTCCGTGATGCCACCGCACACCGAGCACATCACGCTCACGGCTCGCTCCTCCCAGCTCCCCGCCGGCGCCCCGTGCACCCGGACGATCGCATGCTCCACGCGCGGCGAACCCCCGTCGCCTTGCCTGTCCTGGATTGCCGCGTCGTTCTCACTTGCATGCCGCCCGCGCCGTGGACGCGATCCACGCGGCGTCCAGCCTAGCCCGACCGTTATCGGAGGTCCATGACCTTCGCAATCGTCGCCCCTCCCCGTGGTAGAATCCTCGCACCGAAAGGAGCCGGCCATGCGTCCCCATCCGCTGCTCATCGTATCCCTCTTGATCTGCCCGCCAGCCGTTGGCTGCGGCTCCGATGACACGACCTCCGCACCAGCGGCCGGTGGTCATGCCGGCTCCAACGACGCTACCGCTTCAGGGGGTTCGGCGGCCGATGGCGGGGCCGGTGGCGCATCGACCGGCGGTTCGGGCGGTGCGCAGACCGGTGGAACGGGCGGCACCACGCCCGCCGGAGGAGCGGGTGGCTCCTCGGGTTCCGGCGGCGCGGCGGGGTCGGGCGGCGCGGCGGGTTCCGGTGGGTCCACCTCGTGGTGGAAACCCGCGCCGGGCCTCACCTGGCAATGGGACCTCGGCGATTCCGCACCGCCAACCAACCACGATGTCGATGTCTACGATGTCGACCTGTTCGAGGTCGACGCCGCGTTCGTCTCCGCGCTGCACGCGCAAGGGCGCAAGGCCATCTGCTACATGAGCGCCGGGAGCTGGGAGGATTGGCGCCCCGACAAGAACGACTTCCCCCCCTCGGTCCTCGGCAACGACTACGACGGATGGCCCGGCGAGAAGTGGCTCGATATCCGGGCGATCGACGATCTCGCGCCGGTCATGCGCGCCCGCATGGACCTGTGCAAGTCCAAAGGATTCGACGGGCTCGAACCGGACAATATCGATTCCTTCGAGAACGACACGGGATTCCCCCTCACCGCGGCCGACCAGGTCGCCTACAACCGCTGGCTCGCCGCCGAAGCCCATGCGCGCGGCCTGTCCATCGGTCTGAAGAACGACTCCGGGCAGGTTCCCGACCTCGTCGATGACTTCGACTGGGCCCTGACCGAAGACTGCTTCGCGCAGGGCTGGTGCAGCGACATGTCTCCCTTCATCGCCCGCAACAAGGCGGTATTCATGTGCGAGTACACCGACACGGGCATCCAGTTCGCCGACGCCTGCGCCGAAGCTTCTACCCTCCGATTCAGCCCCATCCTCAAGCACCGTGACCTCGGTGATTGGATGCAGAATTGCCAATAGCCCCTGCTTGACACCTCTCATGGTCCGAATCACGCCCCTTCTTGTGCTGTCCCTGCTCGCCGCCTGCGCCGACAACGAGCACGACATCTCGCCGGCCAGCCCCGGCTCCGACGCCACTTCCCAGGATGCATCCGACAGCTCGACCGACGCATCCGCCGACCTGCCGCCCGCCTGCATGCCCGTCGTCGCCCCGCCACCCACCGGCCCGAGCGGGTATCCCATGGACGGCTGGACGTGGGTGCGTCACGGTGTCGTGCTGGAAGACTCCACGGCTGGCTCGCAGGATGGCTTGATCGCGCCCGCCGCCGTCATCGTGGCCGATTCCATCCACTTGTGGGTGACGCGCAAGAAAGGCACACAGCACCGCATTCTTCACAGCGTTTCCACCGACGGCGTCTCGTTCTCCGAACCGGCGGAAACCAGCGGCCTCGCAGGACAGGACATCATCGCCTATCCCTCCGTGCTGCACGACGGCTCCCGCTTTCTCATGTGGTACGGATCGGGCTCGATCGACCATGCGTGGAGCTCCGACGGCGTCGCCTGGAACATGATCGGTACTGGCGTGCTGCGCCCCGGCGGAACCGGCGCCTTCGACTCGCTCTCTGTGCTGTACCCCAGCGTCGTCGCGGTTCCAGACGGTTATGCGATGTACTACACGGGATTCGACGGCCAGACGTTCGCCATCGGAAGAGCCGAGTCCACCGATGGCGCCACATGGTCCCGCAGCCTGCCTGACCCGGTCCTGACGCACGGGTCCGCGGGCGCGTTCGACAATCACGCCGTCGCCCAGCCGTTCGCCTTGCGGACGTCGTCCAGCGTGCTTCTTTGGTATGGCGGTTATGACACCGAAACGACGAACCCAGGCCCGTACCGAATCGGGCTCGCGCAATCCACCGACGGAGCTCAATTCGCACGCTCCGGCTTGACCATCGACCTGCTGCCGGACGGCGAGGAGGCGTGGAGCACGCGCGACCCGGCCGTGGTTCGTTGGCACGACCAATGGTGGATGGCCTACTGCGTTATGGGCGACGACGGTCGCTACCGAATCGCCGTCGCAACCTCCGAGACGTGCGCCCCGTGAGGTCGCGCTGCGACGCGGCGCACGCGCGCTCTGGCCCCGCCCGGCTCGGGCGCACACGCTCCCAGCCGAACAGCAGCCGCCCTCGACGAGCAGCACCGACACGACCGCCACGAGCGGCACGCTCGGGTTGTTCCGCTGAACCAGCGTCGCCACCGGCGATTCGCTTGCACCCCGAAGTACGGTTTCCCTCGCACCGTCGCGACGCAATACCGCAGCTCCGGGGCGAGCACCGCCATGTCCAGCCCCGCGGCGCCCAGGCAGAGCGAATCGAACAGCGGTGTCGGCGTCGTTGCCGTCAAGGAGATTCCGACTCGGAGACGGGGAAGATCATCGCATAGCTGCCCGGGCTCATCTGGAACAGCGTGGTCTTGTCGCCCATCTTGTGCTGGTCATAGTGCGGGAACCAGGCGAGCTTCCGCCACGTCTCCGTGTCCTCGATGAACTCCGGGACGAACAGGTCCACTTCCACGTATCGCTGGTTCACCTTCCTCGCCAGGGCAGGTCCGAAGCTCCAATCCGCCTTCTCCGGCGCCGGCTGCAGGTCGTTGTGCAGCACGCCACCGAACGTCACCACCAGCTTGTCGGCGTCCGCTGGCGTCCGCGCATTGCGGTCGAGCAGCTTCTCCACTTGTACCCGCGTCAGCCGCGCGATCGTCGACAAGAACACGGGGATCGCATCGTCTCCCGCTTTGTCAATCGCGGCGAGATCGTCGCAGCCCGGACGCAGCAGGTCCGGCACGATGCCCAGGGCACGGGCCCGCTCGCCCATGCGCACGTACTCGTTCTGGTTGCCTTCGCGCTGCTGCGATGTGACTTCCTTCTGCTTCTCTCGCACCCGCTCGGTCTTCTTCTCGCACCTGTCGTTGGGCATCATCAGCTCGAGCACGAGGTCCGACGCCTTACCCTGCAGGAAAGGCAACAGCGTGTCCGTGAAGCGCTTGGCCGAGGAGTCCACACCCGCCTTGTCTTTCTGCGCATGGGCTTCTCCTATCGCGAGCACGAGCGGCCGGGTCGCCAGCACATGGCGGAATGCCGCCTCCGGTGTGTCGAACCGCAGGCATCCCAGCGCACCGCACGGCACGGCGCCGTCGGAACGCACGGCCGTCTCCACCGCCTCCGGCGCGCTTGCCGCAGGCGCCGACGACGCAGCAACCACCGCAGCAGGCGTCGATCCGGCAGGATTCGGCGTAGCGCCTCCCGTGCGGTTGCACCCGAGGAACACGAACGCCGCGAGGACCCTCAAGGCCGTTTTCATGACCGCCTAGTTTGCACGACTTGGAAACGACCCGCGCTACTTTCGTGCGCCCCTCACCCAACGCGTGCATGATCCACCCATGCGCGTTGGCCCCGTCGTCGCCCTGATGGTCCTGTCCAGTTGCAGCCAGCAAGACGCTGCGCGCGCACCCGCGGCAGGGGGACCGTCGGACGCCGCCGACGCACCGGTCGCGATCGATGCCTCCGACGACAGCGCGATCGACCACGCCTCCCATCCCGATGCCGAGGATGGCATCGACGCTCCGGCCGACGCGACCTCGCCTCCCGGTCCCGTGGTCTACCCTCCGGACCGCACGCATTCGCCGATCACGCCCTTCGTCGCGACCCGCCTCGCCCACATCCTCGAAAAGAACCCGTCGAGCCGGCGTGACCTGTTCATCAAGATCGGCGACTCCATCACCGTCAGCGGCAGCTTCCTTCACTGCTTCGCGGGGAGCTCGGTGCAGCTCGATGCGCACACCGCCCTGCAGCCGACCCTCGACCTGTACCGCAACGCCACCATCGCCGGCACCTCGCCTTTCAACCGAACGAGCCTCGCCGCCGAGGTCGGACGCACCGCCGCGTGGGCCATCTCGGCCGATCCGTCACCCATCCAGCAGGAGATCGCCGCCACCAACGCCTCCGTCGCGGTCGTCATGTATGGGACGAACGACATCGGTTGGTACGGCGACGACCACGTCCGCACCCTCGTCTGGTTCCACGACAACATGCTCAACCTCGTGGACCAGGTCATCGCTGGCGGGATCGTCCCCATCCTGTCCACCATCCCGCATCGCGACGACAGCGCGTCCCACGACGCCTGGGTGCCAACATTCAACGCGACCATCCGCGCCCTGGCGCAGGGGCGGCAAGTACCGCTCGTCGACTTCTACCGGGAGCTGGAGCCCTTGGCGGACCACGGCCTCGGCAGCGACCACGTGCACCCGAACACCTACGCCGCCGGAGCCTGCGTGCTCACCCCCGATGGCCTCGGCAAAGGCTTCAACGTGCGCAACCTGATCACCCTCGAGGCGCTCGACCGCGTGCGTCGTGCCGCCATCGACGCGCAGAAACCCATCGACACCGATGCCCCGACGATGCAAGGCGCCGGCACGTCCTCATCGCCGCTGCTGGTGCAAGGCAACCCCTTCACAGACATGCGCAGCACCGAGGATGCAACCAGCGACGTGCTGAACAAGTACATGGGCTGCTCGTCCAACGCGGACGAGTCTGGCCCCGAGTACGTCTACCGGCTCGATGTCACCACGCCCGTGCGTGTTCGGGCGATCGTGCTGGACGGCGGCGACGTCGACATCGACCTGCACTTGCTGTCCGGGACGGTGAGCGAGAGCGCCTGCGTGGCGAGGAACGATACCATCATCGAGGCGGACCTCACCGCAGGCACGTGGTACTTCGTGCTCGATACCTACGTGGATGGTGGAGTGGAGCGCGCGGGCGAGTTCACGTTCGTCGTGCTGACGTGCCAGCCCGGAGATCCCGCGTGCCAGTGACGGCGCCGCTGGCGAAGCCCCTTCTTGTCGATCTCCACCTCGATCGCTTTGACTGGCCCACGTTCCAGCACGATGCGTCAATCGCCGTGTGATGCCGAAAACGATACCGGGCCGACTTCTGCGCTGTACGATTCGATGTCTCGATGATTCCCGAAAAGGTCCAGTCTGCACTCGACACCCTGAGCGCCACCCTCGCCTACTTCCCGTCGAGCCCCGAAGCGCTGCTCGTGCGATGGCGCGAGGGAAGCTTCGCCGACGGCGACAGCCTCTCCGCCGAGGACCGGACCGCGGCGGAGGTGATCGACAAGTCCCTGCCGGCGATGAGCCGTTCCACCACCGGTGTGGCGGACCTGGCGAGCACGTTCGACGACGCCCGAGGAGAGGTCGTGCTGCGATGGTGCGAGGCGAGTGCATCCAGGAGAGATGCGCGTCTGTCCAAGCTTTTCGAGCAGGCCCGACGGCAGCCCCGGTGGCAGGAGCGGGTCGACGCCGCGATCCGGGAGCGTATCGTGGGGGGGCCGATGCTGGATGCCCTCGAGTGTCTGCCCCTCATCGGTCAGGGCGACCGGCTCTTGCAACCCGCCTACACCGGCGCTCGCGCTCGCGTCGAGATCTTGCTGTGGGAAGCCGGCGCCAGCGCGATCCAGCTACCCGAGCTCGGCGCCTGGCTATGGGCGTCCCACGAAACCTTCCAAGCCCTGGTGGCGCAGCCGGCACGCGGGTCGCTCCGCGGTCGTGTTCTTTCGGCTCGTTGCCTCGAAGTCTGCATGGGTGGGCTGCCTGCCCGGTCCGATCCGGGATGTGTCGGACGCACCCTGCAGGTGCTCCAACCCTTGATCCTGCATCCCGAGCCGTTGGTCTGGGTTCACGCCGCCCGCGCCCTCGGCCTCATGACCGGGGTCTTCGATCAGCTCGAGGGCATGTTGCTCGACTGGCTCCGAGCCGATTCCCCGCTGCTGCGTCAGCGCGCGATGACCGCCTTCGCTTGCCTGCCAGGGGATCGATTGAAGTTCCTCGGCGGCGAGATGAGCGCCATCCTCGATGCTCCCGAGGTGGAGCCGTGGATGCTCGCAGCCGCAGCCGCGGCTACACCGTACTTGTTCGTATCCCGCCGCGACTACTGGGATCGCCTCGCGTCCAGGATCCTCGACGGTGCCGGAGGGGCGATCGCGGCGCGTGCGTTGGCCCGTGGGCTCGCCGCGCTGTGGCGCAGAGGATCGGCGCCCGTCGCGGTGGAGACCGCTCTTCGTCAGCTCCGCGAGATCGCCCGAAGGCCTCGCGTATGCGGTCTCGATGATTGGCGCCGCTGGCTCGAGGTCATCGCCATCACCGATCCTATCGACAGCGCCGAGCGCGATCCCCTCGACCTGGAGATCGGGCTCGAGAATCTCATCCGGTTGGCCGCGCAATACGACGACGAGGAGGCAGACGCCAGGGCCGCGCGCTTTGCGGAGTCGCTGGCGCCCACGTTCCAGGAAGCACGGCGGATCGTGCTTGGCTCCGGGACGCTTCGACATCGGGCCGCGGGTTTCAATGCCTTCGAAGGCTGCGCGCGATCCCTGGCGTTGCGGCTATGGCGCCCGCAGCTCGCCACGCGCCCGGTTGGCGATCCGGTCGCGGAGCCCAACCTCGAGAATACCTGGCGCCTCATCGCCAGCACGCCCGCCGAGCTGCTCGATGTCGTCAAGGAACGCAGGGCCTCGGGCGACAGCGACGAGCAAGTCGACTCCGCGCTCGAAGTGCTTGCCATCCGACTGGGCGGATATGCGCTCGACGCGTGCGGCGGCGAAGGCGAACTGGGTCCGGGTAGCGGGCCCACCGCCCACGGCATCTGCCTGTGGTTGCGAAAGCTCGACGGTCTGGTCGCCGGAACGCGCGCGTTCCCGGCGAGCTTGCGCACCGCTTTGAGTAGCCTGCTCTGGCGCCTCGTCGACACGACCCGCGGCGCCGCGCTCGGGGAAGTCGACGACGTCCGGTGGCTTGGCCCCTTCGCGGCGTGGTGGGCCCTGGTGATCGATCGTCCGGCGCTCCTGCTTCAGCTTGCCACAGCGCTGCCCATGATCGAGCAGGGGGCTCTCGAGTCGTGCTGCTCTCTGGCCGACACGATCCGCACCTCCCTGCAATTGGGCACTGCGGACGGCGCCTGGGGCGACACGGTCGCGACGGCCCTCGAACGCCTGCACGCCGCGGACACGGAGCTCGGCGTCGCACTGACCCGTCTATCGCGAGCGCTCGCGGATTTTGCGACGGTGTCGGGGCGCGACAAGGATCTGGAGGAAAGGAGCCTCCAGCTCGTGCTCGCGGCGGAGCGGCTGCGGGCGGCCCTCGCCGACCCGGTCCGAGGACTCCACGCTCTGGACCAGGTTCCCGAAGCCGATCCTCTTTCCCGGGCTGCCACCGACAATGCGCCGCGAATTGCCGCTCAGGTCGCCCGCGCCATCCGCTCCAGAGCTCCCGATCTGCTCGAAGTCTGGTTCTCTTCCCTCGGACCCGTCACCTCCGCGCTCGTCGAAGCCGGTGTCGAGAGCGCCGTGCGACGCACCCCGCCGCCTCCCCCCGCACCGAAAAAAGAAGAGCCCAAAGTCATCGAAGGCTACGAGCTCGTCAAGCCCCTGGGGGAGGGTGGCATCGGAACGGTCTGGCTCGTCCGAAAGCCTGGCGCGGAACGATTCTTCGTGCTCAAGGTTCCCAAGGCCGACGCCCTCGCCGGCGCCACCGACACCGAGCGCGAAGGGATCCTCGCGTCGTTCGTGGACGAGGCCAGAGCGCTTGCCGGTCTGTACCACCCCAATGTCGCCAACATCATCGACCGTGGGGTTTCCGGAGGCGTCCCGTTCCTCGTGCTCGAATATCTGATCGGCGCGGACCTCAAGCACTACTCCCTTGCCCGCCTCATGTCGTTGTTCGAGCTTCGTTCCGTGGTGCCCGAGGCCTGCGCCGGGCTGGCCGCGTTGCACAACGCCGGGCTCGTGCATCGCGACATCAAACCCGCCAATCTGTGGTTGCGCTTGCCCCTGCCCAGCGGCGAGAAGTTCGACCCCAACCGCCACCGGGACCCCGCCATCGTCCCGCCCCTCGCCACCGTCGTCATCGACTTCGGCATGGTGCGCGCCCAACGCGTGTCCCAAGGGTCCAGCGGTAGATTCGTCGCCGGTACGCCCGGCTACATCGCGCCCGAGCAGGTGCTCGACCCGATCGAACTCGACGGCCGCGCCGACGTGTACGCACTCGCTGGGACCATCTACAATGTGACGACCGGACGCACGTTCTTCGATGATCTCACGGCGCTGCGGGACCGCGTCTTCGCGCACATGCAGAGGGATCCGATGGAGGATGCGGAGCGATTCCGCTGCTACCCGGCCACGCTGGTCAAGCTCCTGCGCGAGGCCACCGCCCGCAACTGGAAGGATCGCCCCACTCCCCTCGAGTTTGGACGAGCGTTCGTGGCGGCGATCTGAATCACGATGTCTTCACGGTCGCACTGCCGCGGACCTTCCCCCGCCATGCACGGCAGACCAGATCCCCGCCCTTCGCGCCGCACACTTCGCTCGCCAGCCCATCCAGGGCGGTGCGAGGGGTGTCGTCGCTTTCTGGACACACATACAACAGGTGCAGCACCGCGCCCCAACGACGAGGGTGTCCGTTTGTGACCGGGAAGGTGTTCAGCTTGCCGCCGGATTGGCTGTCAGCCGGTCCGCCAGCGACAGCGCTGCCGGTTCCCTGCCCAGAAGCGCGCGCATCACTGGCCTGCAGACCCGGTGGATCAGAGGAGGAACCGCGTGCACGCTGTGTCCGACCGCATGCGCCTCGCGCCGGAACAGGTCTGCCACGCTGACGGTCTCGCCCGGCACCTCGACCGTGCGCCCCTGCTCTTCCGTGCGCAACGCATCGTCAACCGCTGCCAGCAAATCGCGCGCGTGCATGGCTGCGACCTTCCCCTGGCGCGGCAACCAGACGGTCTTGTCCCCTTCGCGCCGAAGCAGGAAGGCGGCTTCCTCGAACAGCACTGGCGCTCGGAGGATGACATAGGGACGGCCTTCGCGGCGCAGCACGAGCTCTTCTGGTGCGTAGCCCTCGCCGCGCGGCACAACCATGACGATCACCCCGACCCCTGGCGCCCTGGATGCCGCCACCGCAGCGCGTGCCCGCTCGACGTCCGGCCGGGGGTCGAGCAAACCGTCGAGGAGGATCGGTGTCGGCAGGTATACGATACCTTCTTTGCCCGCTGCCCGGCTGAACAGATCGTCGTCCCCCGGCGACGCGACCGCAACCGCGCCATCGGCCCCACCCGCAGCCGACGCGACCACGTCGCAGAGAGGTCCTTGTTCTGCAATCCAAAGGACCATTGCTCACCTCCGAACACAGCACACCGTTCGCACGCTGCGCGCCATTCCAACAGGAGATCCTGGCCCGCGTGCCAGCCTTGATTGACCTGGCGTCGGTGATAACCACCTGTCTCAAGGCTTGCAAGACCCTTCGCCGCCGCGCGCGAATCGGAGACGCCGTGCCTCGCAACAGGCCCGCTACGCGCGTGTCAGCCGGCGCTCCTTCTGTCGCATCCAGGTCCGTTCCCGGACATGGGCGCGCCCGCACGGAACGACGCGTCGCCGACCGCCGAGAATCTTGTTGAAGAACGAGTTGAGCCGATGTAGGTCAAGGTGTCCTCGCGTTCTGCACCACCTCTTCGGAGCTTTCAATGAACCATCCACGCCTGTACTTCGCCCTCGCCACCGTG
>Ga0272446_1002889_pt1 | contig 22574 bp, 16 predicted proteins | sample YNPCB0061_FD_194587 | JGI IMG/M metagenome (GOLD analysis project Ga0272446, IMG submission 194587) | Hot spring microbial mat communities from Yellowstone National Park, WY, United States - YNP-CB-006-1 | ecosystem: Environmental > Aquatic > Thermal springs > Hot (42-90C) > Sediment | place... | reverse complement strand
GGGCGTCACGCCGGAGGCGATGACCTACGGGTTTTCGTCAACCTTCCCGGAAGCTCGCAGCTTCCGGGAAGGTGGTGCAGCCAGGGCGTCACGCCGGAGGCGATGACCTACGGGTTTTCGTCAACCTTCCCGGAAGCTCGCAGCTTCCGGGAAGGTGGTGCACTATCCAGGCGTGAGATGTACACCGGCCCCACTGAGCGACCACTGCCAGGGCGCGGCGTCATCTCCTCACGAAGGATGCGGCGTCGCGATCTGCGGGCGAGATTGACCAGCGTTGCCTTCGGGTTGTTCAATGATTCTGGCTCGGCGGGGATGTGGGCTTCGCTGATGCTCAAAAAGGCAGCAAGCGTTTCTCGATCTGCCAACAGCCAGTTCTCAACTGCGCGCACAGCGATCCGAAAATGCATTTTCGGCGCCGGTGCAGTCAACCAGATTGCTCTAGCTGCTGGGGCGCAGTCAGCGTCTTGATCCAGGTCGATCAACACGATCCAGGGCAAGAAGTTCGCTGCCTGATTGTAGTGATGCAGTTGCCTGCGCAGCGAATCCTTGCCGTTTTTGCCATAGACCGAACCCAACGCCGCGCCGCATGACTCGACAACGCGCCGTAGCACAATCTCATCGGTCAGACCCTCGACGACAGCCGAGAACACGACGGGAAGATGCGCCATCGGTCTTATCCTCCGAACAAGGACAATTGTGCGGCGTGTTCAGGACGCGTCAAGGGGACAATTACATCCGCCATGCTCAACCCACTGTCCAGCAAGGTTCTGGCTTCAGCCCGATCGCCGGCGGTGGCGACAGTCGCGCCCTCCGCAGAGGGTCTGAGCAGGATGACTTCATCGAGACCGATGCTCTCATCGCGCAGCAGATCGGTGGAATGGGTGCTCGTCAGAATCTGGCGTCCTGTGCGACTCTGGATACGCGCAAACATCTGTGGCAGGAATCGCACAACTTCCGGGTGCAGCGACAATTCCGGTTCTTCCAACAGCAGGGGCCCGGCGCCGTCAAGAATCGCCCAGAGCAATCCGATCAGGCGCAGCGTGCCATCTGAAAACTGTTCTTCCGTCTGCCAGGCGCCTTGCGGTCGCCAGTGATCGTACTTCCTGCGCAGGTGAGGTGCACCTTTGGTTTCGTCCCGCCACAACGTCAATTCGGCGAGTTGCGGCACGGCGACCTTGAGGGCGTCGCCAATCCGGTGCAGACGCGCCTTTTGCGTCTTTTCCGTGGTGCGCGCGATCTGCTCCAGAAAATCGCCGCCATACGGATCATTGATTCTGCCCACCGAACGATCCGGATCACGAACCAGTTGAGGGACGATATGCAGATAACGAATCGTTTTCAGAAAATCGTTGACAGCCCGAAACTCCAGGTTGGCGTTGATCTGTTCAAGATAGGTCTGGGTCAGTCGCTCCGGATCGCCTTTATCCTTGTCATCGGGGCGATCAATGATGGCGACCCCGTCGCGGGTGACTCGCTCGCGTTTGATGAAGGCGCGTTGCCGATTGTCCTGTGCAAAGCTTACCTCATAGGTCCATGCAGCTGGCTCGTCATCGCTGCCGATGTTGACCCGGATGACAACGTCTGGATAGCGGCGCGCGGCCAGGCTGCGCAGTTTGGAGACGCCGCCGCGCTTGCCGACTGTTTCTTGAAAGCCGCCCCCGACCGCAACCAGGTCATGTAGAAAGCGCAGCGCGTCCAACAGGTTGGATTTCCCGGCGGCATTGGGTCCAACAAGAAAAGCTCTCTGTTGCAGTTTTACGTCAACGAACGTGAAATTCCGCCAGTTTTCCAGGTGTAATGCAGTGAACCGAAGCGGCTTTGCACTTTTGGTCGCCATGTCTGAACCTTCATCGATTCCTCAAGATGCTGCACGAGGCATATTGAACGCGTCTGGCCATTCTACCACGCAGCGAGCCCAGAGGCGTCCGCAGGTCACCGCCTCCGGCGTGATGTGCCTGGCGCGCGAGACTGCACCTTGCCTTGCGTCGAACTATTCTATCCCATCTGCGGGCAAATTGGCGCAGGTCATCGGGACCTGACGGCGTGACATTGATCTCTGTAGCGGCCTGTCACGCCGGGGGCGGTGACCTACGGTGCATGTCACGCCGGAGGCGGTGACCTACGGGTATGTCGGCCATGTCACGCCGGGGGCGGTGACATACGGGGTATGTCGGCCATGTCACGCCAGAGGCGGTGACCTACGGGGTATGTCACGCCGGAGGCCGGCTCTGCGTTTTGGGCGAAGATGGGCGGATGGCGGGGTGCGGGGCTCAGCGCACGTCGACTCCGGCGATGGCGCCGATGACGCGCGCAAGCTGTAAAAAATCCTCATAGCAACTGCGCACCGCCTCGACATGGGCGCCGATGGCGCCGTCGGCGGGCTTGAGCAGGAACATCGGTTTGTGCGCCTCCTGCGCCATCGGCATCAGGCTGCGATAGTGTTTGAGCAGCGCCAACCGGTGGGGGTCTGGTTCTGGAATGGTGGCGGCGGGGTGGCCCAGCACGGCTTCGCGGTAGACGGTCGGGATGCGCGCCATCCAGCGATCGTAGGCGCGCACTGGCCGGTCGAGGCGCACGGCGTGTTGCATCACCACGTACCCTGTTGGCGCCATGTCGCCTGGTGGAATCGAGAAACGCAGATCTTCGGGACGGCGCGCGCGACGGTCTTGCCATTCGTCATGCCAGCGGCGCAGCGTTGGCCCCAGGTTCCTCAAGCCTTGCAGCGAAAAGAGATCGGGCGCTAACGGCAGGATGACATGATGGGCGCAGAGCAGCGCCGCACGATTCAACGCGCCCAGGTTCGGGCCGACGTCGATCAGGACAATCTGCGCTTCCGTCTCCTGCACAGCCGCCTCGATGATCCGCCAGAGCGCCGACATCACCCGAAACGCACGCGGCTTGCGGTCGAGACAAGCGGGCCATTGCGCCGAGAGTTCATCTTCGACCAGGGAGAGCGCCAGGTCGCCGACGAGCAACCCCATTTGTTCCGCAATCGGCTCGACATGGGGGGAAGCGATGTCGCCTTCGCCCTCGATCAAGGGGCGCAGCGCGCCGTAGATGGTGTCCCGGTGTTCGCCATCGGGCCAGAGCGCTTCCAACCGGTCGTCGTCGAGAAACATCGCCGTCAGGTTGGCTTGCGGATCAAAATCCACGGCTAACACCGGGACGCTGCGCTGCGCCAGCATCCAGGCCAGGTGATAGACCAGCGTGGTCTTGCCGACGCCGCCTTTGTTGTTGAAGAACGCGATCGTTTTCATGGTGCGATTCTGACCGTGACAAGCACATAACCGGCGGTGGGTTGGAATTCTGGCGGCGGATTGCCATTCTCCTGAAGCAGACGGCGCGCCAGAGGGATGCCGTAGCCAAAGCGCTGGACAAAGCCAAGCACCCGCATTGCCTCCGCCAGATTGGGGTTGCGATAGTCCGTCAAGCCAGGTTGTCCGAATGTCTCCAGCGTCACCGCACCAAAGGGACCGCCAGGATTCATGATCTCGATCCGGTCGTCGAACCAGTAGACGCGGGTGGGTGTGTGAGTGCCTTCGTAGGTGCGATGCAGAATTGCATTTCGCGTCAGCTGCTGGAGAGCGGCGATCGGATAGTCAGCGCGACGTCGTTCCGTCGGTGCGCCGACGATATCGATATGCGTGCGGTTGTGCGCGATCAGTTTCTCGTCAAGTTGTCGAATCTGATCTGCCACTGTTCCCGTGATCGTCTGCTCGTCGATAATCGGGTCGCCAAGCGCACGGCCCCCAATCCGGAGGAACTGAACATAAGCGCCGGGTAGCAAGGATTGCGTGTCTTTGCCAATTACCAGCGCGCCCAGCACAGTGGGATGCGGGTCGTCACGGGTGGCAATCATCTTGGCGGCCGCCAGGCGTTCTTCATCGGTGCGTGTGTTGGCGGCTAACACATCTGGTGCGACCAGGGAGGGCAGGTATTCCTGCTCAAAGCGGCGTAGATCGAGGTCTGTCAACTGGCAATGCGCCAAGGGGTGAACATCGAAAGGCTTGTCGCGATGTCGCCGCTTTTCATTCAGGATGCGCTCATCCTGCGCCGAGGCAATGCCACGCCGGGGCCCAATGCGAATGAAGATACGCCCCCGATAGCGGACAGGAGGGGAATCGGCGGGCCACACGGTGATCACGGCTACTTCGCTGCCGGCAAGACGACGTTTGCCAACCGTCAATGTCGGCGGCGGTGTAATGTTGCCATCCGTCTTGATGTCGGCAAGGGTGCGCAGCAGCTCGTCCGTCACGGACAACGCGGCGGGGACGCCGTCGTCGCGTACACCGATGAACACGACGCCAGGACGAGCATGATTGGGCAGGTCATTGGCAAACGCGCAGACTGTTTCTCGCACCGATTCTGGCGCGTTGCCACGGAAACTTTCCTTGCGCTCGACCAGATCGGACTCCAGGTCGGTCATCATCTGTTCAAGTTCGTCGTCGGTGTACATGAGGGTCACAACCCTTTTCCCGTCATCGTGGCTCTCTCTACAGGATAGTTGGGCTTACGCAGATTCTAGTGGTCACCTTCCTGGAAGCTGAGAGCTTCCAGGAAGGTTGCTGAGCTAAATGCGTAAGTCCTGGATAGGATACCTGGTTCGCTGCAAATTTACGAATCGCATCACTATGCGGGTCCACTTCATGTTTGGATCGCAGGTCATCGCCTCCGGCGTGACATCGATCTCCGCAGGGCGGCCCGTCATGCCAGAGGCGGTGACCTGCCTATCGAAGCTGCCACCCTTCCTGGAAGGTTTATCTGCCCCACCCTCACGCCATCAACTCTGCGCGTGCCAGCAGCTCTGCCAGGTTGTAGTTCACGCTCGACGCGCCAAAATCCGGTTCGCGCTGGAAGGGGCGATGCACGTAGTAGACGCGGTGGCGCTGCGCGTCGAGAAATTCGACGATCGCCAGGATGTAGTCATCCGGCTTATTGAGCGAGTAGAGAATCTCGTTTTTGGTTACGGTGATCGTCTCGGCGCCGGCGACGCGGCCCTTGACTTCGAGAAAGCGCAGCCGTCCCGTCGCCGGGTCGTGGCTTTCGATGTCGTAGCCGAGCTGCTCGGTCTCGCGGTCGACCGGGGTGTAGCCCAGGCTGCGTTCGACCCTCATCACGGCGGCGCGGGCGCGGGCGGCGGCAGCCTGCGTATCGACCGGCGACTGTGCGGCGGGGGGCAGCGGCTTGCCTGTCAGTCGCGCCAGCAGCCCGACCGGGATGACGACAAAGCCTCCCAACGCCACCGGCGGCTGCGCCGAAATCTGCGCCTCCAGGTCGAGCTGCTCCATGCGTTTTTGCAGGCGCGCTTGCAAGTCGTCGGCGCGGCGTCGCGCCTCCTGCGAGTTGAGCCGCGCGTTGGGGCGCCCCGCCTGCTCTTGCAGCTTGAGTTCCTCGGCGCGGCGATCCCAATAGCCGATCTCTTTGGTCAGCCGATCCTGCACCGCCGCGCGCGTCCTGGCGATCCAGTCCAACCGGCGCTGGCGCACCTCCTGCAAATGTTCGGGCGCCACCACCGCAATGGCGTAGGTCAGCACCTGGCGCTCCAGGCTGTGGTCGATCCACGCCAGTTCGGGGCGCGCCAGCAACGCTGCGGCGGTGGGTTCATCGTCGCGCAGGGGACGAAAGTCGTGATAAGGCGCATAGTGCAGATGGCGCGTGCGTCCGGCTTGATCGACCTCGACGTAGAGCATCCGCCGCGAGATGGTGCGCCGCTCGCCGCTGCGCGTCACGCTGGCGTCCTGCAGCGCGTGCTCCAGATAGAAGATCACGCGCGGGGTGAGGCCGGGATCGCGTTCATCGACCAGGATCGCGCCGCGGCGCAGCAAGTCGCGGTGGCGTTCGAGCGTCAGGTCGATGACCGCGTCGAGCAAGGGATGTCCCGGACAGACAAAGGCCGCCAGCGGCTGTCCCAGCGGTGCGATCAGCTCCTTCTCGAAGACGATGCGTTCGTAGCGCGCCAACACCGGCTCGCCGAAGCCGATCTGCCGGTCGCGGGTGCGGATCGGCGCGGGGACGTGGGCGATCTCGTAGCGGCGGGCTTCGCGCTGGCGCACGCTGCCGCCCAACTGCCGGAAGGCTTCCAGGAAGAAGGATTCGACATAGAACGGTTGCAGCCGCCGCGCCTCAGCGCGCGCCATCTCCTCGCGCACGCGCGCCACGCGACTGGCGTCCATCACATCGTGGGCGAGGGCGCGTTCCTCGATCAACTCCTGCAGGCGGCTGCGTTCGACGGCGTCGGCGATCACCCGATCCAGGCGAGCGCGCACGTCGGGGCGTTCCCCGTAGCGGATTGCCTCGATCAACAGGTCGCGCAGCGGCTTGCCCTCGAAGTGCAGCTTGCCGAGCACGTCGAAGACCTTGCCGCCCAACGCCTGCCGCGCCTGCTCCAGCTTGTCGAGCAGGGTGCGGTAGACGTCGCCCTCGCGCGTCTCCTCAGCCACCAGGTTCCACAGATAGCAGACTTCGGTCTGGCCGATGCGGTGGATGCGACCGAAGCGCTGCTCCAGGCGGTTGGGGTTCCACGGCAGGTCGTAGTTGATCATCAGGTGGGCGCGCTGCAGGTTGATGCCTTCGCCCGCGGCGTCGGTGGCGACCAGCACCTGCACCTTCGGGTCGAACTTGAAGGCTTCCTGCGCCTTGAGGCGCTCCTCGCGTCCCATGCCGCCATGAATCACGACGACCGCGCTGCTGCGTCCCAACAGCGTGGTGATGCGCGCCGCCAGATAGTTGAGCGTGTCGCGGTGCTCGGTGAAGAGGACGAGCTTCTGCCGCGGCGAGGGCGTCGGCGGTGGGATCGGCCCGGCGCTGTAGGGGAGCCGCTCCTCGGCGAGTGTGTTGGTGATGGCGGTTGGCGTGAAGATCTCGCCGAGCAGGCTGGCGAGTTCGCGCCACTTGCGGTCGTCGCCGCTGCGCCGCACAGACAACGCCAGCGTCTCCAGCCGCGCCAGCGTGGCGATCTCCGCCTTCAGCTCCTGGATCGTGCGTGCGGCGGTCGCCTGGTCGAGAATCTCCTCCTCGATCGCCTCGACCTCCTGGTCGGGGGCGTCGTCCAGTTCCTCCAGTTCATCGGCGTCGAGCAGGGGGCCGACGTAGGGATCTTGAACCTTCCCGGAAGCTCCAGAGCTTCCGGGAAGGTGGGCGCTTCCGGGAAGGTTCCCCTCCAGCTCGCGCAGCCGCTTCTCCAGCCGCTCCTTGCGCCGGCGCAGCGATTGATAGATCGCTTCGGGCGAGGAAGCCAGGCGCCGCTGTACGATGGTGAGCGCAAAGCCGACCGTGCCGGCGCGTTTGTCGTTTTCGAGCCGGGCGGCGCGGTCGAACTCCTCGCGCACGTAGTCGGTCACTTCCCGGTAGAGCTGCGCCTCCGCTGGCGAGAGTTTGTAGGGCACGGTGTAGGCGATGCGTTCGGGGAAGAGCGGGCGCCCGTCGAACTTGAGCAAATTCTCTTTGACCATGCGGCGCATCAGGTCGGAGACATCCACCTGGTGGACGCCATCGCGAAAGCGCCCCTCGAAGCGGTCGCCGTCGAGCAGCGCCAGGAAGAGTTGGAAATCCTCCTCCTTGCCGTTGTGCGGCGTTGCCGTCATCAGCAGAAAGTGGCGGGTCAGGCTGGAGAGCAACTGCCCCAACCGATAGCGTTTGGTGTACTTGATTTCGCCGCCGAAGAAGGTCGCCGACAGCTTGTGCGCCTCATCGCAGACGATCAGGTCCCAGCGACAATCGGGCGCTTTGAGCTTTTCCTGCAAGTTCTCGTCGCGCGCCAGCTTGTCGAGGCGGGCGATCGCCAGGTTGTTCTCCAGAAACCAGTTGCCGGTGCGCGCCGATTCGAGCTTGTCGTTGGTCAAAATCTCGAAGGGGAGATGAAAGCGGCGGTGGAGTTCGTCTTGCCACTGCTCCGCCAGGCTGCCCGGGCAGACAACCAGACAGCGCTGCAAGTCGCCGCGCACGATCAGCTCCTTCATCAGCAGGCCCGCCATGATCGTCTTGCCGGCGCCGGGGTCATCCGCCAGCACAAAACGCAGCGGCTGGCGCGGCAGCATCGCCTCATAGACCGCCGTGATCTGGTGGGGCAGCGGCTCGATGAGCGAAGTGTGCACGGCCAGCAGCGGGTCGAAGAGGTGCGCCAGGCGGATGCGGTGCGCCTCGGAGACGAGCCGGAAGTGGGCGCCGTCGCCGTCGAAGCGCCACGGGCTCCCTGCCTGCACGAGCGCCAGCCGCGCTTCGTCGTGGCGATAGAGCGTCTCTTGCCCCAGCCGGCCGCTGGCGTCTTTGTAGATCAGCACCAGCGCGTCATCGCCGTACCAATCGACGCTCACCACGCTCACCAGGCTGTCGGGCAGAATGCCGCGTACGGCAACGTTGGGTTGTAGCGCTTCAAGACGAATCATCGGAGGTTTCTCCCGCCGCCAACCTTCCCGGAAGCTCAGAGCTTCCGGGAAGGGGAACAGGCAGTTCGCTGCGCCTGTCGCTGGCTTGCGCCTTTTGCCGCGCCGCCAGTCGATCCGCCAGTTGGTGCAGCGCCTCGCGGCTGGCGACGATGACCAGCACGAGCACGCCTTGCAGCACCAGCGCGATCTCGCTGGGGACATTCGTGATCAGCTCCATGCCGAGCGCGCCAGTCTGGATCGCGGCGAAGAAGAGGCCGTAGACGAGCACGCCGGGCAGGCTGTTGTTGGCGACGATGGCGATCATCACGCCATCCCAGGCGTAGTTGGCGCCCAGCCCGCGCAGGAAGCGATGCGGCCCCCCCAGGATCAGCAGCCCACCCGCCAGCCCTGCCAGCGCGCCGGTGAGCAGCATCACCGTCACAAAGTTGCGGTCGACGGCGCAGCCCCCCAGCCGCGCAAAGAGCGAATTTTGCCCACCGATGCGCCACTCGTAGCCGGGGCGTGTGCGCTGGAGCACGAACCACATCAACGCGACCGCCGCCGCCATCCAGAAGATTGCGCTGTTCCAATCGCCGAACTCCGGCAGCCAGGCGTTGCGTGTAATCGCCGGCGTCATCGGCGAATAGGCGGTTGCGTCCTTGAAGGGATAGGTGATCGCCCACAGCGTGAAATAGTCGGCGATGATGTTGAGCATCAGCGTCACGATGAACTCGCTCATGCCGAAGCGCTGGCGCAACCACGCAGCCACGCCAGCCCACAACGCGCCGCCTGCCATCGCCAACAACGCCAGCGTCGGGATCAGCAGCGCGGGCGGCAGGTCAAGATAGAGGCCGCCCACTGTCGCCGCCAGCGCGCCCATCAGCAACTGCCCGGGCTGGCCCAGGTTGACCGGACCCGACGCGAAGGCGATGGCGGCGGAAAGCCCGGTGAGCACGAGCGGCGTAGCGTTCTTGAAGGTGGTCGCCAGCGCGTAGGGGCTGCCAAGCGAGAACTCGAAGAGCGCGGCATAGCTTGCCAGCGGGTCGTAGCCCTGCGCCAGCATGATCAGCGCGCCGAGAAACAACGCAATCACGAGGCCGAGGGCGGCGTTGAACAATCGGCGCATCAGGTCGCGGCCACCTTTCCTTCCAACATGGAACGTCCCACTCCTTCCACCGTCGCCTGCTCCACCGGCAGATCGGCGACGATCTCCCCGCGGTGCAACACGACGATGCGGTCAGCCAGCAGAAAGATCTCCTCCAGGTTGGCTGAGATCATCAGCAGGCCGCGTCCGGCGCTGCGCATCGCCAGAATCTGGTCGTGCACGTACTCGATGGAGCCAACGTCCAACCCGCGCGTCGGTTGGTCGAGCAAGATGAACGGGCTGTCGAGCAACAGCTCGCGCCCCAGGATCACCTTTTGCTGGTTGCCGCCGGAGAGGGCGCGCAGCGGCGCCCCGCGCCCGGGCATGACCACATTGAAACTCTCCGCCAGCCGGTCGGTGAAACGCTGCGCGGCGGCGACGTCGAGCAACAACTTGCGTCCGCGCGTCAACTGTGGGTTGAGCCGATGATGGGTCATGATGGCGTTTTCCACCACCGACGCGGTCAGGCTGCCGCCCATGCGTCCGCGGTCTTGTGGCACAAAGGCGATCAGACGGCGCCGCGCCAGAATCGGCGCGGCGGTCACATCCTGTCCGGCCACGCGCACCGCGCCCGCTGTCGGCTTCAGCAGCCCCATGATGGCGTTGACCAGCTCGAACTGACCGTTGCCTTCCACGCCAGCCACGCCGACAAGCTCGCCAGTGCGCACGTGCAACGTGATATCCTTCAGCCGCACGCGGCCAAGGCTGTCTTCGTAGTGCAGATGGTCGATGGCAAAGACCACGTCGCCGGGCGGTTGGGGAGTGCGCCGCGAGGTGAAGAGCACCGCCCGCCCGACCATCAGCTCCGCCAGCTCGCTGCGCGTGCTGCTGGCGGCGGCGACGGTTGCGATCACGCGTCCCTTGCGCAGCACCGTCACCCGATCCGAAAGATCGAGCACCTCCTCCAGCCGATGAGAGATGAAGAGGATCGTACGCCCACCGTCGCGCAGCGCGCGCAGCTCGGCGAACAACTGCGGAATCTCCTGCGGCGTAAGCACGGCGGTCGGTTCGTCGAGAATCAACACCGAGACATTGCGGTAGAGCAGCTTGAGGATTTCCACCTTCTGCCGCGCCGCCACGGAGATGTCGGCCACCACCGCGTCCGGGTCGAGGGCGAAATGGAAGCGGTCGACAATCGCCTGCACCTGGCGGCGGGCGCGCGTGCGGTCGATGCGCCCCAGCCAGTCCACCGGCTCGGCGCCCAGCACGATGTTTTCCCACACCGTGTACTCGTTGACGAGCACGATCTCCTGGTGCACCATGCCGATGCCGGCGGCGATCGCCTCGCCGGGCGAGCGGTAGCGCACGCTGCGTCCTTGATGGAGAATTTCGCCGCGGTCGGGGTGGATGAGGCCGTAGAGCACCTTCATCAACGTGCTCTTGCCTGCGCCGTTTTCGCCGACCAGTGCGTGAATCTCGCCATCGGCGAAGCTCACCGTCACGTCATCCAGCGCCAACACATCGGGAGGATAGACTTTGACGATGCCGCGCAGTTCGATGAGTGGAGGGGTGAGGAGCGAAGGGCGAGTTGCCACGAGCAATCCCTTTCCTGACGGAGAGACCTTCCAATAAGTTGTTTCCAACCGTAGCTGCAGCTTGCAGCCGCAGGGTCTGGCGGACAGGCATGTCACGCCGGAGGCGATGACCTACGGCGGACAAGCACGTCACGCCGGAGGCGATGACCTACGGCGGATATGGCACGTCACGCCGCAGGCGATGACCTACTGCCAGACGTCGCTGCCGTCGTAGAGGTCGATCTTGAGCGTCCCGTCGATGATCTGCTGGCGCAGTTCGGCGACCTTTGCTTCGATGGCGTCGGGCAGCACCTTGACCTGCGCCTCGGTGACGAGATCGACGCCGCCGCTGGCGAGGCCGTATTGCAGCACTGCGCCGGGTTGGTAGCTGCCCGCAACGATGCTCTTATAGACCTCCTGAATCGCCTTGCCGACGTCTTTGATGTCGCTGGCGACGACGAAGCCCGGCTCCAGGTCGTTCTGGTTGGTGTCCACGCCGATGGCGTAAAGGTTGCGTTCGCGCGCCGCCTGCAGCACGCCGATGCCGGCAGCCGCCGCCACCTGGAAGACGACATCCGCCTTCTGGTCGTAGAGCTGGAGCGCAGCCTGCTTGCCCTTGGCGGCATCGTCCCACGCGCCGCCGAGCGATTTCTTTTCCACGCGAATCTCCGGATCGACCGATTGAGCGCCCTGCTCGTAGGCAAAAATGAAGGCGTTGACGACCGGATCGACGTCGCCGCCGACCACGCCCACGATCTTGTCGGGGTTGATGTTGGGCACACTCGCATCGGTGGTCAACATGCCCGCCACCACGCCAGCCAGGTAGGCGCTCTCCTCCTCGATGAAGTCGACCGAGGTGATGGTGTTGGCGTCGTTTTGCACGACGGTGTCGATGTTGACGAAAATCTTGTCGGGGTTCTTGTCGGCGATGGCTTTCAGTTGATCCTCGAAGCCGTAGGAGATGACGAAGATCACATCCGCATAACCGACGGCGGCCTGGAGCGACGGCTCGTATTTGCCGGCGTCGAAGTTGGCTTCGATGGTGCGCGTCTCAACGCCGAACTCCGCCGCCAGCGCGTCGATGCCCGCCTTGCCGGAGTCGTAGAAGGCGTTGTCGCCCAGCGCGCCGTTGATCAGATAGACCACGCGTTTGGGTGCGGCGGGCTGGTCGGCCTGGGGTGCGGTCGCCTGCGGCGTTGTGCAGCCAGCCAGCAACACAGCCACCACACCGATGAGGGAAAAGAGCACATTTGCCAGTCTCATGTGTAGCCTCCGTAGAATTGATGGTGAGGAGTCGCTCGTAGTCAATGATCAAGCGTTTGCGATCATACCGCCGATCGGGGCGATTCGCCAAGCGCTATTGACCGCAACCCGACGCCTGTGCATGATACACGCAGCAAACGGGGCGCCCGCCGTCAGGCAAGCTGCTGCGGGCGCAGAAGCAAGTGAGGAACCACTATGGCGGAAACAAAGACGCTGGCGCCAGTTGACGATGACGAGTTCATCATCCCGGCTCCTGGTGTCTCTCATCTTATCACCGAGGATGACACACCTGTGGACAGCGTCTTTTCTGAACGGCAGATGGCGCTGTTGCGCGAGACGCTCTACACCTCCTGGGCGGGGCCGGGCGAAGGCCACACGTTTGTAGCGATGGGCAACGTGGCGATCTACGCCACCAATTTCACGCCGCCGCTCGTGCCCGATTTCCTGGTCAGCCTGGACGTTCAGATTCCCAGCGATCCCATGCTGAAGGAGCATCGCTGTTACTTTCTCTGGCTCTACGGCAAGCCGCCAGAAGTGGTCATCGAGGTTGTCTCCAACCGCAAGGGCAGCGAGCTGGGCGATAAGCTGCTCGATTACGCGCGGTTGGGCGTGGCGTACTACATCGTGTACGATCCCTTCCTGGAGATCAGCGGTGAACCGTTGTGCATCTTTGCCCGTCAGGCGACGCGCTTTGTCGAAACGACCGATCGCTGGCTGGCGGAAGTGGAGTTGGGGCTGACGCTGTGGGCGGGCGTCTATGAGGGCTTCGACGACGTCTGGCTGCGTTGGGTGGATCGCAACGGCGTCTTGCTGGCGACTGGCGCAGAGGCAAAGCGAGAGGAACAGATGCGCGCGGAGCAAGAGCGCCAGAAGGCGGAGCTATTGGCGGCTAAGCTCCGTGAATCAGGCATCGATCCCGACGCCATTGTGGCGGGTGCAGCAGGCTGAGGTATGTGGTTATGTGCGAGGGGCAGGGCCATTGGCGCACCTCCCCCTCGCCATTTCACGCCGCCGTGATCTCCAGGGCGACGTGCCCCGCCTTATTCCGTGAAAAGCGGTTCATGAGGTTGAAGATGTGGAACTGCCAGCCGTATTTTTGGGCGAGGCGTTGCCGTTGTCTTTGATCCTCTGCTGGATCGTCGAGCACGCGTGCTCGCGCCTCCACCCACTCACTCTTGGGTGCGCCGCGCGCGTCGCTCACAGCAATGCGCACGCGTCCGTTGTTGCGGATGCGCTTGACCTTGCCGCTGTCGCCCACCGTCCACACGTACAGCTTGTCGCCCTCCGCCGTCACCCACACCGGCGTGACGACGCCTTCGCCGCTCTTGCGAAACGTCTTGAGGGCAATGTAGGTTGGATTGCCGACCTCACGAAATTGCATAATGAATTTTCTCCATCGAAACCACCCGAAATCAAGTTTAGGACTTACGCATTTAGCTCAGCAACCTTCCTGGAAGCTCTCAGCTTCCAGGAAGGTGACACACTAAACTCAGCGTAAACCCGAAAGTTGACTTCACGATAGCGGTGCATCAGGCATTCGTCTGTCAGGTTGCCCCCACATAGCAGCGTCTCTCTGGCGCAGCGTTGACATCACGCCTGCTCGTTAGCGGCGGCTTCTACGCCTTCTTCGGCTTCATCGCCTACCTGGGGGGCGCCATGCCCCCCAGCGCTGCTGCCCGATCCAGGGGCGGTTGCGGTCAGGGCGGCGTCATCCTCGTCGGCGTCTGGCCTGGCTTTGTGGCGGCGACGCAGCGCACTGGCAGGCGCCAGGAGCGATGGTGAACATGCACAGCGTGCGATCAACGCGTTACTTGACAGCCGCACCACTTCGCGCCACAATCAGGCATCGCTTCCACCATCACGCATAGCGAGGTGCACCCCATGCTGAATGAAGTGAATCTATCCCTGGCAGTGCCCAAAAAGGTGTACAAGCCGATCCGCAAAGCGCAGATCGAGCGCATCTTTGAGTTGTCTGAGCTGGTCTACGAGCGCAAGCGCCCAGTGATCATTGTCTTCGAGGGGTGGGACGCCGCCGGCAAGGGCACCACCATCCGCCAGCTCACGGCGCCGCTGGACGCACGCGGCTTCAAGGTGCTCGCCACACAAGCGCCGCGCACACACGAAAAGCGCAAGCCCTGGCTCTGGCGTTTCTGGATGAACCTGCCGCGCTACGGGCAGATTGCCATCTTCGATCGCAGTTGGTATGGACGGGTGCTGGTCGAGCGCGTCAACGGCCTGACGCCGATGCCGCAGTGGATCGCCGCGTATGAGGAAATCAACAACTTCGAGCGCACGTTGGCTGACGACGGCGCGGTCTTCATCAAGTTTTGGCTGCACATCAGCAAAGACGAGCAACTGCGTCGCTTCATGCACCTGGCAACCGAGCCGGAGAATGCCTGGCGCGTCACCGCGGAAGACTGGGAGAACCATCGCAAGTACGACGAATATCTGGCGGCGGTGCGCGACATGCTCCACAAGACCAGCACGCCGATTGCGCCGTGGACGGTCGTGCCGTCCACCGACAGCGAAGCCCGGCTCTTCCTGGTCTTCGACACCATCATCAAGCGATTGGAGGCTGCACTCGGTCTGGCGCCGACGCCCTGGCCGACGCTCGACGAACTGAGCCGCGATGACGAGCGCGCTGACAAACCACGGGAAAAGCCCAAGAAACCGAAGAAAAAGGACAAAGCGGGCAAGCTGAAGCAGGACGCTGCACCTGATGCGGAGACGCTGGCAGCCACCAATGGCGATCCGCCCAAGAAAGCAAAAAAAGCGAAGCACAAAAGCAGAGCTGGCGATGGCGTCGCCGCCGCCGACGACGAAGCTGCGGTGCAAGCTGCCACAACGGTTATGGAGGCGCCCAATGCTTGAGATCATCGACCTGTCTCAAAAGCTGGCAAAGGACGAATACGAGCGTCAGCTTGATCTCTATCAGACGCAGGTGCGCTTGCTGGGCTATCATCTTTACCATCAACAGCGTCCCTGCGTCATTGTCTTCGAGGGCTGGGATGCCGCGGGCAAGGGCGGCGCCATCAACCGCCTGACCGAGCGGCTCGATCCGCGCGGTTTTGTGGTGCATCCAATTGCAGCGCCGCGCGGGGATGACGCCGAAAAGCATTATCTCTGGCGCTTCTGGCGGCGTCTGCCCGATCGCGGCAACATGGCGATCTTTGATCGTAGCTGGTATGGGCGTGTGTTGGTGGAGCGCGTCGAAGGCTTCGCTAAACCGGAGGAATGGCAACGCGCCTACCAGGAGATCAAGGACTTCGAAGCCCAGCTCGTCGACTTTGGCACGATCATCATCAAATTCTGGATGCACATCAGCAAGGACGAGCAACTGCGCCGCTTTGAGGATCGCCAGAGCCGCCCCAACAAGGCGTGGAAGCTGACCGATGAAGACTGGCGCAACCGCGCAAAATGGGATGAGTATCAGCAAGCTGTGGAGGATATGCTGATCAAGACCACCACCGCCCAGGCGCCCTGGACGATCGTGCCTGCCAACGACAAGTATTTCGAGCGGGTGCAGGTGCTGCGCACTGTCGTTGACACCTTGAGCGCCGCCATGCACATTGACATGAGCTCCGATGCCGCATTGCGCCTCCCCTCGCACGCAGCGCCCGCGCCCATTCCCGACTGGGCGATCAAGGAAGCGCAGCGCCTCGGTATTCGCGTGCCGGCGTAGCGCACTGCGGAAGGCGGTGCACGTGGGCTGAAACAGTCCAATGGAGGTCGTGTAGCGTGTCCTGTGTTGCGTGTTGCGCAGCGAAGACAGAACACGCCACACGCACCACGCCACACGCACCACGCCACACGCACCACGCCACACGCACCACGCAGCTCATTTGCGCCCATGTGTAGTAGCCCCAAACGGGCGGGTCTCACCCAGGCGCCCGCTCTTTGGGGGGCTACGCTGCCGGTGATGGCGGCGGCCAGGCCGGGTCACAGAAGCGCTGAATCTCCAGCAGGTAGCCGTTCGGGTCGCGCAAAAAACAGTGGTAGATGTTGTAATCGGGATTGTAGGCGGGCGCTTTCTCGAAGACTACACCCTGCCGCTGCAGACGATCGCACCAGGCGTCGACATCCGGCGTCACGAAGGTGACGATCACGCCCGCTGGTTGCGCCCCATGGCGCGCGCAGAAACCGAGAAAGCCGTCGATGCTGACGCGGTAGATGCGGCAGCTCCCTTGATCCAGCACGAGCGGCAACCCCATCACAGCTTCGTAGAAGTGCGCCGTCGCCGCCAGATCGGATGTGTAGAGAAAGGTAACCTGTTGCGCAAAGGGTGCGGTCATGCTGGTTGCATCTGCGCTGCCTGGTGCGCAGTCATCGCCGCACCGATGATGCCCGCCTCATTGAGCAACTGCGCCGGTGCGATCCTGGCGTTGCGGCGCAGGTACGGTGCAAACTTGTCGAACTTCTTGCTGACGCCGCCGCCAATGATGAAGACATCGGGCGAGAAGAGCAGCTCCATCAGCGCCAGGAAGTGATCGACGCGCTTGGCCCATTCCGGCCACTTCATATCTTCTGCTTTGCGCACCCTGTCCGCGCAGTAGTGCTCGGCGTGAATGCCCTTCATCGGCATGGGCACGTGGCCGAATTCGGTGTTGGGCAGCAACTTGCCGTCATGGAAGATCGCGCTGCCGATGCCGGTGCCAAACGTGAGCAGAATGACGACGCCACGCGGGTGCTCTCGCCCAGCGCCGAAGGTCATCTCAGCGACGCCCGCAGCATCCGCATCATTGATCACGTGGACAGGCAACCCGGTCGCCGCGCGGAAAATCTCCTGCGCCGGCGCGCCGATCCACGACTTATCGACGTTGGCGGCGGAGAGGGTGACGCCGTGCTGCACGATGGCCGGGAAAGTCACGCCGACGGGCCCGCTATAGTCGAAATGGCGGACGATCGCCGCAACGACCTCGGCGACGGCAGCCGGCGTCGAAGGCTGCGGCGTGGCAATGCGATGCCGTTCGCCGATCAGCGCGCCGTCTTCAACATTCACCAGGCCGCCTTTGATCCCGCTTCCACCGATGTCGATGCCCAGGACTTGCATGATTGCCTCCAGGAAATTTCAAGCGAGAGGATAGTTTCGCAGGTAGTCTACACGTTTGCGCGCCTCTCGACAAGTGTTATTGCGTGTGGGGGTCTATTTCAGAGCTGGGGTGAAGCCATTTTACTGCGGGTCATCGCCTTTGGGTTCACCTGGCGCGCGTCACGCCGGAGGCGATGCTCTACGGGCTGCACTCGATCTTGTGGTTGGATGGGGGAGACGCGCATCATGTCAGCAGCCGCGCGGTGAGGCCGGTGTAGCGCGCTGCCACGGCGTTGTTGTTGACGGCCATCGCAATGGCGCGCGGTTGCCCGACGAGCACGACCAGACGCCGGGCGCGCGTCACCGCCGTGTAGAGCAGGTTGCGCTGCAACATCATGTAGTGCGTCGTGAGGATCGGCAGCACCACGGCGGGAAACTCGCTGCCCTGGCTTTTGTGGACGCTGACTGCGTAGGCATGAATGAGCTCGTCCATTTCCAGGAATTCATAGCCCACCGGCCGCCCATCGAACGTGACGGTCACAGTGTGCATGATCGGGTCGAGCGCCGTGATCCATCCCATGTCGCCGTTGTAGACGTCCTTGTCGTAATTGTTGCGAATCTGCATCACCTTGTCGCCGACGCGGTAGAGGCGGCTGCCGATGGTGCGTTCGGCGCGGTTGGGGGCCGCCGGGTTGAGCGCCTGTTGCAGCGCTGTGTTGAGCGCCGCCACGCCGACAACGCCGCGATGCATCGGCGCCAATACCTGAATCTCTTCAGGCGGAATGCCAAACCGGCGTGGAATCCGCTCCGCCACCAACTCGATGCACAACGCGGCGGCGCGCTCCGGCTCCTCGGTGCGGAAGAGAAAGAAGTCGGTCGCGTCCTTGTTGTCGATGATGGGCAACTGCCCGGCGTTGATGCGGTGCGCGTTGGCGATGATGAACGAGCCGGGCGCCTGACGAAAGATCGTGTGCAGGCGGATGACGGCGGATTGCGAGCGCAGAAGATTGGGAGAATAAGAGATTGGGAGATTAGGAGATTGGGAGATTGATGGCGCAGATGCCGGCTCGGCGCCTGCACCAATCGCATAATCGCCCGATCCCTCAATCTCGACATCCTCCAGCGCCGCGATGATGTCCTTCAGCACATTCCCTGCACCCACGCTCGGCAGTTGATCCACGTCGCCGACAAGGAGCAGGTGCATCCCCGGCGCCACTGCCTTGAGCAGGTGATTGGTCAACGGCAGATCGAGCATCGACGCCTCGTCCACGATCAGCAGGTCGCCCTCAAGCGGGTTCTCTTCGTTGCGCTGAAAAGCCATGCCCTCCGCTGGCTTGAATTCGAGAAGGCGATGAATCGTCCTGGCTTCTGCGCCGGTCGTCTCGGCCAGGCGTTTGGCGGCGCGTCCGGTGGGTGCAGCCAGCAGCACGCGTTGCTGTTCACGCCGGCACAGCGCGAGGATCGTGCGGACGGTGGTTGTTTTGCCGGTGCCGGGGCCGCCGGTCAGCACGGTGATGCGGTGCGTCAGCGTGGCCTGCACCGCCTGCCGCTGCTGCGCCGCCAGCGGAAAGCCCGCGTCCTGTTCGGCGGCAGCCAGCGCCGCCGCCCAGTCGTGCGCGCTGTAGCCAGCAAAGGGCGCCAGCCGGTCTTCACCGGCGCGCAGCAAGCGTTGCAGCCGCCGCGCCACGCCCACCTCGCTGTAGTAGAGCGGCGTGAGGTAGATGGCATTCTCTTCGGCCAGGAGACGCTGCGCCTCATCGACGGTGTGCACGGCGTACAACTGTCCCTGCTCTGCCACCAGCCGCGGCTCGGCAACAAACGTCGGTTGGGGTTCAAGCGCCTCTCCGCCTGGCGTGGGTGCAATCTTGACGTGCCCTTCGTTCCACATGCGCGCCAGCCCGATCCCAACTGCGGTGGACGGCGCCTTGAGCAATTCAGCGGTCAGCTTGACCAGCTCCGAGGTGGGCAGGAAGACGTGGCCTTCCTCGCTTGCTGTATTGAGCGCGTAGGCGACGCCGGCCGCCACGCGTTCGGGTGCATCCTCCGGCATTCCCAGCGCGCGTGCGATCTTGTCCGCCGTGAGAAAGCCGATGCCGAAGATGTCACGCGCCAGCCGGTAGGGGTCGCGGCGCACCTGGTTGATGGCGTCGTCGCCGTAGAATTTGTAGATTTTGGTTGCCAGGCTGGTGCTGACGCCGTGGCTCTGCAAAAAGAGCATGACTTCCTTGATCGCGCGCTGCTCCGCCCAGGCTTTGCTGATCATCTCCACGCGCTTTGGCCCAACGCCGGGCGTTTCGGCCAGTCGTTCCGGGTTTTCCTCGATCACGTTGAGCGTGTCGAGGCCAAAGTGCTTGACGATGCGCTGCGCCGTCACCGGCCCGACGCCCTTGATCAGCCCGCTGCCCAGGTACTTCTCCAGCCCGGCGATGGTGGCAGGCAGCACGGGGCGGAAGGTCTCGACCTGAAACTGACGCCCGTATTCGCCATGCACCGCCCAACGCCCGGTCAGCTCGACGCACTCGCCGACATTCAGCCCCAGCATGTTGCCGACGATTGCCACCTCGCGCGCAGCGCCAAAGAGCGTGCGTCCGGTGGCTTCCGGCGTCAATTTGGCGACGGTGTAGCCGTTCTCCTCGTTGTGATAGGTGATGCGCTCAACGACGCCGCGTAAGGTGTCCATAGAGTTGGAGCTTGTTGTCAACGCGCTTCCACCCAATACCGATACGCTGCCGCCTCTGTCGTGACTGGCGTCAGGCCGCTGATGGCGATCACGGCGCTGCGTCGCCCGCCCAGATCGCGAATCTCCACCTGAGCGCGGCCGTCAGCCGCAACAGGGGCGCGACGCACGGTGATGAGCCGGTCGCCGTCGAATTCCAACACTTGCAGCAGCCAGCGCTGGGGCAGGTGGTTGTCGGTGATCAGCCAGCCCTCGCTCAGCCAGCCAGCGGCGTCCCCTGCGAAGTCCTCGGTGTAGCCCAGCGCAGGGATCGCCACGTCGTCGATGAACCAGCCTTCGGTGTTCACGGCGTCGTCGGTGACGTAGCTAAATTGCAGCCAGAGCGCACCGCCAGCAAAGGCGCTCAGGTCATAGACTTCCTGCACCCATGCGGGGGCGTCGCCATCGCCGCTGACGCCGGTGTAGCCAGGCCCCAGCGCGTTGCCGGTTGGGTTGTCCGTGCGTGTGCGCTGGCCTGGCAGGATCGTCCACTTCTCGTTGTCGGCGCTTGCCAGCACGTAGCCGTAATCGTAGGTCTCCTCGATGTTCCACCAGCTTGTCACTGTCAGCGTGACCGGCGCGCCGGGGGGGAGTGCGCTCAGGTCAAATTGGCGCGTCAGCCGGGGATTGGCGTCGTCGCCGCGGTGACTCCACGCCATGCGCCCTCCATCGGGCGCAGTGACCGGCGCCAGTTGGGCGGCTGTGTCTCCCTCAAACCCAAACACAACATCGCCCTCGCTTTTCAGCACCAGATAATCGGCGCCGTAATTGGCGACGGTCGCCGTGGTTTTGTCCACCGGCAGCGCCGTGTATGCGGCCGCCGCATGTGCATCCGGCAGGTCGAGCGTGCGATAGCCGTACACACCGTCCATGCCGAGCGCGTCAGGATCGTCAACCCAGTTGGCGACCACCCAATCGGCGAACAGGTCGTCGAAGGTGAGGTTGTTGGCGACGGTTGCCAGCACGGCATCGATGCCGTTGATGCCGTTGCGTTGTTCCGCCACCAGCCGGCTCAAGAAGTCATTGCCGAAGCGCTGCGCCAGATAGGCGACAAAGAGGTGCGCCGCGCCGTAATGAGGTGCGTTGGCGTTCGGGTTGGGACTCCACGTCGTCAGCGTCAGGTCGGGGTCGGCGAGAAAGGCGAAGGCGAAGCCCATATCGGCGGCGTAGTGGGCTACTTCCTGCGCGTATTCGCTCAACCCTTCGTTGAGCCAAAGGTCTTCGCCGCGATCCTGGTTCCAGTGAATCATGTGCTGGAATTCGTGCGCCAGGACAGTCTCATAGGTGGTGGCGTCGCGCAGGCTGTTGAGCCAGCTCAGGTTGATGAAGAAGATCTCCTTTTCGTTCGAGAACGGGTTGACGGCTTTCGTGTATTTGTCGGCGCTGTAGAAGTAACCGGCGACGCCCGCGCCCATTTGCGCCGTATGCAGCACGTGCAGACGCGGGTCGCCGTCGATGCCAGGATTTGATTCGCTGCCGAAGGTGCTCACCAACGCTGGATACGCCACACGGCTGAAGCGGTCGATCGCGGCCACAATGCGCCCGCGATCGTAATTCTGACCCACCTCCACCCACACGTTGGCGACGTCGGTCTGGTGGATCAACTCGGCTTCGATCTCGCGGTTGCGCCTGGTGTCGGAGTTGTGCACCCAGAAGGTTGTGCGGTCGCCGATCGCGTACCTTTCAGGCGCAGCCAGCACCGGCGCTGCATCGATCTCTGGGTTCAGTTGCTCAGTCAACCGCACCGGGTCGCGGCGCTGCAATTCGACCATGCGCAATTGCGTTGCCGTGTCGAGCTTTGCCAGAATTTCGCCGGGAATCGGCGTCGGCTCGCTGGTGGGGAGCGGCGACTGGGGGATGGTGGGCGTGGGTGATGGGAAGAGCGGCGGCGACGCTGCGTCCGGCGTCGGCAGAGTGCACGCGGATAGGGTCAACGCGACGAGCAGCAGCATGAAGAGGCGGGCGCGCGCCTGCCAGATGCGCATCTCTTCGGCAGCCTGTGAATAGATGATCTGCGGCTCTGCCTCCTGCTGCAAAGTTCGGCGCAGCCACATCCACAGCCGCCCTATTCCCGACCGGCTTGCAGCTTCACAGCCGCCCGTCGCAGTCTGGTGGCATTCCAGCATTTCCCGTCGCACTTGCATCGAAATCATCTTCCCTTCGCCTGGCTCCTGCACTGCACTTCCGCCCCCATCTTCCTGCGCCGTAACCATAGCTTGCTCCTCTGACGGAATGTGCGGCTACGAGCCGCACCTGCGGAGGCAACTTGCTCCTCTGACGGAATGTGCGGCTACGAGCCGCACCTACGAGCCGCAACCCGCTCCTCTGACGGGATGTGCGGCTACGAGCCGCGCCTACGAGCCGCAACCCGCTCCTCTGACGGGATGTGCGGCTACGAGCCGCACATACGAGCCGCAACCCGCTCCTCTGACGGAATGTGCGGCTGCGAGCCGCACCTACGAGCCGCACCTACGAGCCGCACCTACGGACTGCGCCGTAACCATAGCTCGCCCCTCGCAACTCGCCCCTCACCCACCCATCCGCT
>Ga0272446_1002888_pt1 | contig 22578 bp, 20 predicted proteins | sample YNPCB0061_FD_194587 | JGI IMG/M metagenome (GOLD analysis project Ga0272446, IMG submission 194587) | Hot spring microbial mat communities from Yellowstone National Park, WY, United States - YNP-CB-006-1 | ecosystem: Environmental > Aquatic > Thermal springs > Hot (42-90C) > Sediment | place... | reverse complement strand
CCAGGTCGCGCGCCCCGAACTTGTTTCCTCCTGGGAACACGTTCTCTACAAGGCTCTCTACTCCGCCGGCCTCCGCCCCATCCCGCAGTACAGCGTCGAGCAATACCTTCTGGATTTCGCGATCGTCGCTGGCGATCGAAGGCTGAATGTCGAGGTAGACGGGGAGTACTACCATCGCAACTGGGATGGTGAGCTGTGTCGTCGTGACCAGATTCGCAATCAGAGGTTGATAGAGTTGGGCTGGGACGTGATGCGTTTCTGGGTCTACGAAGTTCGCGACGAACTTCCAAAGTGTGTTGCTCGCGTCAGGGCGTGGGTCCTGGCTGGACAGGAGATCGGGGTGACATGACCGCAACGGACATCGCGAGTCGGATTCAACGCGCGCTGTTGACATTTTGCGAGCGAGATCTGTATTTGCTCCAGGTCGACGCGAACGAAAAGCCATAGATGGATGGGATCGCTATGGCGATCTACACCATCGGCGAACACAACATCATCACCATGCATGCTGGGGAACCAGCCAACGGGACCGCAGGTGCACGATTCGACTCCCCAAGGGATCTGGCGAAGGCCACCGCCGAGTGGCCGGTCGCGCGGCTGGCAGAGACCTGGAACGAGCTGCCAATTGGCGGCTTGAAACCCGTGAAGAAGTTCATGGACCGCAAGACCGCCGTGGCGCGGGTCTGGGCGGCCATCCAGAACCTTCCGCGAATTCCCGCGCCAAGCGTGGCCACTGGCGCGAAGGCCGCGGCCAAGATCAGGGGCGTGATCGGTAAGCAACTCGGCCTGAAGGTCGAGTCCACGCGGACCGATACCGGCGAACGGCGCTACCGGATCATGGCGTGAGTCCGAACTACCGCTCGACCGGCCCACCGGCGCGCGACGTGCTCATGGTCGCGTCGCGGATTACCACGAGCAGTCCCGGCCAGTCTGCCTCGTTGAACCGTTCGATTCCAAGCATCACCGACTGGTGGATCTTCAGGCGGTTTGGCTGGCGCAGCCGAACGATGAGAATGCCGCAGTGGCCGGCGGCGCGATACTCCGTGAACCCCTTGTCGGTCGTGATCAGCAGGCGGCGCTCCCGGACAGCGAGGTCCCAGAGATCCGCATCCGCCAGACCCTTGTCACCGGTCCCGCGAATGTCTTTCACGTCGTGGCCAAGTTCACGCAGGCGGTCCACGGTCGTGCGCGGGATGTTCTCGTCAACAAGAATCCGCATCCGTCAGCAGCCCAGAGCAGGCAGCGGCGTCACCTGCTCCTCGGCCAACTCGGCGGCGTATTCGAGGCAGGCCATGATGTCCGCGCGTTCGAGCGAAGGATACTCGGACAGCAGATCTTCCACGGTGTCGCCATTCGCCAGCATGCGGACGATCTGGTGGACCGGAATCCGTGTGCCCTTCACGCACGCCTGGCCGTGGCAGATGGCCGGGTCGATGGATATCCTCTCGAAGGGCATCTCTTGGCCTCCACATTTAGTTTACTCCTGATGGGCCGTCCCTCCTGCGTCCACCGGCTGCGCGCTACGCGGTTCGCAATCCGGGCCTCAGGCGTGCGCGGCGGCTGTTTTGGCGATCGCTGCGTTCAGGTGCGCCAGGCTGCGCGCCGCCTGGTCCGGGGTGCCGCATTCCACCGACAGCACGCCGTTGAAGCCGGCTTCGCGCAGGATGCGGATCACCCTCTCCCAGTCGATGACACCGTCGCCGCAGGCGCAGCCCACCGGGGTGCCGGTTACCTTGCCCTTCTCGTCCTGGGACTGCTGGATGCTGATGTCCTTGGCGTGCACGTGCACCAGCAAGGGCAGGACGGCTTTCAGCCCTTCGTAAGGATCTTCGCCGCCCAGATAGGCGTTGCCCGTATCGTAGTTCACCTTCAGCCAGGGTGAGTCTACAAGGGTGGCGATGCGCAGCAGCCCTTCGGTCTTGCAGGTGATGCTCTGGTGCGGCTCGATGGCGATGTAGATGCCGTAGCGCTCGGCCCAGCGCAGCACGGCCGAGAGGGTGTACTTCATGACTCCCCAGGCTTCGTCCAGGCTCACCCACGCCGGACGGATGCCTTCGTCGGTGTTGAGCACCGGAGCGCCCACTGCCGCCGCGAACCGGATGGCCTTCTGCAAGTAGGGCACACTGATTTCGGGCCGCATCAGCGGGCAATGCGCGCTCAGTCCCGAGGCCTTGACGCCGTAGCGGTCGAGGATCTCTTTCATTTCGAGCGGGTCTTCGTCCATGGAGAATGAATGGAAGTAGCCCGCCTCGCTCAGCAGCTCGCGGCCGTTGTGCACCATCGGCTCCACGTACTTGTAGCCGATCCGCGCGGCCCGCTCCACCCCCGCGGCGAAGGGCTTATCCTCGCAGCGGATGAATTCCATGTTGACGCCGGCTTCAATGCTCATATGTTCCACTCCTGATTCCAGTTGACCCTTCTTTTCTCCGCCCACGCGATGTTGCCCATATGGCAGGCCATCGCGCCGAAATGGCCCTGTTCGACGGTGGCGTTGGGCTCTTTGCGAGAGCGCACGCAGTCCAGGAAGTTGTCCATGTGCCGGTCGGGAACGCCCTTGGCCACAATCTCTTCGCCATCCGGTTTCATGAACCGGTAGCCGTAGCGGAAAATGTGCAGCCGCCCGCCCTCGCCCATAAAAACGATATCCTCGTTGTCCTTGCGGACGCGGTCGGTGACGGTGGCCTCGAAGGTGACGGTCATCTTGCTTTCCGGGTACTCGAGGACCATGTTGATGTTGTCGGGCGCGGTACGGCCGTCATCGTACTGGTAGATGCCGCCCAGGGCCACTGCCGCGGCCGGTTTGGTGACACCCAGATACCACTGCACCACGTCGATCATGTGCACCAGCAAACCGCCGGTCTGCCCGCAGCACAGCTCGATGTATGCAAAGCGGTTGAAATAGCGTTTTGGATCCCAGGGAATCTTGGGCAGGTCGCCCAGGCAGGCCTCCCAGTCGAGCCCCTCCGGTTTCTGTTCCATACCCGCCGGCGGCTTGTAGAGGTAGCCGCCGTTGTTGTTCCAGTAGGTCCGCACCATGTGCACCGGCCCGAGCATGCCGCTGTCGATGAACCGCTCCTTCGCCTCCAGAAAGTGGGGTGTCGAGCGTTGCTGCACACCCACCTGGAGGATGCGCTTGTTCTCGCGCACGGCGCGCACCAGCGGCGGGCCTTGCATCGGCTCGGAGGTCATCGGTTTTTCGACATATACGTCCTTGCCCGCACGGCAGGCGTACTGGCTGATGCGGGAGTGGTTGTTGTCCCAGGTGGCCACGATGACCGCATCGATGTCGTTGCGGTCCAGCAACTGCCGGTAATCGGCGATCTTGGCGACATTGCCGCCGGCGAGCTGAGCGGCGCGGTCCCGCCGCACGTCCCAGGCATCGCACACGGCCACCCACTGAATGTTGCCCGCGCGGTTGGCTTCCCGCATCAGGTGCGAGCCGCGGTCTCCCGCCCCGATAATGCCGATCCGGACGCGGTCGTTGGCGCCCAGCACACGGGCCGCCGAAGCGGCCGAAACCGAACCGGCGAGGAATGTCCGCCTTGATAAATCGGTACTCATCGTCTCTCCTTGCGCCCGACCGCCGCGGTCCAGGCGACTGTATTATCTTAAATCGGAACCCCCGCCGGCGTCCGCCCCCGCCCGGCGATGTTAGAATCAAGTTGGTTTGCTCCTATGAATCGAAGACACTTTCTGATGACTTCGGCCGCGGCCGCCGGCAGCGCGCTGGCCTCTCCCAACGACACGATCCGCGTGGCCTGCATCGGCATCCGCGGACAGGGCAACTCCCATATCAGAGAATATTCGCGCATGCCCAACGTCGAGATCGCGGCCCTCTGCGACGTCGACGAGCGGGTCCTCAACCAGCGCCTCAAAGAAGTGGAGGCTTCGGGCAAGAAGCGCCCCGCCGCGTTCACTGATTACCGCAAGGTGATGGAAGACAAGTCCATTGACGCAGTCTCGATCGCCACGCCCAATCATACCCACTCGCTGATCGCCATCGCGGCCTGCCAGGCGGGCAAGGACGTTTATGTCGAGAAGCCGTGCTCGCATAACATCTTCGAGGCCCGGCAACTGGTAGCCGCGGCCCGCAAGTACAACCGCATCGTGCAGCACGGCACCAACAGCCGTTCGACCGTCGCGCTGCGCGAAGCCGTGCAGAAACTCGGCGAGGGCGTGATTGGCGACGTCTACATGGCGCGCGGCCTCTGCTTCAAGTGGCGCGACACCATCGGCCGCAAGCCGGACGCTCCGGTCCCGCCCGGCGTGCACTACGATCTGTGGCTCGGGCCCGCCCCCGAGCGCCCCTTCTCGGAAAACCGCTTCCATTACAACTGGCACTGGAACTGGGATTACGGCAACGGAGACATCGGCAACCAGGGCATTCACGAAATGGACATCTGCCGCTGGGGCCTCGGCGTTAAGTACCCCTCGAAGGTCAGCGCCATCGGCGGCCACTTCATGTTCGACGATGACCAGCAGACTCCCAACACCATGGTCGCTTCCTTCGAGTTCAACGAAGGGGGCAAGAAGCGCATGCTGGTGTTCGAAGTGCGCCACTGGATCTCGAACCATGAAGCCGGTATCGGCGAGGGCGGCCGGAAGAACTCGAACACGGTGGGCAACATCTTCTACGGTTCGAAGGGATACATGGCCATCGACGGCTACGGCAGCTACAAGACCTTCCTGGGACGGGACCAGGAGCCCGGACCGGCGCGTTCCGAAGGCGGAAGCAACTGGGCGAATTTCATCCAGGTGATGCGCAGCCGCAAGCTCTCCGATCTGAACGCGGACATCGAGGAAGGGTATCTGTCCACGCAACTCGTGCACCTGGCGAACATCTCCTACCGCCTGGGCCGCACCCTGCACTTCGACGCCGAAACGCTCCAGTGCATCGGGGACCCGGAGGCGAACCGCATGTTCACGCGCGACTACCGCAAACCCTTCGTGGTGCCGGAGAAGGTTTAAGGAGCGTCTGGTGTCCAGCCGGCTCTCCTATCTCGCCGACCAGATCGCGGCCTGGAAGCAGGCCGGGACGTATCAGCGGCTGCGCGTGCTCGAGTCCGAGTGCGCGCCCGAGTCGCGGTTCGACGGCAAGCAGGTCATCAACCTCGCCTCGAACAATTACCTGGGACTCACCACCCACCCCAAGCTGAAGGAGGCCGCTCTGGACGCCGTGCGGCGCTTCGGCGCGGGTTCGGGCGCCGTGCGCACCATCTCCGGCACCATGAGCCTGCACCTGGAGCTTGAAGAGCGGATTGCGCGCTTCAAGAACGTGGAAGCCTGCGTCGTCTTCCAATCCGGATTCGCCGCGAACGCCGGCACGGTCGCCGCCATTCTGACGCCGGAGGATCACATCGTCTCCGACGAGTTGAACCACGCCAGCATCATCGACGGGTGCCGCCTCTCGAAGGCCAAGATCCACGTATTCCCACACAAAGACACCGCGGCGGCCCGCCGGATTCTTGCCGGTCTGGCCCCGGCGCCCGGCCGCAAGCTGCTCATCACCGACGGGGTCTTTTCGATGGACGGCGATATCGCCCCGCTGCCCGCGCTGGTGGAGGCCGCCGAGGAGGCCGGCGCCATCATGATGGTGGACGACGCGCACGCTTCCGGCGTGCTGGGCCGCAACGGGCGGGGCACCATCGACCACTTCGGCCTGCACGGCCGCGTGGATATTCAGGTGGGGACGCTTTCCAAGGCCGTCGGGGTGCTCGGCGGGTACGTGTGCGGCAGCCGGGACCTGATCGAATTTCTTTACCACCGGGCGCGGCCGTTCTTATTCTCGACGTCTCATCCGCCCGCCGTGGCAGCGGCTTGCATCGCGGCCTTCGACGTGCTGGAGCAGGAACCTGACCGTATCGCCAGGCTGTGGGACAACACCCGTTATTTCAAGCGCGGTTTGGCCGCGGCGGGATTCGATACCGGAATGAGCGAGACCCCGATCACGCCGGTCATGGTTGGCCCGGCCCGGACCGCGCACGAGTTTTCGCGAGTCCTGTTCGAGGAAGGCGTGCTGGCCACTGGAATCGGCTATCCGACGGTGCCGGAGGGTAAGGCGCGCGTGCGGACCATCGTCACCGCCACGCATACCCGCGAGGAACTCGACCGGGCGCTGGAAATCTTTGCGCGGGCGGGGCGGAAGCTCGGCATCCTCTGAGCCCGGCGGCGCGAGGCCCCCCGGTCGCGGTATACTTTCGGAAAATCGGGTCTAATTGATTGTCCCGGCTTATTTCGCATAAAGGAGATGTCACGGATGAACGTGCCCTTTTACGGCCACGTGAAGCAATACCAGAGTATTCAGTCGGAGATCGACGCTAAGATTCAGCAGGTTCTCTCCAGCGGCCAATATGTCATGGGGCCGATGCTCAAGCAGTTCGAGCAGGAACTGGCCGCGTATCACAACATGAAATACGCCATTGGTGTAGGCAACGGGACGGACGCTCTCTGGCTTGCCTTCATGGCGCTCGGAATCGGCCCGGGCGACGAGTGTATCACCACCACGAACACGTTTTTCGCCACCGCCGAGGCTATCTGGATCGCCAATGCAACGGCGGTCTTCGTCGACTCGGACCCGAAGACCAACTGCATTGACCCGGCCCGGATTGAAGAGGCCATTACACCCCGGACGAAGGCCCTGGTGCCGGTTCACCTTTACGGCCAGTGCGCGGACATGAAAGCCATCCGCAAGATCGCCGACAAGCACAACCTGCTGGTGATCGAGGACAACGCCCAGGCGATCGGCGCGCGCGGCGACGGCTTCGCGATCGGCGAGTTGAGCGACGCCGCCTGCACCAGCTTCATCATTCAGAAGAACCTGGGCACGTTTGGCGACGGCGGAGCCATCGTCACCAACAATCCGGAGGTGGACCGGCGGGTTCGCAAACTGCGCAACCACGGTTCGGACAAGCGCTCCTGCCACAGCATGGGCTATAACAGCCGCCTGGACGACCTTCACGCCGGTGTGCTCAGCGCCAAGCTGAAGCACATCGACGAGTGGAACGATCTGCGCCGGAAATGGGCGGCCCGCTACACGGCCGGCCTCAAGGACGCGCGCAACATCACGCTTCCCTACGAAAAGCCCGGTTACCGCCACGTCTTCCACCTGTACGTGATCGAGACCAGGAAACCGGAACACCGCGATCCGTTGCTCGCCTTCCTGAACCAGAACGGCATCGACGCCAAGTGCCACTATCCCATCGCCATCCATCAGCAGGAGGGCTATCCCTGGGGCAAGCAGGCCCGCATCGCCGGTCCGATTCCGAACTCCGAGCGCAACGCCGCCTGTTGCATTTCGCTTCCCATGTTCCCCGAACTGACCGCCGAAGAGGTGGACTACACGATTGAGAAGACCCTGGCATGGGACAGGGCGATAGGGTGAAGCGTGAAGGAGAAATACAGAGTTGTCGTGGTGGGCATGGGCAAGCGGGGTATGCACCATGCCCTGGCTTTCCAGGCCAACAGCCGCTTCGAACTGGCGGGCGTGTGCGACATTGACGCGGCCCGGGCCGAGGCGGCCGCCGCCCGGCTCGGCGTGTCCGTAAAGGGGGTGGATGCCCGGGAGGTGGCCGGCGCGGCCCGGCCGGACGTGTTCTGTTTCTGCACCCTGCCCTCGGTGCGGGCCGGCCTGGTCCGGATCGGCATCGAGAGCGGCGCCCGCCTGATTGCCATGGAGAAGCCTGTGGCGCTGACCAGCGCCGAGGGTTTCGAGGTTCGCAGGCTGATCGAGTCGGGCGGCGTCAAGGCCGTGGTCAGCCACCAGCACCGCTACGGGGAGCATTACCAGCAAGTCAAGAAGATCGTGGCCAGCGGCGCGCTCGGCCGCGTCCACACGGTATACGGAACGGCCACCGGCTGGATGATGCACATGCTCTCCCACCTGATTGACTACATGCGCTGGTACAACGGCGAGGCGGAAGCCGAGTGGGTGATGGCCCAGGCCGCCGGCCGCGGCAAGCTGGCGGACCTGCATCCTTCGCCTGACTACATCGCCGGCTTCATTCAGTTCTCCAACGGCGTGCGCGGCGTGGTCGAGTGCGGAGCGGGCGCCCCGGACGTCCCCGAAGTGGATTACTGGTGGCGCAAGTGCCGCATTGGCGCGCAGGGCACGGATGGTTTTGCGGAAGTGCTCACCGGCGGCGGCTGGCGCGCCGTCACCAGGGAAGGCGCCAGCTCGGGCGGCGGTTCGATGAACTACGATCTCGACATGCCGCCTTACATCCAGCAGATGGCCGACTGGCTGGATGATGACGCTCGAGTCCATCCGTGCAATTTCGAGAGCGCCTACAAGGGCTTCGAAATCATGATGGCGTTTTGCCGCTCGGTGGCCGAACGCGGCCAGATCGCGCTCCCGCTCGATTCGGCGGGGGATGAGATCGAGCTGCTGAAGGCGTCGGTGCCGGAGCGAAAGGTGCTGCTTACCATTCCAGCCAGCGCGAAGGAGTATCCGGGCTAACCGCTGGTTGACCTACAATTTGACCATGGAGACGAATCGCCGCGACGCGTTGATTCGCCTTCTCCGCCTTGGCGGTGCGGGCGCGGCCGCCTCCGGCGTGGGGGTGTGGCTGGCGCGCCGCAGCCGCCGCCCCGAGCAGAGCGGCGGGATCGCCGTCCGCAAGGATCACGCCGTGGCCGCGGATCCGGAATTGCCCGAGATGGTGATTGTTCAGGGCGACGATCCGCGGCAACTCGCGCGCCGCGCCATCGCGGAACTGGGCGGCATCCGGCGCTTTGTCGCGCGGGGTGACGTGGTGGTGGTGAAGCCCAACATGGCCTGGGACCGCACGCCGCAGCAGGCGGCCAACACCAACCCGGGCGTGATCGCCGAAGTGGTGCGGCTCTGCCGCGAGGCCGAAGCCAGGCGGGTGGTGGTCGCCGATGTCGCCATCAATGAGGCGCGCCGCGTGGCCGCGCGCAGCGGGATCGCCGAGGCCGCGCGCGAGGCCGGCGCCGAAATCCTTCTGCCCGAACCACGGTTTTTCCGGGAGGTGGACCTGAGGGGAGACGTGCTCGGCGTGTGGCCCGTCCTACAGCCATTCCTCGAAGCCGACAAAATCATCAACATCCCCATCGCCAAACATCACAGCCTGACCGGCGCCACGCTGGGCATGAAGAACTGGTATGGCATCCTGGGCGGGGCGCGGCACCGCCTGCACCAGCGCATCCACGAAAGCCTTGCCGATCTGGCCGATTTCGCCCGGCCGACCCTCACCATCCTCGACGCCTACCGCGTGCTGCTGCGCAACGGGCCGAGCGGCGGCAACCTCCAGGACGTCGTCTTGAAAAAGACGCTGATCGCGGGCGTCGATCCGGTGGCTCTGGACGCTTACGCCGCCAAGGCTTTCTGGGATTTGAGCCTCGATCAACTCGCCTATCTGAACCTGGCCCGGGAGCGCGGGCTGGGCACGCCCCGGTTCGAGACGCTGCGCACACGCGCCGTCATGGTGTAGCATGCCCCCCACGGGCAGGCTCCGCGTTTCGGTCTTCCTCGCCGGATTCACCGCTGTAACCGCCCAGGTGGTTCTCATGCGCGAGTTGATGGTGGTGTTCAACGGCAACGAAATGTCGCTGGGCCTGATGCTGGCCGTTTGGCTGTTGTGGTCCGCCGCCGGCAGCGCGTGGCTGGGCCGGGTTCCGCTTCCCGCACTGCAAACCCTCATCGCCGCCGGTCTGCCGTTTGCGATTCTGGCGGTGCGGGCCGCCAAGGCTCTCTTCCGGACGGTCCCCGGCGAGGCGCTCGGGCCGGGGCCGATGCTGCTCACCGCGCTGGCCGCCCTCGGGCTATTCTGCGCGGTCTCGGGCGGCGTCTTTGCGTCGGCAAGCCGCTTGTTTCCGGCCGCATCGGTCTATCTGCTGGAGGCGCTCGGATCGGCCGCGGGGGGCGCGCTGGCCGGCCTGATCCTGATCCGGCGCTTCACGGCGTTTGAAATCGCTCTCGGCCTGGGCATGCTCAACCTCGCGGCGGCCTGGCGCCGGCTTGCCCCGGCGGCCCTGGCGCTTCTCCTCGCCGTGCCGTTCGCCGCGCCGCGACTGGAGGCCGTCTCGCTCGCCTGGCTCTGGCGCGGACGGCGCGTGGTAGAGTGGCGCAATTCGATCTACGGCAACCTCGTGGTTACCGAAACCGGCGGCAGCCGCACGCTCTATGAAAACGGCTTGCCGGCATTCACCGCGCCGGACCCGGAAACCGCCGAAGAGTCCGTGCATTTCGCCCTGCTCGAACACCCCGAACCCAGGACCGCGCTGCTCATCGGAGGGGGAGCCGGCGGCAGCGCCGCCGAGGCGCTCAAGCACCCTTCCCTCGAGCGTCTCGATTACGTGGAACTCGACCCAACCGTGCTGGACCTGTTTCCAAACCTCCCCAGGGATCCCCGCCTCCACGTGCACGCCGCGGATGGCCGCCTTTACCTGAAAACCTGCCATCGCCGCTTCGATGTGATCATTGTGAATCTGCCCGACCCGGCAACCGCGCAACTGAACCGCTTCTATACCCTCGAGTTCTTCCGTGAAGCGGCGGTGAAACTGGAGCCCGGAGGCGTGCTGGCGTTGCGGCTGAGCGGCGCGGAGAATTACATCAGCCCCGAGCTGGCCGATTTCTTGCGTTCCGTCCGGGCGACTCTCGGCGCGGTCTATCCTCACGTCGCCGCCATTCCCGGCGGCACGGTCCACTTCTTTGCTTCGCAACGTCCCCTGGCTGGTTCCGCCGAAGAGCTGCTCGCCCGCCTGAGGGCCCGCCGTATCGAAACCGTGTATGTTCGCGAGTACTACCTGCCCTTCCGCATGATGCCGGACCGCATGCGCGAGTTCTCCCGGCGCGTCACACCCCGTTCGGACACCCCCGTCAACCGCGACTTCGCCCCCGTTGCCTACTACTTCGACGTCACGCTCTGGAGCGCCCAGTTCGGTTACGCGAGCCTGTTCCGGCGGCTGGCCTCGCTGCGCTTTCCGGCGGTAGCGCTGGCCGTTGCAGCCGCGGCCCTGTTGCTCGGGACGGCGCCCCGTCCGGCAGCCAGCACGGTCACGATGGGACTCACCTTGATGGGACTCGAAGTCTTCCTGCTGCTCGGATTCCAGGCCGTACACGGGTATGTCTATCATCAGCTTGCCGCGCTGACGGCCGGAATGATGGCAGGAATGGCCCTGGGGAGCTGGCTGGCCGTGCGCAAACCGGTGCTGGGCCTGAGGACCCTGATGGGATTGGCCGCCGCCGCCCCCCTGGTGTTGTGCGCGTCATTGCCCCATCTGAGCCCGGCCGCTTTTACGGGGGCTGCCGTGCTCTGCGGCATAGTGGGCGGCTGGCAGTTCGCGACCGCCTGGCGTTCGCTGCCCAGGCCCGGTATGCTCTATGCCCTGGACCTGGCCGGCGCCTGCGCGGGCGCGCTGCTGGTGAGCGCCTGGCTGATTCCCGTCTTCGGCTTCCTGAAGACCGCGGTCCTGCTGGCTATTGCGAACGCCGGGGCGTTGATTCCCCGAATACGAGACTCGTGAACATGAAGATGTCGGTCTCCGGGTCCTTCCAGGCGCCTTGCGGCAGCCCGGCCTTGAGACAAGTCTCATCCAGAAACGTCGTGAGATCCCAACCCTGCTCCACCGGCACCTGCGGCAACAACAGGCCTTCCCGCCGGCCCTGCTTCATGACCAGACCGTGCCGGCCCACCTGGATCTGCTTGATGTCGAGGACCCGCCGCAGCGGCGACAGCACGGAAATCTCGTACTCCAGTTGGTCGAGTTCCGCGACCGTGACCGGCCGGAAGCGCGAATCCTGCACGGCCGCCATGGCGGCCACGTCGCGCACCGTCAGGCCCAGCGGCTTGATGGGCGAAGGATACCCGATGCAGCCGCGGAGCTGGCCGTGTTTCTTCAGAGTGACGAACGCCCCGCGTTCCTGCATCAGCGCGGGAAACTGCGAGCCGGGCCAGTCGTACAATTTGTGGTCCTTTACGGCCGCTTCGACCGACTTGCGGGCGATGTGGAGCAGTTCCGCGCGCTCCGCGGCCGTAAGATCGAACTTCCGGCCGGCTTCGGTTCCCCGGTGGGGCGCTTTCGAAATGGCCACCGCCCCGTATCCCACGACGCGGGTGCGGTCCGAGGTGACGTCGCCGGAATTGGCGTACTTGAGCACCTTGGCGCGAGTCGCGCCCAGCCGCTCCGCCGCGATCATGGCGGCCACAATGGGACCGCCCCCGCACGCCTCCCAGGTCTGACTCTCAAAGTTGCGCGCCATGCTGAGGTAATCCCACTCTTCGATGGCCTGGAGGGTCTTGCGGTCCAGTTTGACGGCCTCCTCATAGGAGTGAAAGTGGGACAGGTCGGAGCTGGCCACGATGAGCGTATCATTCCCCTGAATCAGGCGCGCCAGCGCCAGGCCCAGCGCGCGGCAGGAGTCGTAGCTCTGGTCACCCATGACCACGGGTACCAACTGAAACTGCCCGAGGGTGCGTTGCAGAAACGGCAACTGGACCTCGAGCGCGTGCTCGCCACGCTCGCCTCCGGTCTGGTGCCCGCGGCTGGAAAGCTTGATGCCCGGCTTGCCCGCCAGCTTTGCGGCGAAGTCCCGGTCCACGGGGACGCGGCCCAGCGGGGTCGCGTAGGCCGCCCCGTCGTAGACCGACGAGAACCCGAAGGCGTCCACGTGCGAGGGCGCGATCACCACCACGCGCGTGTACTTCTTTCCCTTCAGCAGGGCGTAGGAATACGCCGCCACGCCACCCGAGTACGGATAGCCGGCGTGTGGGGAAACCAGCGCCACCAGGTCCGGTACCGCCGGCTCGGAAACCTTGGCGAGGAATCCATCCACCACCGCCGCCAGTTCCTTGGCGTCTCCGGGGTAGAACGTGCCGGCCACTGCCGGTTGGCGAACCTGATCCTTACCGGCGCCGGTCACCAGCCCTGGCAACACCAGAGCGCAGAATAACCATCGCCTGATCATCCCCAGACTCCCGCAACCGGCTCATGGCAGAACCGGCACTTACCCTTGCGAATCTCCATGCTCTTTACCGTGAAACCCGCCCGCTCGACCAGCATGCGGCGGCACTTGGGACAATACGTGTTCTCGGCCGGATGGCCGGGCACATTGCCGATGTAGACGTAATGCAGCCCTTCGGCGTCGGCGATGGCCTTGGCCCGCTCCAGCGACTGGAGGGGAGTGGGCGGCAGGTTCTTCAACAGATACTCCGGATGGAAGCGTGTGAAATGCACCGGGACATCCAGGCCGAGGTTCGCCTTGACCCATCGCGCCAGGCCCTTGAACTGCTCGTCGGTGTCGTTGAGCGTCGGGATCACCAGGTAGACGATCTCGTTCCACATACCCAGCTTGCGCATGGTTACCAGACCGTCCAAAACGGGCTTCAACTCCCCGTTCACGACCTCCTTGTAGAACTTCTCCGAGTAACCCTTCAGATCCACCTTGATGGCGTCCACACGTTTCGCCAGCGCCAGCAGCGGCTCGCGCTGGATATATCCCCCCGTCACCACGGCGTTTTTCAGACCGGCCGCGCGCGCGGCTTCGGCCGAATCCATCATGTATTCATAAAAGATCACCGGCTCGCTGTAGGTGTAAGCGACCGACGCACAATTGTTCCGCCGGGCAACTTCGGCCAGCTCGCGCGGGGGCAGATACTGGGCGCGGACCTGTTCGGGCCGCGCCTGGGAGATGTCCCAGTTCTGGCACATCTTGCAGTTGACGTTGCAGCCCGCCGTGGCGATGGAGAAGGCGAGGGACCCCGGATGGAAATGGAAGAACGGCTTCTTCTCGATGGGATCGATATTGGCCGCGCACACCCGCGAGTGGACCAGGGTATAGTAGGTTCCGCCGCGATTCTCGCGCACGCCGCAGTAACCGCGCTCGCGGTCGTCGATCACGCATTCCCGCGGGCACAGCTTGCACTTGATCTTGCGGTGGGGCAGCTTCTCGTAGTACCTGGCCTCGGCGATGAAGCGGGAATCTTCACCAGCCGCGGCCACCCACGCCAGAAACGTCCTGCGCTCCATCAGACCTCCACGCGTTCGATGCGCTGCGGATCGTCGGTCCCGATCCGGTGCCGCCCGTCAGCCGCCGTGGCAATGTAGGCCGGCACGCGTCCGGCGTCCTTGAGAGACTTCATCCCTTTCTCGGCCCGCTTGCGCTCGATGATTCGCCAGCCCGTCGCATCCAGCGCCACCGGGTCGCGGGCCACCAGCAGTCCGTTGAAAGGCCACGACCACTGGGGCATGTAAGACGGCCCGCCCTCATACTGCGCGGTGATCGCATCGCAGATGGCCAGGCGCACCTTCTGGCGGATCGGAGGCAGCATGTAAACGTCGGCCACGTACGGGTTGCCCGCGTTGCTGTGATACTTGTTCGGATTGTGGATGGCGCCGAACATGTTCTTGAGCGCCATGGTGACGCCGGCAATGCCGTGATCCTTGAGTACGGGCAGATTGATGACGGCGTCGCAGACCTGAGTGAGCGCCTTCGACATGAGGCTGCCGGCGGCGCCGTAAGCGAGCAACTCGCCCTCGTACCCCAGCGTATCGTTTCCCAGGCACCGGATCCGCGAGCCGCCGGACTGAATGCGAAAGCCGGCGCTCTCGAGATCCGAGTTCAGCCGGTCCCAGATGAGGATGTCCCTGGCCCGGATGCCGGCCTGCTGGAGCCGCTCGCAGATTGCCTCGACCAGGGCCACATGAGTAGAGCCGCCTTTGCCTGACAGGCAGTTGACCTTCAGTCCCACCACTTCGCCCGGCCGCACGATTTTCTTCCAGGCGTCCAGGGGCGAATCCACCCCATAGAATGCGGCCACCGCGCGGTCGAGCAAGGCTGGAATGCGCGCGGGCGCGGGCCCTTTCTCGCGCGCGATCACCACCCGGGATGGAGAGTCGGCCGGCAGCCACCCGGCCAGGCAGGACTGAAGAAGCTGGCGGCGGTTCATGACCTTCCGGCGTCCCTATTTCGGACGCCCGATTCCGTTATAGCACTTTGAACCGCCGGATGACAGTTCCCGCCTCAGACTGAGCTGTCTACTTTTTCGCGGGGTTGATCATGATGTGAGCGCCGGCGGTTCCGGGGTACATCAACCACGGCGCGTTGTCGGCGGGCTTGGTCGACAGCCCCGTGGATTCCGGCGTGGCAAAGGGCACATAGATGACCCATCGCAGGTAGGCGTCCTTCACCTTTCCGCTGGCGGAGTCGAAGCCGCTGCCGGTGAGTACGTAGAGAGTTCGCGGCTCGCGCGGCAGGGGAAGTTTGCCTTCCGCGACTTCCTTCCAGCGGATTTCGTTGCGTTCCTTTCCGGTGACTTTCCGGGCCAGCAACTCGCGGCCCCGGGCCATATAGGGCTCCAGGTCCCGGTGGTAACAGGCGACGCTGAAGGAAGTCCTGCCCGGGTCGTTGGCCAGGCAAATGAGTTCGTTCTTGCCCTCTCGAAGCCTGACCAGCTCTGCTTGCGCGTTGTAGCCCAGTACAGCCGCGCCTTCACGAAGCTCTTCGGGCGCCGCGAGGACAGCGGCAGCAATCTGTACCGCCGGCGCCGGCACGTCAGCCGCAGCCAGCCGCGACGCCAAAAGCACGGTCCAAAGTATCCAGGTTGTTTTCATAGCGTATCCCCGCCCCCAGCTCTCGTCTGCCTGATCGCTGGTTACGACTTCGTGGTGCGCCCGGCGCGATTCGAACACGCGACCTTCTGGTTCGTAGCCAGACGCTCTATCCAACTGAGCTACGGGCGCTTGAGGTGTGTATTCACTAATGTAGCGGTTTGCTGCCTGCTTCGCAACTGCCCTGCAACGTATAATTGTCCCTGTGCGCCGGCGGCCACGCGGCGCGACGCGACTATGAGCCTCACATCACGCAGAACCTTCTTATCGTCGGGCGGCGCGGCCGCGGCTGCGGCGGCCGGATGCGGCGCCCGGCAGGCCGGCGAAGGCGCCCAGCGCACGCGCAATCATCCCCTGGACGGCGTCGAGCGGCCCAAGATCCGGATCACCGGCGTCAAGGTGATTCCGCTCTCCTACGTGGACCCGAAGAAGAACATCTGGCGCTCGGCGGATTATGTCGTCTGGAAAACCGACGGTTGTATCACCCAGGTCTTTACCGATCAGGCCATCACCGGAATCGGCGAAGGGACTCCGTACGAAGGTCCCGACTACATCCAGAAGTACACCGAGGAGGTGATCAAACCCCTGGTGGCCGGTAAGAATCCGTTCGACGTCGAACTGCTCACCAACCGCGGCGCTGACAGCCGCCATAACCGTGCGCCCTGGGCGGGCCTGGATTGCGCGCTCTGGGACCTGATCGGCAAGGCGCTGGGCAAGCCGGTGTACGAATTGCTCGCAACCGACAACGAGCCCGCACGCACCATCAAGATTTATGCCAGCTCCGGCGTCGAGCACGAGTGGTACAACCACGGCGCCGAGTTCCTCATCGAACAGGCCCTGCGCCACAAAGCCGAGGGCTACGACCTGTTCAAGTTCCGCACCGGCACCAGTTGGGCGTTCAGCGGCATGACGCTCGACAAGTACATCCCGATTCTCCGCCGGCTTCGCGAGGCGGTCGGTCCGGACTTCAAGCTGGCTCATGAGTCGATGGGTGGCACGGGGGTCACCCGTGAGCAGATCCTCAAGGAGTTTTGCCCGGTTCTGGAGGAGCTGAAATTCACCTGGTTCGAGGAGGCTCCGGGCGGCACCAACCTGGCGGACATCGATTTCTTCCTGCAACTTCAGGAAGCCCTGCCCAACGTCAGGGTGTCCGGCGGGGAGCGCTTCGCCAGCCGCTTCGAAGCCCAGATCTGGCTCGACCGCGGCGCCCTCGACATCATCCAGCCCGACTGCAACGTAGCGGGCATCACCGAGAACTGGCACATTGCGCGCATGGCGCACATTCGCGGCAAAGCGCTGATCCCCCACAACTGGCACGGGGGCGGCACCACCATGGCCAACGCGAGCCTGGTGGCCGCGATTCCCAACCGCGAGTACTGCGAGCTGAACCAGACCTTCAATCCTCTCAAGGAAGGAATCTTCAAAGAGCCGCTGCGCGTCGAAAAGGGCGCCATGACGCTTTCGCGCAAACCTGGTTTCGGCATGGAGCTGATCGACGGCGTCGAGAAGAAGTTTCCTTACGTGCCCGGCAGCTACCAGATGAAGAACCCGCGCATCCGGCCCGCCTGACGGGCCCGGCGGCGGTATATAGTCATGAGTGTGATCAAGAGTGCAGTGGTCCCCGTTGCCGGGCATGGCACGCGCTTGCTGCCCGCCACCAAGTCGCAGCCCAAGGAGATGCTGGCCGTCGGACGCAAGCCGATCGTCCAGTATGTGGTCGAAGAGCTGGTGCGCAACGGCATCGAGCAGATCCTGTTTGTCACCGGCCGCAACAAGACCTCGATAGAGAACCACTTCGACGACGATCCCGAACTGGTCCGCGTGCTCCAGTCCACCCAGAAGCAGGATCTGTTGAACGAAATCAGCAGCGACGGTCTGCGCGCGAAGTTCTTCTACACCCGCCAGCGGCAACAGGCCGGGCTGGGCGATGCCATTCTGTGCGGCGAGAACTTCGCGGGCGAGGAGCCCTTTCTGGTCGCCCTTGGCGACTCGATTCTCGGCCTGCATGCGAATTCGAACGTTGTGGCGCGTCTGGCCGGCGTGTTCGAATCGCGGCGCGCCAGTTGCGTCATTGCGGTCGAGGAGGTGCCGCCGGAGGAGACCGGTCACTACGGAATCGTTCAACCCGACTCGCTCAAAAGTGACGTCTTCCGCATTGTGAACCTTGTGGAAAAACCGGCGCCCGATCAAGCCCCGAGTAACCTGGCCATCGCCGGCAGGTATGTTTTCTCGCCCCTGATCTTTGATATGATCCGCCGCGTGAAACCGGATCAGCGCGGGGAGATCCAGATTACCGACGCCATTCAATTGTTGTGCGACGAGGGCAAGCGCGTCATGGCCGTAAAACTCGGTCCCGGCGAAAAACGCTACGACATCGGCAATTTCCCCAGCTATTTCGAGACCTTCGCCGAGTTCGCGCTGGCTGACCCGGTATACGGGGCCGGTTTCCGCCGGGTGCTCGAGAGGTTGCTCGCCAAAGCCGAATGCCCGGCAGGCTGAGATTCACTGTTTTCGCGGCGCTGTTCGGCGTCGCGCTGGCGGCCCGCTTCTGCCATCTGGGGATTCTTTGGGCGGAGGAGGGCCTCCCCATGGCCGCCGGCGCGCAGATGGCGCGAGGCGCCGTGCTTTACCGTGACATCTGGTTTGACAAGCCCCCGCTGCTGGCGGCGTTCTACTGGGTCCACCCGGCCTGGCTGGTAAGGCTCGAAGGCGCTCTCTACGTGCTGCTCGCCGCGGCCCTGGCATGGCGCTTCGCCCGCGACCTGTGGGGTGAGCAGGAAGGCCTCTGGGCCGCGGGACTGCTGGCGTTCTTCCTGACTTTTGATTTTCCCTCGGCAGTGATCCCGCTGGCTTCCGATCTGCTCATGCTTGCCCCCCACATTGCCGCGGTGTGGCTGGCCTGGCGGGGGCGCGCCTTCTGGAGCGGCGCGGCTGCGGGTCTGGCCTTCCTGTTCAGCTCCAAGGCCGTGTTTGTGGGCGCCGCCTGCGCGCTTTGGTGCTGGCGTTCCCTGCCCTGGCTGGTCCTGGGTTTTGCGGCGCCCAACGCTGTCGCGGCGGCCTGGTTGTGGAGCGAAGGGGCGCTTGGCGCCTGCGTGGACCAGGTCTGGAAATGGGGCCGCCTCTACGCCGGCGGCACATTCGTCGAGCATCCGTTTCAGCACGGCGCCGTGCGCACCGCCAACTGGCTCGGCTTCCACGCTGCTCTGGTTGTGGCCGCGCTTGCCCTGGTCCGATCGCGCATGACGGCCGGGCGCTGGCGCTTTGCGGCATGGGGCGCGCTTTCGCTGATGGCGGCCGCTGCCGGCTGGCGCTTTTTCCCCCGCTACTATTTTCAGATTCTGCCTGTGCTGGTGCTGGCCGCCTCGCGCGGAATGGTCCTGCTTGGCCGGAGGCGCGCGGTAGCGCTGGCGCTGCTGTTGATCCCGCTGGCGCGCTTTGGGCCGCGCTACGTCCTGCTCGCCGCGGGCCGCTCCGGCGAGTGGGCGGATACCGCCATGGACCGCGACAGCCGCCAGGCCGCGCAACTGGCCCGGCGGATCGCGCCGCCCGACGCCGCCGTGTTCGTGTGGGGTTTCCGGCCCGAGATGTATATCTACACCGGTATGCCTGCGGCCGCCCGCTTTCTCGATTCGCAGCCCCTCACCGGCGTTCCGGCCGACCGCCACCTGAAACAGTCCGCTCCGCTGGCGCCCGGGCTGGCGGCGGCGAACCGCCGGGAACTTACCCGCACTCACCCCGGGATTATCATGGATGGGCTTGGCCCGCTGAATCCGCGCCTGGCCATCGGCGCGTATCCGGACCTGCACGACTGGCTGGCCCGATACCGTGCCGTGGGGCGGACCGGCATGACGGTCATCTACAAATTGCAATGAAGCGGAGAACCTTCCTTCAATCCTTCGCGTTTGGCGCCGCCGCGACAAGCCATGCCCGCGAGCGCACCTATCATGTTTGTCTTTCACCCGACGCGCTGGACGCCGACCCCGATCTGCTCAAAGTGGTCCAGATGGCGGGCGTCAACGCGGTGTGGCTCCCCGGGTTCTTCTATGGGTACTGGCCCTACAGCCTGGATCGGATTCAGACCTGGCGCCGGCGCATCGAGAAGCTCGGCATGGAGGCGCACGTCGCCAACGTCCCCCTGGGACACCCCGGCGATTCCCTGGGCGCGATGCACGGCGAGGTGCCCCTCACGCCGCCGCGCCGCTGGAAGATGGGCGTGGCCGCCGACGGGCGCTCCTTTTCGGGCACCTCGCTGCATCCGCCCGCCGTCGAGGAGAACCGCGCGGCTCTTCGCCGCCTTGCCGGAGCCGGTGTGCGCCGGGTGTTTCTGGATGACGATTTCCGGCTGGCGCGGTCGCCGGGCACGATCGGCGGCTGTTTCTGCGATGCCCACATCCAGTCGTTCGCGCGGCGCTACGGCTACTCTCCCGCGGTGAAACAGGAACTGCTGGATGCCGTTCGCGGGCGCAATCTCACCGCCGTCTTGCGTAACTGGATCGGCTACCAGTGCGACGAATTGACGGCGGCCTTCCGCGCCATCCAGGCGGCCGCGCCTCAGGTGCGGCTGGGCATCATGGTCATGTACCTCGGGGCGGAGAAAGCCGGCATCCGGCTCGCCGATTACCGCGATGTCCCCTTCCGGGTGGGTGAACTGATGTTCGACGACCGGAGCTTCGCGCCCGTGAAGGGCAAGACCGACGAACTGTTCAGCGCCTTGTTTCACCGGCGCTTCGCGCGCCCCGAACTTGCCTTCAGCGAGACCACCGCCTTCCCGTCCGACAAGCTCTCGGCGCGCAACATGGCGGCCAAGTTGGCCGTATCCACCCTTGCCGATGTCCGCAACACGATGTTTATGAGCGGACTGACTCCTTTCCCGCGCAGCCACTGGGAGACCCTCGGCCCCGCCATGCGGAAACAGGCGGCAATCCACCGCCGCATCGCCGGCCATGTCCCCCAGGGTCCCTTCCAGCATTGCTGGGACGAGCACAGCCGCATGGTGGGCGAAGACAAGCCCCAGAGCCTTTTCCTGGCCTCCGGCATCCCCTTTGAAGTCAGCCCGGCGCCCGCGGCCACAGCCTTGCCGGAGTCGCTGGCCGGATTGTACCGCTGGAAGCGCGCCATGGCTTCAAAGCTGCACGACATCCCTTATGTGGAAGACGACAAGCCGGTGGTCTGCGCCTGGTATCCGGCCGCGCGCTCCGTGCTGTTGTGGAACCTCTCCGAAGGGCCCGAGACGTTTTCGCTGGTCTATCGCGGCTCGGGCCGCCGGGTCCCCGTGTCCGGCCTCGATACCGAGCTGCTCGTGCTGTAAAAGGCGCAGTGCTATGCGGGGGTGTCCCCCGCTTCCTTCTGCAACCTGTCCAGTTCGCGCTTCAGGTCCTGCACCACACGCGAGTACTTCGCGTCGTGGTAGAGGTTCCTCATCTCCCGCGGGTCGTTCCGCATGTCGAATAACTCCCACTCCGGCTGCGTGTCCGGAGGGTTGGCGCCCCGCATGCCGAGAGGCTTGCCGTAGTAATACACCAGCTTCCAGCGCTCCGTGCGAACGCCGTAATGAGCCGGCACGTGATGATCGCCGTCATTGTGCATCCAGTAGCGGTAGTACATCGCCTTCCGCCAGTTCCCCGGCGGGCGGCCCTCCACGTTGGCGCGGAAGCTGCGCCCCTGCATCTCCGCCGGCGCCCGCAGGCCCGCGTAGTCCAGAAACAAGGGCGCGAAGTCGATGTTGAGCACGATGTCGCGGTTTACCGACCCGGGCCGGATCGCGGCCGGGTAGCGCATCAGAAACGGCATGCGCAACGACTCTTCGTACATCAGGCGCTTGTCAAACCAGCCGTGGTCGCCCAGGAAGAAACCTTGGTCGGAGGTGTAGATCACGATCGTGTTTCGAGCCAGACCTTCCCCTTCGAGATAGTCGAGCAGGCGCCCCACGTTGTCGTCCACGCTCTGAATGCAGCGCAGATAGTCTTTGATGTAGTACTGGTAGGCCCACTTGCGTAGCGCGTCGCCCTTGAGGCCCGGGGGGAAATCCCGCTTCACGTCGGTCTTTCGCATGTCCTCCCCGACCTTCATCGCCACGGCGGCCACGCTGCGCGCGCGTCCTTCGTAGTGATCGTACAGATTGTCGGGTTCGGGAATGTCCCGGTCCGCAAACAGGTCTTTGTACTTCGGCGCCGGTTCCCAGGGCCGGTGCGGCGCCTTGTGGTGGCACATGACGAAGAACGGTTTCTTCCGGTCGCGCTGCTTGAGCCAGTCCAGCGTGAAGTCGCCGATCAGGTCCGTGCAGTAACCCGCGTGTTTCTTTCGCTCGCCGCGATCGATGAACACAGGATCGTAGTACACGCCCTGGCCGGGCAGGATGTTCCAGTAGTCAAAGCCCGTCGGATCGCTGGCCAGGTGCCATTTTCCGATCATGGCAGTCTGGTACCCGCCCCGTTGCAGTTCCTTGGCAACGTGGTTTCTGGCGGGATCGAGTGAGTCGGCAAGCGTGTAGACGCCGTTTCTGTGGCTGTACTGGCCGGTCAGAATGGCGGCGCGGCTGGGCGTGCAGATGGAATTCGTGCAGAAGCAGTTCGTCATCCGGACGCCCCCGGCCGCGAGGCGGTCGATATTCGGCGTCCGGTTGATCCGGCTGCCGTAAGCGGAGATGGCGTGCGACGCGTGGTCATCCGCCATGATGTAGAGGATATTGGGAGGCTGCCTGCCGGCTGCCGCCGCACTCGCGGCGGCGCCGAACATCCCAAGCAGTTCCCGGCGTGTGTGGTTGCGCATGAGATCAGTTCACGATTGTCAGGAAGAGCGAGGCCTGCGTCGAGGCGCCGCCCACCTGCGCCTTGATCAGGTAGTCGCCATCCGGGAGATCCGGCACCTGGATGTTGATCTGGACCAGGCCGGGCGCTCCCGCCCCCCAGGCCGCGGTTTATTCCGGCCGGATGCCGGGAATGTTCACTTTCACCCGATACAGACCGGTGCGCGCCGTGATAAACAGCGTCTTACCGTCTTCGCCAAAAGCGC
>Ga0272446_1002887_pt1 | contig 22578 bp, 26 predicted proteins | sample YNPCB0061_FD_194587 | JGI IMG/M metagenome (GOLD analysis project Ga0272446, IMG submission 194587) | Hot spring microbial mat communities from Yellowstone National Park, WY, United States - YNP-CB-006-1 | ecosystem: Environmental > Aquatic > Thermal springs > Hot (42-90C) > Sediment | place... | reverse complement strand
AGCCGCCCCGCGCATTCCCGCGCGCTGGCGCCGGACGGGCAGCGCATCTGGCTCGCCTTCGGCGGCCGCGCCGACCAGCCCTGGCTGTGGCCGCTGAAGCGCGGCTTCCGCCACTGCTTCGCGGCGATCGAGGAGCAGGGCGGCTGGACGGTGGTGGACCCGCTTTCGGGCCGGCTCCTGGTGACGCGGCTCGAGGTGCCGGGCGGCTTCGACCTGCCTGGCTTCTACCGCCGCGCCGGGCTCTCGGTGGTGGGGCCGCTGCTGCCGGGGGCCCCGCGGCGGAGCCTGCTGCCCTGGCTGTCGCCCTTCTCCTGCGTGTCCGTCTGCCGGGCATTGCTGGGCGCGGGCGCGCCCTTCGCGCTGACGCCCTTCGGATTGTTCCGCCGGCTTGCGGTGGAGGGGGAAGGTGATCTTCGCGCGCAGGTTGCAGGTCCTAGGAAAAAAGTCTTTACGCGGGGCGCGGGCTCCGCGTAGAACCCTCCCTGCCAAGGGGCGAACTGCGCCTCGCGGCATCCTCCCGTTCCCCTCCCGAACTTGCGGGCCCGGTCGCCTCTGGCGCCGGGCCCGCGCCTTTTCGGGCGGGGCGCGTCCCGCACACCGAAGGAGCGAGACCCCGCATGGGTGCCCTGTTCCGCGCGCCGAGGCCGCCCGCAGCCCCGCCCGCCCCGCCGCCCGCGCCCGATCCGGACGACGCCGCCTCCCTCGCCCGCGCCGAGGCGCTCGCCCGCAGCCGGCGCGGCCTGGCCGGCACCATCGCCACCTCCGCCCGCGGGGTTCTCGCCCCCGCCTTCCCGGTGGCGGCCCGCAAGACCCTGCTCGGGGAGTGACCATGGGACCGGAAGAGATCCTGCTCCGCGAGGCCCGCGCCCGCGACGCCCGCCGCATCCTCGAACCCGTCTGGCAGGAGGCCTACGACCATGTGCTGGCCCGCATGCCCGGCCAGGGCGGCGAGACGCTGTACGACGCGACCGCGGCGGATGCCGCCGAGCAGCTCGCGGCCAGCCTGATCGCCGAGCTCTGCCCGCCCTGGAGCCGCTGGTTCGGCCTGGCGCCGGCGCGGCAGGGCGGCGACGACCCGGCGCTCGCCCGCGCGCTGGACGATGCGGCCGACACGCTGCAGGCGAATCTCGACCGCTCGAACTTCGCGCTCGAGCTGCACCAGTGCTTCCTCGACCTCGTGGTCGCCGGCACCGGCGTTCTGGCGGTGGAGGAGGCGGCGATCGGCGAGGCCTCGGCGCTCACCTTCCAGGCGGTGCCGCTGCGCGAGGCGGTGCTGGAGGAAGGCCCAACCGGGCGGCTCGAAACCATCTACCGCACGCTGCGCCTGACGGCGGCGGAGACGGCGCGGCGCTTCCCCTTCGCCGACATCCTGCCGTCGTCGCTGGACGCCGACCGCCGGTTCCGCATCGTCGAATGCGTGACGCCCGAGGCGCGCGGCGGCGTGCGCTACGCGGCGGCGCTGGACACCGAGGGCGACGGGCCGCCCGCGCTGCTCGCCTCCGCCCGCCTGGCCGATTCCCCCTTCATCGCCTTCCGCTGGCTGAAGGCGCCGGGCGAGACCTATGGCCGCGGCCCCGTCGTCAAGGCGCTGCCCGACATCCGCACCGCCAACAAGGTGGTGGAGCTGATCCTGAAGAACGCCTCGATCGCGGCGACCGGCATCTGGATGGCCGAGGACGACGGCGTCTTGAACCCGGCGACGATCCGGCTGGTGCCTGGCGCCATCATCCCGAAGGCGCCGGGGTCGAAGGGGCTCGTGCCGTTGCAGGCGGCCGGCAGTTTCGACGTGTCGCAGCTGGTGCTCGAGGATCTGCGGCGGCGCATCCGCTCGGCGCTGCTCGCCGACCGCATCGCGCCGGCCGGCGGCCGCATGACGGCGACCGAGGTGATCGAGCGCTCCGCCGAGACGGCGCGGCTGCTCGGCGCCACCTACGGCCGGCTGCAGTCGGAGCTGCTGTCGCCGCTGATCGCCCGATGCCTCCGGCTGCTGCGCCGGCGCGGCGAGATCCCGGCGGAATTGCCGGACGGCACCGATCTCCGCCTCGTCTACCAGTCGCCGCTCGCGCGCGTGCAGGGGCGCGCGGACGCGGCCAACACCATGCTGTTCCTGCAGGCCGCCGCCTCTCTCGGCCCCGATGCCGCCGCCCGCGTGGATGTGGAGGCGGCGACCCGCTTCCTCGCCCGCACCCTCGGCGCCCCCGCCGAGATCCTGTTCCCCGCGCCCACCCCCGCTGAGGAGTGACCCTTCGCATGAGCGACAACCTGCTCGACGCCGCGCTCGAGGACGAGACGCCGAAGCCGCGGCGCCCCGACGACGTGCCGGAGAAGTTCTGGGACGAGGAGAAGGGCGAGCTGCGCCTCGACGCTCTCCTCAAGTCCTACCGCGAGCTGGAGCGCCGCCTGTCGCAGCGCGCCACGCCCCCGGCCGAGGATGCGGACCCGGAGGAGCGCGCGCGCTTCCTCCGCGCGCTCGGCGTGCCGGAGACGCCGGACGGCTACGAGATCGCGCCGAAGCACGAGCTCTGCGGCCCCGACGCCGAGATCAACCGGCGCCTGCACGAGGCCGGCTTCACCTGCCGCCAGGCGCAGCTCGTCTACGACCTCGCGGCCGAGCGGCTGCTGCCGCTGATCGCCGAGGCCGCCGCCGAATACGAGAGCCAGCGGCAGCTCGCGCGCCTCACCGACGCCTTCGGCGGCGAGGAGCGGTTCCGCCGGGTGGCCAGGCAGATCGCCGCCTGGGGCCGCCAGAACCTGGCCCCCGGCGTGTTCGAGGCGCTGTCCACCTCCTACGAGGGCGTCATGGCGATGCACCGGATGATGGAGAAGGACGAGCCGGCGCTGGCCCGCAAGGCCGAGCCGGAGGCCGGCATGGACGAGGCGGCCTTGCGCAAGATGATGCAGGACCCGCGCTACTGGCGCTCCCGCGATCCGGATTTCGTCCGCCGCGTCACCGAAGGGTTCCGCCGCCTGGTCGGCGGCTGAGCGCCCGCCCCATCGCCGCGCCCACAACCCCGAGGGGCGGGCGCGGCCGCGCGCGTCGCCGGCCGGTTCGGCCGACAACCGGCGCCGCGCGCATCCACCCCCACACCCCATGACAGGAGGACCGCGTGTCCACCACCATCGACCAGGCCTTCATCAAGCAGTTCGAGGCGGAGGTCCACTCCGCCTACCAGCGCCAGGGCTCCAAGCTGCGCCCGACGGTGCGCAGCAAGACGGGCGTCGTCGGCGCCTCCACCCTGTTCCCGCGCGTCGGCCGCGGCACGGCGCAGCCGAAGCTGCGCAACGCCGCGGTGCCGGTGATGAACCTCGAATACTCGATGCGCGAGTGCTTCCTGCAGGACTTCTACGCCGGCGAGTGGATCGACAAGCTCGACGAGATCAAGACCTCGATCGACGAGCGCGCCGTCGTCGCCGCGGCGGGTGCCTACGCCCTCGGCCGCCGCACCGACGAGCTGATCATCGCCGCCCTCGACAGCGCGACGACGGAGGTGACGGGCGCGGGCCCGCTCGCCGACTCGGCCGGGCTGACCAAGGAGAAGGTGCTGGCGGCCTTCGAGACGCTCGGGGAGAACGACGTGCCGGACGACGGCCAGCGCTACGCGGTCGTCGGCTGGAAGCAGTGGTCGGAACTGCTGCAGATCGAGGAGTTCGCCAACTCCGCCTACATCGGCGAGAACGAGCTGCCGTGGAAGGGCACCCAGGCGAAGCGCTGGCTGGGCGCGACCTGGATGCCGCATTCCGGCCTCACGCTCTCCGGCTCGCTCCGCTACTGCTACTTCTACCACAAGACGGCGGTGGGCCACGCTGTCGCGCAGGAGGTCGTCACCGACATCACCTGGCACGGCGACCGCGCGGCGTGGTTCGTCAACAACATGATGAGCCAAGGCGCGGTGCTGATCGACAACATCGGCGTCGTGCGCATGCGCTGCGCCGAGTAATCCGTGCGCATGCGCTGCGCCGAGTGACGCGCGCCGCGTGACCACCGGGGCCCCGGGGGCTGACGCCTCCCGGGGCCCTTCGCGTTTCCGGACCCTCTGCGAAGGAGCCTTTCGCCATGGCGCTCTCCGCGCTCATCCTGTGCTCGCGCGCGCTGCTGAAGCTCGGCGCGCAGACCATCGCCTCCTTCGACGAGGGCACGGCGGAGGCCGAGGTGGCGGCGAACCTCTACCCCTCGGTGCGCGACGCGCTGCTCTCCTGCCACCCTTGGTCCTTCGCCACCGGCCAGGCGAGCTTGCCGCGGCTGGACGGGACGCCGGCCGCCGATTTCCGCCACGCCTTCCAGCTGCCGCCCGCCCTGCTGCGCGTGGTCTCCGCGGGCGGCCCGGGGCAGGGCGAGGGGCTGACCTACCGCATCCAGGAGAACCGCCTGCACAGCGACGCGCCGCAGGTGACGCTGACCTTCATCTTCCGCCCCGAGGAAAGCGCCTTCCCGCCCTTCTTCGCCGCGGCGCTGATCGCGCGGCTGGCCGCCGAGTTCTGCCTGCCGCTGACCGAGAACGCCTCCCGCGCCGACATCCTGCAGCGCCTGGCCGAGCAGGAGCTGCGCCACGCCCGCAGCCTCGATAGCCAGCAGGCGAGCGTGCGCGCGATCCCCGACTTCCCGCTGATCACCGCCCGGGGCTGAGCCGATGTCGCGCCGCATCAAGACGAGCTTCACCGCGGGCGAGCTTGCGCCCGAGCTGCTCGGGAGAAGCGACCTGCGCGCCTATGAGAACGGCGCGCGGCGGCTGCGCAACGTCGTCATCCTGCCGACCGGCGGGCTGTCGCGCCGCCCCGGCCTGCGCCACCTGGCGACGCTGCCCGGGCCGGTGCGGCTCGTCTCCTTCGAGTTCAACACCGAACAGGCCTATCTGCTCGCCTTCAGCGACGGCGCGATGCGCGTGTTCCTCGGCGACGCGCAGGTCGCGCAGGTCGGCGGCCCGTGGACGGGCGCCATGCTCGACCAGCTCGCCTATACCCAGAACGCCGACACGCTGCTGCTGCTGCACCCCGAGATGCCGCCGCAGTGCATCACCCGCACCGGGCATGCGAGCTGGACGGTGGCGCCCTTCGCCTTCGCCCGCGCGCCCTTCCACCGCTTCGCGCCGCCGGACGTCACGCTCGCGGCGTCGGCGACCAGCGGCTCCGTCACGCTCATCGCCTCCGCGCCGGTGTTCCAGCCCGGCCATGCCGGCGTGCGCTTCCGCCTCGGCGGCAGGCGCGTGCTGGTGACGGCGGTCGCCGACCCGCTGACCGCGACGGCGACGGTGGAGGAGACGCTTCCCGGCACCGACCCGACCGCCGACTGGGACGAGGCGGCGATCTCGCCCGTCCGCGGCTGGCCCGTCTCCGCCTGCTTCCACCAGGACAGGCTCGTGCTCGGCGGCACGCGGGACCTGCCGAACCGGCTCTACCTCTCCCGCTCCGGGCTGCTCGACGATTTCGACCTCGGCACGGCGCTCGACGACCAGGGCATCGAGTTCGCCCTGCTGTCGGACCAGGTGAACGCGATCCGCGCGGTCTTCTCCGGGCGGCACCTGCAGGTCTTCACCTCCGGCGCGGAGTGGATGGTGACGGGCGATCCGCTCACCCCCTCCTCGATCCAGCTGCACCGGCAGACACGGATCGGCTCGCCGGTGGACCGCATGGTGCCGCCCGTGGACGTGGACGGCGCCACGATCTTCGTCGCCCGTTCGGGGCGCGCGGTGCACGAGTTCGCCTACACCGAGGTCGCGGACACCTACCAGTCGAACGACCTCGGGCTGATCGCGCGGCACCTGATCGAGCGGCCGGTCGCCATGGCCTACGACCAGACGCGGCGGCTGCTGCACATCGCGATGGCGAATGGGCGCCTGGCGACGCTGACGCTGTATCGCGCCGAGCAGGTCACCGCCTGGTGCGCGCAGGAGACGGCGGGCGCCGTGCGCTCGCTCGCCGAGGTGGACGGCGCGGTGTATGCGGCCGTCGAGCGCTTCGGCACCTGGCGGCTGGAGCGCTTCGACGAGGCGCTCGGCCTCGACGCCGCGCTGTCGGGCGAGGCCGCGACGCCGCGCAGCGCCTGGGGCGGCCTCGACCACCTGGAAGGCCGCCGCGTCGGCGTGCTGGCCGACGGCGCGCCGCAGGGCGACCAGACGGTGGCGGACGGCGCCGTCACGCTCGATGAGCCGGCGCGCGAGGTGCAGATCGGGCTCCGCTTCACGCATGTGATCGAGCCCCTGCCGATCGAGCTCGGCGGCGGCCCCTTCGGCGCGCGCGCGGCGCCGCTGCGCCTCGTCTCCGTCACCTTCCGGGTGCTGGAGACGGTGGCGCTGTCAGTGGACCTCGGCCGCGGCGCCTTCCCGGTGCCGTTCCGCCGCCTCGACACGCCGCTGCTCGACGCCCCGCCGCCGCGCTTCTCGGGCGACGTGTCGCGGCGCGGCCTCGGCTGGCGGCGCGACGCGCTCTCGCCGCTGTGGCGCATCGAGGACGACGCGCCGCTGCCCGTCACGCTGCTTTCCGTCACCACCGAGACGAGGACCACCCCCTGATGGCGCAACTCGCCTCCATCGCCACGCTGATCGGCGCCGGCGCGTCGGTCTACGGCAACATCCGCCAGGGCCAGCAGATGCAGGCCCAGGCTTCCGCCGCGCGCGCCGCGGCGGAGGAGCGCAACCGGCAACTCGCGATCCAGCAGCAGGCGGAGGCGCGGGCGCGGCGCGACACGCTCGCGCGCACCATCGCCTCGGTCCGCGCGCGGCTGTCGGCCAGCGGCGTCCGCGCCGACGACGGCTCGGGCGCGGCGCTGCAGGCCGGGCTCGCGGCCGACGCCGCGGCGGCGCAGAACGAGAGCGACGCGATGTTCCGCTCGCGCCTCGCCGCGGGGCGGCGCAGCCTGCTGCAGCCGGACGGCTCCTTCAACGCCTATCTCCGCGCAGGCCACAGCTTCGGCGCGGTGCTGCGCAACCTGCTCGACTGAGCGCCGCGCCCCGCGCGCGGCCAGAACGCCCGCAACGCGCCGCCCGGCGCACCCCCGACACCGGAGAGACAGATGGCCGAGCACATCCGCATCGGCGACGTCGCGCCGCGCGTGCAATACGTGGCCGACGGCACGCAGAGCGTCTTCGCCTTCCCCTTCCCGATCTTCAGCGCGACCGACCTCGAATGCTTGGTGAACGGGGAGCGCCGCGAGACCGGCTTCACCATCCAGGGCGCCGGCCAGAGCGAGGGCGGCAGCGTCACCTTCGCCGCGGCGCCGGCGGGCGGCACGCGCATCACGCTGCGGCGGCGCATGCGCATCCAGCGCGTCACCGACTTCCAGCCGAACGGCCTGCTGCGCGCCGACACGCTGAACGACGAGCTCGACTACCAGGTGGCGGCGCTGCAGGAGATCCGCGACGAGATCGCGTCCAGCCTGCGCGCCGATCCGTCCGATCCGCCGAGCGGGCTCATGCTGCCCGCGCGCGCGGGCCGCGCCAACCGCGTGCTCGGCTTCGATTCGACCGGCGCCATCACGCTGTTCGACCGCGACGGCCAAGTGTCGGCGCCCTTCGCCGGCGCGGTGCCGCGCACGGTCGAGGAGAAGCTGGCCGAGACCTTATCCGCGCGCGACTTCGGTGCGGTCGGCGACGGCGTGACCGACGACGGCCCTGCGCTGCAGGCGGCGATGAACGCCGCCGCCGCCGCCGGCCGCCATCTTGTGATCGGCGAGGGCACGCACCGCACCACCATGCCGCTCGTGCTGCCGGGCGCCGCGGCGGGGCTGACCATGCGCGGCGCCATCCTCTACGCCGGCCCCGCCGGCGAGACGGCGCTCACCCTCGGCGACGGCGGCGCGACGCGCAATGCGGTGAAGCTCTACCAGGGCCTGCGGGTGCTGCGCGCCACCATCTCCGACTGGCTGGACGAGCGCGACATCGGCATCCTCGCACGCAACCAGGACAGCTCGCGCCTCGACATACGCCAGGTCGAGGGCTTCACCATCGGCGTGCAGACGCTGGGCGACGAGCGCGGCTTCGAGGACAGCGAGCTGCATCTCGGCCGCATCGTGAACAACCGCATCGGGCTCGATGTGCGCACGCGCACTGCGGCGGGATGGAACACGTCCGTCCGCTACCATGGCGGGCATTTCGCCATCGCCTCCTCGGTGCATCCGGACAAGGACCGCTTCGGCGTGCGCTTCAGCGCGGAGCCCGGCGCCTATGTCGCGCACAACCGCCACGTGTTCGACGGCCCGGCCTTCGAGCTCCAGTCGCGCGACCGCCCGATCGAGGGCATCCCGTTCCTGATCGAGGTGAACAGCCGCGCCGTCGTGGCCCGCAACCTGCGCATGGAGGGCTGCGACGCCTTCGTCGCCCGCCACACCGCCGGCGCGCAGGACCACCTCTACGAGGTGGCCTGGGCCAGCCAGGGCTACGGGCTGTCGGTGGACTACGCGCCGGGCGCGACTCGCGGCGGCGCGGTGGTGCGGCCGTTCCACCAGGCGCTGGCGCACCGGGAACTGACGCGCCCGGTGGCGCTCGTGGACAATCTCCGCGCCATCGCCTTCCGCCAGAACGCGACGGACACGGGCTTCGAGCGCATGGCGGCGATCGCCAGCAACACGCCGCCTGGCGCCACCACGGTCGCCGAGTTCGCCTACTCCGGCCTGCCGAACTACACCTTGACGGACCGCGGCGTGGTGCTCGGCGTCGCGCGGGGGCTCGGCTTCGTCGTCGAGACCCGCGGCTGCCGCGACTTCGCGCTCGCGCTTGACGCCGACAGCCCGCACCTCGTCGTGATCTGCTTCGATTCGGCGGGCAACCTGCTGACCGACACGGCCGGCCAGATGGTGCTGTTCTCCGGCGCCTCGGCCAACTGGAACGCGGCCGCGCGCTGGTGGCAGACCTCGGCCGACCTGACGGATGCGGACGCGACGCGGCTGCAGGCCATCCGCCTCGCCCCGCAGGTGGCGACCGCGATCATCGGCGTCGCGCGCATTTCGGCGGACTACGAGGTGCGGGCGATGCGGCTGTTCTGCGACCCGTCCTACGCGCCCGCGCTGCTCTACGGCCTGCCGAACCTGCCGCACGGCGCGCGCGAACTGAAGGGCGAGGCGGCGTGGGATCCGCCCTCGATCGCCGCCGGCGGCACCGCGCAGATCAACGTGACGGTGCCGGGCGTGCGTCCGGGCGACTTCACGCAGGCGTCCTTCAGCCTCTCCACCTCGGGCGTCGTGTTCCTCGCCAATGTCGGCGCGCAGGATGTCGTCACCGTCACGGCGTGGAACCGCAGCGCCTCCGCCGCCGATCTCGCCGCCGGCACGGTGCGCGTGCGGGCGGTGAAGGCGTGACCCAGCCGCCGGCGCCGCCCGCCGGGATCGTGCCGCATCTCGACGCCGCCGCCGAGGCGGTGGCGCGCGACTACCGCGCCTTCATCGAGGCGGCGCCGACCCGCGCGCACCATGAGGACGCGAAGTCCTTCGCCGCCTTCCACGCCGCCTGCCGGGCCGCCCTCGTCCATCTCGGCGAGCTCCTGAAGCTGCTCAAGGCGACGAAGCCCGCCGACGCCGCCGAGGTCGAGGAGGTCGCCGCGCTGATCGCCAAGGCGCGGTACGTGCTCGCCGCGCATGCCGAGGAGGAGCACCCGCCGCATGACGATCCCGCCCTGTGACCTGCCGGAGTTCGTCTGGATCTGGAACAACCGCCTCGGGCAGGAGACGCCCTCGCATCACCGCCGCATCGCGCAGTGGCTGGCGCGGCGCGAGGCGACGGGGGACCGGCGCCTGCTGCTGATGGCGTTCCGCGGCGCGGGGAAATCCACCCTCGTCGGGCTGTGGTGCGCCTGGCGGCTGCTGCGGCGGCCGGACACGCGGATCCTGGTGCTGGCCGCCGACCAGCCGCTCGCGGTGAAGATGGTGGCGCAGGTGCGGCGGATCGTGGAGCGCCACCCGCTCTGCCGCCACCTCCGCCCCGACACGCCGGAGGCCTGGGCGGCGGACCGCTTCACCATCCGCCGCCCCGGCGTGCTGCGCGATCCGTCCGTGCTCGCGGCCGGCATCGGCGGCAACATCACCGGCGCGCGCGCCGACGTCATCGTCTGCGACGACGTGGAGGTGGCCGGCAACAGCGACACCGAGGCCAAGCGCGAGGAGCTGCGCGAGCGCCTGGCGGAGGCCGAGTTCGTGCTGGTGCCCGGCGGCACGATGCTGTTCGTCGGCACGCCGCACACGGCGGAAAGCCTCTACCGCGCGCCCGCCGACGGCGGCACCCATCTCCGCGGCTACCAGCGCCTCGTCATCCCGGTGGTGTCGCCGACCGGCCGCCCCGCCTGGCCCGAGCGCTTCGGCCTCGAGGAGATCGCGGCACTCCGCGACCGCGTGGGTCCGCTCGCCTTCCGCCGGCAGATGCTGCTGCAGGCGGTGGACGAGCGGCAGGCGCGGCTCGATCCCGCGCTGCTCGTCCGCTACGCCGAGGAGCCGGACTACGCCGAGGCCGCCGGGCGCCCGCTGCTGCGCCTGCTCGGGCGGCGCCTCGTGTCGGGCGGCGGTTTCTGGGACCCGGCCTTCGGCCGGCCCTCGGGGGGCGATGCGTCGGTCGTCGCCGTCACCTATGCCGACGACCAGGGCAACCAGTACGCCCACCGCATCGCCTATCTGACGCATGACCCGGGCAACGCGGCGGTGGACCCGGCGACGCAGCAGTGCATGGCGGTGGCCGCGCTCGCGCGCGACCTGCTGCTGCCGGTGCTGCGCGTCGAGACCAACGGCATCGGCCGCTTCCTGCCCGGCCTGTTGCGCCAGCAGATGGCCCGCGCCGGCGCCGCCTGCGCGGTGATCGAGCACGCCTCGAGCCGCGCCAAGAGCGAGCGGATCCTGGCCGCGCTCGACCCGCTGCTCGCCGCGCGGCGGCTGCATGCGCATGAGAGCGTGTTCCGCACCCCGTTCCCGCGGGAGATGGCGGAATGGCGCCCCGGGGATGCCACCGCCCGCGACGATGCGCTGGATGCGCTGGCCGGGGCGCTGCTGGCCGAGCCGGTGCGCTTCCCGGCGCTGCCGCCCGCGGCGCCGCGGCCCGGCTGGCGCGGGGGCTGACCGCTCAGCCCACGCCCTCCGCCTTCAGGATCTCGCGCGCATGCCGCAGGAGGCCCTCGGCCGTCGCGACGAAGCGCCCGTCCTCGCGCTGCGCGGCGAAGCCCATGCCGGCCAGGCGGCGCAGGCAGGGCCAGTCCTTCAGCCCGTCCGGGCGGCCGATGCCGCCCGCCAGCCGCAGCCGGTGCAGCGCCGAGCGGCAGCAGGTCTCGAGATAGGGCTCGTCCCACATCGTCTTCTGTGTGGCGCGCGCCAGCCGTCCCTTCAACCCCCCGCCCGCCCCAAGGAGTCCCCATGCCGCTCCCCGAGATGGACCCAGGCCTTGTCCGGCTGCTGACGGACGCGCCGATGCTTGGCCTGCTCGCCTGGCTCTTGTTCCTGCTGCACCGCGACCTGCCGGCACGCCGCCCGCGCGAGCCGGAGCCGCCGCATGCGCCGGACGCGCTCTCCCGCACGCGGGAGGACCTGGCGGCGTTCAAGATCGAGGTGGCGCGCACCTATGTGCCGCTGTCGCTGATCCGCGACGTGGACGCGCGGCTGTCCTCGCAGCTCACGCGCATCGAGCAGAAGCTCGACGAGGTGAGCCGCGCCGCGACCGCGACGGAAGCCGTGATGAAGACGGCCCGCCAGGAGGACCGCTGATGACGCCCGCCGAGACCCTCGCCCGCACCCTCTACGCCGAGGCGGGCGACCTGCCCGTGCGCGCGATCGAGGCGCTGGCCGCGCTGGTGCTGACGCGCGCGCGCCTCGCCGCAGCGCCGGGCGGGCCGCGCCACTGGGGGCAGGGGGTGGCCGGGGTGTGCCGCGCGCCCTTCCAGTTCCCGTGCTGGAACCCGCGGCATCCGCGCCACGCGCGGCTGCTGTCGCCCGACGAGGACTCGGCCTCGCTCGCCATCTGCCGCCGCGTCGCGCTGCGCGCGCTGGCCGGCGTGCTGCATGACCCGACCGGCGGCGCGACCCACTGGCACCGCGCCGACGAGTTGCCGGGCTGGGCGATCGCCCGCGTGCCGGTCGCCGAGATCGGCGGCCTCGCCTTCCACCGCGCCGAGGCCGCGACGCCGCCCGCGAACCCCGCGAAGCCGCGCCGGGTGGCGTGACAGCGGGCGGCGGCGGAGGCAGTCTCCGCCGCCATGGAAGCGCTGATCTACACCCTGGTCCGCGCCGCGGACTGGGCGGAGGCCGAGCGGCAGGGCGCATACCGCGGCAGCGCCGACGACGCGCGCGACGGCTTCCTGCATTTCTCCACCGCCGCGCAGCTGCGCGACAGCGCGGCGAAGCACCGCGCGGGCGTGCCCGACTTGCTGCTGGTCGCCGCCGATGCGGCCGCGCTCGGCGCCGCGCTGCGCTGGGAACCGGCCGCGGGCGGCAGGCGACCCGGGCTGTTCCCGCATCTCTACGGGCCGCTGCCGCTGTCCGCGGTGCTGTCGGTCACGCCCCTGCCGCTCGGGGCGGATGGGCGGCATGAGTTCCCGGACGCCATTCCATAGCGCAGGCGTGCCCGCGCCCGGCCCGCCCCGCACCGCCCCGCCGGGCCGCCGCGGCGCCTCAGCGCGGGAACAGCCGCTCCCGCACCGCCACCGCCACATCCGGGTGGTTGGCGAACACTCCCTGCACGCCGAGGCGGAGGATCGCAGCGATCTCCTCGGAATCGGCCCCGAGCGTGTAGGCGTGCACGAACAGCCCGGCGGCGCGGGCGCGCGCCACGCACTCCGCGGTCAGTCCCCGCACCGGCACACCCACGCCCTCTGCGATCCGCGCCGCCGCTGACGCCTCCGCCGCGTCGCGCGGGCAGCGGCCGAGCAGCACCCGCGGCAGGGTGGAGCCGGCGGCGAACTCGGCCAGGATGTCCCGGTCGAAGGATTGCAGGATCACCGGCACCGCCCCGCCCGGCGCGAAGATCCCGCCCCAGCGCGGATCGGCGAGTTCGGCCAGCAGCGCCCGTGCGGCGCGGCGGTTCGCCTCCGCCTCGCCCGGGATCGCCTTCACCTCAGGATACAGGCCGACGGCCCGCCCCGCCCGCGCCCGTTCGGCCAGCAGATCGAGCAGATCGGCCAGGCGGATGACGGCGAAGCGCGCCCCGGGGGGCCAATGCGGGCTGCGCGAGGGATCGGCGTAGAGCGGATGCGCCCGCGCGCGCGCCGGCAGCCGCGCGATCACCGCCCAGGGCAGCCGGTCCACCAGCCACTCCCGCGCCCCGCTCGGCGAGAGCGTGGCCAGCGCGTCGAGCGCCGGGTCGCTTTCGGCGAGGCGAGCGACCTCGGTCGTCTCGTTCAGCGCCCGGTCGTGGCGTATCACCAGCACGCCGTCGGCCGAGAGGAACAGGTCGGGCTCCAGGAAGTCGGCGCCCTGCCGCAGCGCCAGGCGGAACGCCTCGAGCGTGTGCTCGGGCAGCCAGCCCGAAGCGCCGCGGTGGGCGATCACCACCGGCCGCTCGGCCAGCGCCGGTGCGGCGAGCAGAAGCAGCAGGAGGGGCAGGGCGCGGCGGAACACGCGGCGGCCCATGCCGCGCCCGCCCGCCAGCGTCAAGGCCCGGCCGCCCGAGGGCGGCCGGCGCGACGTCACGCCCGCCTCAGCGCGCGCGATGCGCCGCGCGCTCGGCCATCACGCAGGCCAGCACGACGAGCGCCATGCCGGCCACCACCCAGGGCCCCGGCAGCACATGCCAGACGATCAGGTCGAAGCCGAAGGCGTAGAGCAGGGCGGTGTATTCCAGCGCCGCCAGCCGCGACGCGGGGGCGAGCCCGAAGGCCACCGTCAGCGCGTAGGTCGCGGCCCCCGCCAGCACGCCGTTGAGGATCAGCAGCGCCCATTCCCAAGGCGTCGGCGGCACCCAGACCGCGACGGCGAACGGCGCCAGCACGATGGCGGCGGGCACCGCCGACCACACCAGCAGCATCGCCAGCCCACGCTCGGAGCGCAGCCGCCGCGACACCGTCAGCACCACGGCGTAGCCGACCGCGCCGACCGCGCCCGCGACATAGCCGACGACGGTGCCCTCCGCCGTCAGCCCCGGCGCCAGCGCCACCGCGATGCCGAGAAAGCCGAGGCACGCCCACAGGAAGGCCGCGCGCGGGCTCGGCTCCTTCAGGAACACGGCGGCCAGCCCCAGCGTGATCAGCGGCGCGGTGAAGAACACGAGATAGGCTTCGGCGAGCGTCAGGTTGCGCACCGCGAAATACATCGCGAAGCCGCAGGCCACCATCGCCGTCGTGCGCAGCAGGTGGATGTGCGGCAGCCTGGTGCGGATCGGCCCGCCGAAGCCCGGCACCAGCGCGCGCATGGCGAGGATCAGCACGGCCAGCGTCGCGTAGCGCAGCCACACGAGCTGTTCCGCCGGGATCGTCGCCGTCAGGATCTTGGTGTTGACGTCGAGCACGCCCCACAGCCCATGCGCGAAGACGACGAGCAGCGGCGCGAGCAGGCGTTGGTCGGGCGTCATCCGCCGCTTGTCCGGGGGCGGCGGCGGCCGGTCAAGCCTCTTGGCGGGGGCGGCGCAAGGCACACATGCGCGGTTCCCGCTTCCCTCCCGCACCGGCTTCCGCCACACCCGCCGCCGTGACCCCCCGCCTCGCCTCCGCCGCGATGCCCCTGCTGCGCGCCCTCGATGCCGAGGCCGCGCACAAGGCCGCGCTCGCCGCGCTCCGCCTCGGCCTTGCCGGGGCCGACACGCGGCCCGACCCGCCGGTGCTGGCGGCGCGGCTGTTCGGCCGCGCGCTGCCGAACCCGGTCGGCCTCGCCGCCGGCTTCGACAAGGACGCGGTGGCGGTCCCGGCGCTGTTCCGCCTGGGCTTCGGCCTGGTGGAAGTCGGCACCGCCACGCCCCGCCCGCAGGCCGGCAACCCGCGCCCGCGCCTGTTCCGGCTGGCCGAGGACCGCGCCGTCATCAACCGCATGGGCATGAACAACCAGGGGGTCGCCGCCTTCGCCGCGCGGCTCGCCGCGCTGCCGCGGCCGCTGCCCGGGCTGCTCGGCGCCAATGTCGGCATCAACAAGGAGGACGCCGACCCCGAGCGCGACTACCCGGACCTCTACGAGGCCGTGGCGCCGCACGCCGACTATGTGACGATGAACCTCTCCTCGCCCAACACGCCCGGCCTGCGCGACCTGCAGGGCGAGGCGCGGATGGCGGCGATCCTGGCCGCGGTGGCGGAGCGCCGCGCGCGCCTGCCGCAGCGGCCGCCTGTGGTGGTGAAGATCGCGCCCGATCTCGCCCCCGACGCGCTTGCGCCGATCGTCGAGACCTGCGTCGCCCACGGCGTCGCGGCGCTGATCGTCGCCAACACCACCATCGCGCGCGATCCCGCCCTGCGCTCCGCCGCGAAGGCGGAGGCGGGCGGGCTTTCGGGCCGCCCGCTCTTCGCCGCCTCCACCGGGCTGCTCCGCCGCGCGTTTCCGCTCGCGCGCGGGCGGCTCGAGCTGATCGGCTGCGGCGGCATCGAGGACGGCGCCACCGCCTACGCGAAGATCCGCGCCGGCGCGTCGGCCGTGCAGCTCTACACCGCGCTCGCCTTCGAGGGGCCGGCGCTGGTCGGGCGCATCAAGCGCGAACTCGCGGCCTTGCTCGCGCGCGACGGCTTCGCCACTGCCGCCGACGCGGTCGGCGCCGACCATCGCTGAAAGGGGCCGCCCGATGCGCCTGCTCTCCGGCCTCTCCGAGGTCGCTTCGGACTACGACGGCTTCGTGCTCGACCTGTGGGGCGTGGTGCATGACGGCCAGGCCCCGTTCCCCGGCACGCTGCCGGTGCTGTCTGCGCTGAAGGCGGCGGGCAAGCCGGTGGTGTTCCTCACCAATGCGCCACGACGCGCCCGCGTCATCGAGGCGCAGCTCTCCGCCATGGGCATCCCGCGCGACCTCTACGCCGCCGTCGTCTCCAGCGGCGAGGTGACGCGCAGCCTGCTCGCCGAGCGCAGGCACCCGTTCTTCGCCCCCCTCGCGCCGCGCGCCTGGCACATCGGGCCGGAACGCGACCTGAACGTGCTGGAGGATCTGCCGGACGAGCTCGTCGAGCATCCCGCCGACGCCGCCTATGTGCTGAACACCGGCCCCGAGCCGCGCCTCGGGCAGACGGACCTCGCGGGCTACCTGCCGCTGCTGCGCGCCGCGCATGACGCGCGCCTGCCGATGCTGTGCGTGAACCCGGACCGGCACGTGGTGGTGGCGGGCGAGACGATCATCGCCGCCGGCACGCTGGCCGACGCCTATCTCGGCCTCGGCGGCCGCGTGTTCGAGGTCGGCAAGCCAGACCCGATGGTCTATGGCCCGGCGGTCGCGGCGCTCGGCCTCTCGCCCGGCGCGCGGGTGCTGGCGCTCGGCGACGGGCCGCGCACCGACCTGCCGGGTGCTGCGAATGCCGGGCTCGACTGCGTGTGGGTGCTGGAAGGCCTGGCCGCCGCGCATGCGCGGAACGGCGACGCCGCCGCCATGCAGGCCGAGGCCACGCGCCATGGCGGGCGCCCCTTCGCGGCGATCCCGGGGCTCGTCTGGTGACGCCGCGGGTGCCGCCGCCGCTGTGGCTGCTCGTCGCGGTCACCGGCCTCGGCCCCTTCGCGATGCAGGTTCTGATCCCGGCGCTGCCGGTGATCGGGCCGGATCTCGGCGTGTCCTCGGCATCCGCGCAGCTGGTGCTGACGCTCTATCTGGCGGGCGTCGCCGTCGGGCAGCTGATCTACGGGCCGCTCGCCGACCGCTTCGGGCGGCGGCCGCTGATGATCGGCGGGATGCTGCTGTTCCTCGCCGGCACGCTGGCCGCCGCGGTCGCGCCCTCGCTCGGCTGGCTGCTCGTCGCGCGCATCGCGCAGTCCTTCGGCGGCTGCGCCGGCATGGTGCTGTCGCGGGCCATCATCCGCGACTGCTACGACCGCGAGCAGTCCGCCTCCCGCATCGGCTACCTCATCATGGGCATGAGCGTGATGCCGATGATGGCGCCGCTCGCCGGCGCGCTGCTGGAAGAGGCCTTCGGCTGGCGCGCCGCCTTGTGGGCCACCGCGGCGATGATCGCGCCGCTCGTCCTCGTCGTGCTGGCCCGGCTGCCGGAGACGCTGCCGGCGCCGCAGCCGCTGCCCGGCCTTCACGGCCTGCTCGGCGCCTACATCGCGCTGCTGCGCATCCCCGAGTTCCGCGCGCAGGCGGCGGTGTCCTTCTGCTCGTCGGGCGTGTTCTTCGCCTTCATGGCCGGCGCGCCCTTCGCGGTGGTGCAGGGCATGGGCGAGAGCCCGCGCAGCTACGCCACCTGGTTCATCGTCATCTCCTTCGCCTTCCTTGCCGGCTCCTTCGCCGCCGGGCGCTTCACGCTCCGCTTCGGGATGCGGCGGATGCTGCTGGTCGGGCTGTGGGCGACGGCGGCGGGCGCCGTGCTGCAGGCGGCGCTGGTGCTGGCTTTCCCGCCCTCGCTGCTGCTGTTCTTCCTGCCGATGGGGCTGACGGCCTTCGGCAATGGCGCGGCACAGCCTTCGGCGGTGGCGGGCGCGGTGTCGGTCAGGCCGCAGCTCGCCGGCACCGCCTCGGGGCTGGTCGGCTCCGCGCAGATGGGCTTCGGCGCGCTGATGACGGTGCTGGTCGGGCTGACCGAGCATGGCGCCGGCATCGGAACCGCCTTGACCATGGCCGGCTGCGGCCTCGGCGCGCTGCTCGCGCTGCGGGCGGCGCGGCCGGCGAACTGATCCGCGCCTTGCGCGCCCCGGCTGTGGCGCGCACCCCCTTGCGCGACTTGCGCGTGTGCCACCAACTAGGGCGCGTGACGCTCGACCACACCGTTCTGGATGCCCTCCGCCAGAGCATCCCGGCTGCCGATCTGCCGGCCATCTATCGGGCCTTCGCCGCCGATCTCGGCCGCCTGGCGGCCGAGTTGGCCGCCGGCGCCGCCGGGGGCGACGCCGAGGCCGCGCGCCGCGCCGCGCACGCGCTGGCCGGCACTGCGGCCGGCGTCGGGGCATCGGCGCTGGAGGCGGCGGCGCGCGCCGCCATGCGCCCCGGCGCCCCGCCGATCGGCCCCACGGAGGCCGCGCGGATCGTCGCGGAAGCGGAGGCGGCCGTCGCGGCGCTCACCGCGCTGGCCGGGGCGTGACGCGCGCGGATCAGGCGCGCCGGCGGCCGAGCACCTTCGCCGCGGCGACCAGCAGCGCCCCGCCGGCCAGGAACAGCACCGTGAGTTCCCCCGCGTTCCACAGCACGCGCGCGAGCCCGAGACGCGACACGTCGAGGAACGGGTAGGGATACCAGCCGGTCAGCCCGCCGCGCAGCAGCGCCTGGACCGCATAGGCGAGCGGGAAGGCCGCCCAGGGCAGCACATGGCGCCAGCGCAGCGCCCGCTTCGGCAGCAGCCACGCCCACAGCACGAGGTAGAGCGCCGGCACCGCGCTGTGCAGCCCGGCATCGGCCACCGCCCACCAGCCCCGCATGTCGTAGAGATGCGAGAGCATCAGGTGATAGACGGCGGCGACGAAGCCGATCCACAGCGCCGTTCCGGCCGTCAGCCACTCCGGCAGCCGCACCCCGCGCGCCAGCGCCGCGCACACGCCGCCGACGACCAGGTTGGTCAGGATGGTGAAATAGCCGGAGAGCCTGACCAGCGCGTCGCCGGCAGTGCCGCCCCGCGCCACCGTGTCGCCGACCGACAGCCACGCCTGCAGCAGCAGCGACGCGAGCGCGGCGACAGCCGCGACGGCTGCCAGCCCGCGCGTCACCTCAGCCGATCCTGAGCAGCGAGGGCCCGTGCTCCCGCAGCCAGTCCTGCGCCGCGTCGCGGTGCGGCGTCAGGCGCTCGACGGTCGCCCAGAAGCGGGCGGAGTGGTTCATCTCGGCGAGATGCGCGACCTCATGCGCCACCACGTAGTCCAGCACGAAGGGCGGCGCCATCACCAGCCGCCAGGAGAAGGCGAGCGTGCGGTCCGGCGCGCAGGACCCCCAGCGCGAGGACGGATCCTTGATGCGGACCGCGCGTGCGCGAAGGCCGAGCGCCTCGGTGTGGCGGAGCACCAGCGCCGCGATGCGCCGCCGCGCCTCGGCCTTCAGGCAGTCGGCGACGCGGCGGGGCAGGAAGGCCGGGTCGCCCGCCACGAGGATCGCGCCGCCCTCGATCCACGCGCCGCCGCGCGCCTCAGGCACATGGCGGATGACATGCGGCGCGCCGCCGACCGGCAGCTCGACGCCGGGCGCGAAGGCGACGCCTGGCGCAAGTGCGGCAAGCCGCTGCGTCACCCAGGCGGCATGCGTCGTCAGCAGCGCAAGGCCGGCGCGGCGCCCGGCGCGCGGCGGCAGCGTCACCACCACCTCGCCCGCGCGGTTGTCGATGCGCAGCGACACGCGCCGTGCCCGCGCGCTGCGCTTCCAGCGCACGGTGAGGCGCGCGGGCGGCAGCAGCGGATCGGGCGAGAGGTGGAGCGACTCGGGTTCCTCGGGCAGCATGGCCGGACCCTGCCTCGGCGGCGCCGATGCTTTCAACCGCGACCGCGTGAGCGTAACGTTGGCCGGCCGGGCGAAAGGGGGTGGCGATGACCACGAGCTATGCGACGATCCCTCCGGTCGGCCAGATCGACGGCATGTCCTGCTGGGCGGCCTGCCTCGCGTGGTGGCTGAAGGCGGTCGGCGGCGGCCGGCCGGCCTGGAACCAGCTGAAGGTGATCAGCGAGTACGACAAGCACACCGAGTCCGACGGCGGCTTCGCCCCGACCAGGATCCTGGAGGTGTGGCCCGCGGACAGCCGGCTCAAGATCTCGGGCGGCACCTTCAAGAGCCAGCACTACTGGGGACGCGGCCTGCCGCTCGGCGAGACGCCGGTGATCATCGCCTTCCGTCATCCGCAGGCCGGCACCCACATGAATGTCGTGTTCGACCAGAAGGGCCGGACGGTGAAAGCGATGGAGCCCTACTTTCCCTTCCCCGGCCAGGACGGCAAGCGCACCGGGCAGATCGTCGAGCGCAGCGTGGATTTCTACGTCAAGGACAATTTCGACAAGAGCAAGGAGATCATCCTGTTCTGGGCGAAGTCGTCGGCGCCGGCCTGACGGCCGGTCACTCGCCGATCGCAAGCAGCGCGCCGCGCTCCCGCGCGCCCTCGAACTGCCGGAGGAACAGGCCGCCGAGCGCCGCCATCCAGGCGAGGTTCAGCGCCAGCGCCGCCGCCAGGTGCTCCCATGCCGTGCGGCCTTCGATCAGCGCCGCGCGCAGCCCCTCGAACACATGCGCCGCCGGCACGGCGAGCGACACGAACTGCATCGGCAGCGGCAGGGTCGAGACCGGGTAGAACACCGCGGCGAAGGGCGTGACGCCGAACAGCACGCCCCAGGCCAGCGCCTCCGCGCCTGCGCCGTGGCGCAGGATCAGCGCTGTCACACCCAGCGCGACGGCCCAGCCCATCATCAGCAGCAGCGCGAAGAAGGCGACGACGACCGGCCCCGCGTCGAACAGCCCGAAGCCGTAGAACAGCCAGGCCAGCCCCGCCGCCGGCAGCACGCCGGCGAGGGTGCGCAGGAGGCTCATGCCGATCAGCGCCGCGATCAGCTCGACCGGCCGGATCGGGCTGACGAAGAGATGGCCGAGGTTGCGCGACCAGATCTCCTCGAGGAAGGAGATGGCGAAGCCCATCTGGCTGCGCAGCGCCACCTCCCACAGCAGCACGCCGCCGAGCAGCACGCCCGCCGCGAACTGCGTCGCGCCCGGCTGCAGCGAGGCGAGCCAGGCGGAGACGAAGCCCCAGACCAGCATCTGCAGCGAGGGCCAGTACATCAGCTCGAACACGCGCGGCCAGGAGCGGCGGTAGAGCGCGAGATGGCGATAGAGCACCGCGAGGACGCGGCGCGCCGGCGAGCCGCTCATGCCGCCCGCCGCCCGCGCGCGATGTCGAGGAACACCTCCTCGAGATCCTCCCGCCCGTAGCGGCGGATGAGGTCGGCGGGCGACCCCTGGTCCACGATGCGGCCCTGCTTCAGCATCAGCACATGGGAGCAGAGGCGTTCGACCTCGCCCATGTTGTGGCTGGCGAGCAGGATGGCGGCGCCCGTCTCGGCGCGCGCGGCCTCGAGGCGCGAACGCACCCAGTCGGCGGTGTCCGGGTCGAGGCTCGCGGTCGGCTCGTCCAGCAGCAGCAGGTCGGGGCGGTTGATCAGCGCCTTCGCCAGCGCGACGCGGGTCTTCTGCCCCGCCGAGAGCTGCCCGGCCGGGCGGTCGAGGAAGGCCTCGAGCTCGAAGGCGCGGGCGAGGTCGCGGATGCGCGCCTCCAGCCCGTCCACGCCGTAGAGATGGCCATAGACGCGAAGGTTCTCCGCCACCGACAGGCGATGCGGCAGGGCGACATAGGGCGAGGAGAAGTTCATCCGCGCCAGCGCCGCGAATCGGTCGGTCGCCATGTCGTGGCCGAGGCAGCGGACGCTGCCGGAGGTCGGGATCAGCAGCCCGAGCAGCATGCCGATCGTGGTGGTCTTGCCCGCGCCATTGCCGCCGAGCAGGCCCCACACCGCGCCGCGCGGCATGGTGAAGGAGATCCCGTCCACCGCGGTGACGTCGCCGAAGCGCTTGGTCAGGCTCTCGACGACAATGGCCGGGGGAGGGGACATGCCGAGGGCACATAGGCCGCGGCCGGCGGGTCGCCAAGTCGCCCGGCGATCGGCCCCGGTCGCCTGGCCCCGGCAGGGCTGGCGACCGGGGTGGTGTGCGTCAGCGCCCGCGCGCGGCGGTGGCCGGCCCGACCTGCGCCTGGGCGCGCAGCGCATCGAGCGCGGCGAGGTCGTTCTGCATGTAGCGCGTCAGCGTCTCGGGCGAGTCGATCATGCCATTGTAGCGGGCGCCGGCGGAGCGGCGGGCGCGGGCGATCGGCTCGGCCCAGGCGGCGCGGATCGCCTCGGCGCGGGCGGCGAACCAGGCGTCGCGCTCGGCGGCGGAAGCGAAGCGGGCCGGCGGCAGATGCACGGTGGTGTCGAAGAAGCGGCGCACGCGGCCGGTCTCGATGTCGCGCCGGTGCTCCGCCGTGCCGCGGTCGCCGCGCGGCTGGTGGTGCCAGACGGCGAAGTCGCGCAGCGGGTAGAGGGTGGCGGTGGTGGTCAGGCGGCCGGGGGCGGAGCAGGAGAGCGTTGCCGGGCTGTTGCCGCGCACCAGCGTCACCTGCGCGGGCGTGACGATCTCGGCCACCCGGTTGCCGTCGCGGGTGACGGTGCAGCGCGCGCCGGGCGGCTCGGAGGCCACGGTGATCACCCCGCTGCCGGCGCCGCAGCAGCGGCCGGACTGGGTGGGGCCGAGCCAGGGCCGCGCGGTCTCTGGCGAGCTGTCCTGCGCCGGGGCGGTCCAGGGGGCCGGGCGCGCGGCATCGCCGAGCGCCGCCGGGTCAGCCGTGTCGGACCAGTAGGCGCAGCCGCCGAGGGCAAGCAGGCCGAGGAAGGCCGGCATCGCCGCTGCGCGGCGCAGGAGGGATCGCGCGTGTGCCATGGGCCAATGTCCCTAGGCTCAGGACCCATTAATCTCTTGCAGCGACGCGGCGAGGTGTGATTCTGGGTTTGGCGGAGGTGCCGTGATGCCCAAGCCGCCGTTTCTGCTCACGACTGCCCAGATGCAGCGTCTGTCGCCG
>Ga0272446_1002886_pt1 | contig 22579 bp, 23 predicted proteins | sample YNPCB0061_FD_194587 | JGI IMG/M metagenome (GOLD analysis project Ga0272446, IMG submission 194587) | Hot spring microbial mat communities from Yellowstone National Park, WY, United States - YNP-CB-006-1 | ecosystem: Environmental > Aquatic > Thermal springs > Hot (42-90C) > Sediment | place... | reverse complement strand
ACCCTTTTCGATTGCGGCATTTTCCGCAGGCAAGCCAAAGGCATCCCAACCCATCGGATGAATAACGTTATAACCCGACATCCTTTTCGTTCTTGCAACAACATCTCCTATCGTGTAATTGCGAACATGTCCCATGTGAATGCGTCCTGACGGATAGGGAAACATTTCGAGTACGTAGTACTTCTTTTTAGATTTGTCTATTTCACATTTATACAGCTTATTTTCTTCCCAGTACTTTTGCCATTTTGGTTCAATTTCATGAGGGTTGTATCTTCTTTCCATCCTTGACCTCCAAAAAAATAACTTACTAATTTTTATCACAAAGGGCGAATTTTAACAAGGTTTTTTCCCGCAAAGCTGCTAATTTAGCACTTGTTAAAAGCCGTTTTTAGCTTTATAATTTTAAAAATGGCTTACAAGGTTGTAGAAACAAGCATTGTATCAGAAGAAGAGATTGAAAAAATACTTAATGAGTGGACAAAGAAAGGTTATGTCTTTGAAAGTATAAGTTTTGTTACAAACGAATCCTCAAAACGCCCAAAAATGGCTTTCATCTTCTTCTATAAAAAAGATGAGTGATGTTAGAAACAAAAAATCTGTCAAAACATTATTACAATGGCTACCGCCAGATTATCGCCCTTGATAAAGTTTCTCTTAGCTTTGAAAAGGGCAAGGTGTATGGTGTTGTTGGACACAACGGTGCAGGAAAAACAACACTGATAAAACTTCTTTGCGGACTAGTTTTTCCAACCTATGGGTTTGTTTACATAAACAAAAAATCTTTGTATCCAAAAAATTTCGAACTTTTGTCAAACATTGGAGCAATTTTAGAGGGGTCAAGGAACATCTTCTGGAATCTTACGCCGCTGCAAAATGTCAAATACTTTTCTATGTTAAGAGGTCTTTCCTATAAAAATATTCTGCCTGTTGCAAAAAGCTATTTTGAGATTTTTGAGCTGGAAGATAAACTAAACACCCCTGTTCGCAACCTTTCGCAGGGAATGAAGCAGAAACTTGCTATAATTGTGTCTTTACTTCACAACCCAGAAATTCTTTTGCTGGATGAACCCACGCTTGGCTTAGACCCAAACTCAAGCTACAGTATGCAAAAACTTATTAGAGATATTGCAGTTACTCAAAAAAAGCTTGTCATAATCACTTCTCACCAGTTAAATCTCATTGAAAAGCTGTCCGATGAACTTGTATTACTCTCTAAAGGTAGTGTTTGTTACTTTGGCAGTATCAAAAATTTTGTTACAAAAAAGTCAGAGCAAGTATACATTTTGACTGTAACCTCAAGTGATGGCAAAACCTTTAACAAAGAAATTTTGAAGTATAAGCCAAAACTGGAAAGAATTGGAGGCGAAATCTTTGCAACTATTCGTATACCCGAAAGCGACTTAGATCAAGTTTTAACACACCTTGTGTACAGAAACACAAAAATTTTGAACATAGAGAAGCAAAACTCATCTTTAGAAGAAGTTTTTTTAAAAGAGGTGGCTAAATGAAAATCACTGGCATCATACTTGCCGAAGGTTATAGAGAGTTAATGTATTTTAAAAGGTACAGTTTTGAGCGACTATCTTCAACTATAATGTTGGTGTTTATTTTTTTGGGATTTGTTTACTCTTCTGCGGATTTCTCCACAGGGGCTATCAGATATGACACTAATGCAATAGCACACAAAGCAGTAGGTTTTCTTGTCTGGTTTTTTGCACTTGATGCAGTAGGACATTTGAGCAGTGCCATAAGGGAAGACATGCACATTGGAATATTAGAACAGATAGCCCTTTCTCCTTATCCCCTTATTTATAACCTTTATGGAAGAAGTATTTCTCGTTTTTTTATCAATCTTTCAATAGCTACTGTCATGTTTTTACTGTTTTCTGTCTTCTTTGATTTACATATAAAATTTGGATTTTCAGCCTTTGTCATCTTCCTTTTGACCTATGCAGGCCTTTATGGTATGGGCTTGGCATTTGCAGGCTTAACGCTTGTCTTTAAACGATTGGGACCTGTAACAACAATAGTCAGATTTTTTCTTCTAATATTTACCGGAGCTGTTATTCCTCTATCCGTTTTCCCAGAGTTTCTGCAAAAATTTTCACAGTTCATACCTATGACAACGGGTTTGGCGATTATGAAGGCGATGATTTTTGAAAATGTTAGTTTTTTCTCCATCGTATCTGAAAAAGGTTTTTTATACTTCATTTTAAATACAGCTGTATATCTTTTGCTGGGTATCATAACCTTTTCTTTTTTTGAAAAAGAGGCGAGAAAAAATGGTGCCTTAGGCACCTACTGATTTGTAACTCTCAAATCGAAAGCCACCATCTTCAAAAACAAGATACTCCCTACTTTCCCTCCAGCTCCCAACTAAAAAAACTGGAACAGTATTACTGTCTTTTGGCTCTATAACCAAACTCTTGTGAAAGTGCCCTAAAACTGCCCCATTGTATCCTTTTTTTGCACATTCCTTCGCAAATTGGCTGAGGAGAGAAGGTCTAAAGACCCTTTTTGAGCTTATCTTTTCCCTGCTAAAACGTGAAAAAAGATGTGCAAAATCATACACAAGGTAAGGTGGTAGAACATAAGAAAACAAATTTGTGACAGGATTTTTAACAATGAAAGACAAAACCCTGTGTGCGTAATCTGTTTTATCAACTCTATCACCGTGACTCAAAAAATATCTGCCGTTATTCAGAAAAATATCAAGATCCTTTTCAACAATATTTACAGGAAAGCCTAACCTATTCAGCTTTCTTAAAAAAAAATCGTGATTACCTTCAAAGTAAAATATCGAAACGCCATTTTTCGCAAGGGATTTTAAACGATGTAAAACCCCCATATGGTCGTAAAAAACAATTTTCGGAAAACCTACAAAAAAATCAAAGAGATCTCCAAGCAGGAATAGCATTTCGAGCTTCTTGTCGTTTTTTAGCCTGTCAAGAAAGTTAACAAGGTCTATATACACCTCTTCTGAAGGTGATTTTAGATGTGCATCTGCCAAAAAAATTGCCTTTTTCATACGATAAGGTATAATATAATAAAAATTGTTTTTTGGGAACGTTTTTTGCGAATAATTTTGTATGAATAATTATAAAGAGTTAAAATTCTTTAAAAATTTCACAAACGAAGAAGTTAACAGCCTTGTCAAGTTGATGATACCTGTAACCTACGGCGATGGAGAGGTTATTGTTAAAGAGGGAGAAGTTTCCCACGTATTGATGTTGATAATCAAAGGCAGGGCGAAGGTAGTAAAAAATATAGACGAACACAATCAGAAAATTTTATCCATCCTTGAAGCAGGGGATATTTTTGGGGAGATGTCTTTTTTTGAAACCGCTCCACATAACGCCTCTGTTATCGCCCACACAAGTGTTAGCGTTCTTGCTTTAAGTAAGGCTGATTTTGAGGCTTTTATAGAAAAGTATCCTAAAACGGCATTTAAAATATTGATTAGAATTATTCAGGTGTGCAGCCAGAGAATAAGAAATCTTAACGAAGAAGTGAAACAATTAGGTGCTTGGTGTATATCCCTTAGAAACACCAAAAATAAAAACGACTAATCCTCACGTATATATCAATTCTCTAATATCCCCCGATAGGATATCTTTTAGCTTGTAGTATTTTGCAGATATTTTTGTCGCCAACTCCTTCGCATAGGGGTAGGAAATCCACGTTGGGTCTGTGTCTATAATAAAAATTTTACACTTTAGTTGCACTAATCTTTCGCCATAGTGCAAAGCTTCCTCAAAGGGGTCTTTATTATTTATGGATATGTTAGCCCTACCGTCTGTAAAAAACAGAATTATATTTTCGTTTTTGGGATACTTTTTTCGCTCTAACAAAATCTCTTCGACAGCCTTTTTAACTGCTAACGATAAAGGAGTTTTCCCTCCTGTTTTTATGTTTTTTAGGTGATTTTTTGCACTTGTGACGCTATTTGTGAAAGGTAAAACCATTTTTGCCTGCGTTCCTCTAAAAACAAGCATTCCCACACGTTCCCTCTTTTGGTATGCATCATTTAAAAGTCCTAAAACAAGATTTTTTGTGCTTTTCATAAGCTCTTCTACCCCCATCGAGCCAGAGGCATCAACGATAAAGAGAATAGAAGAACCTCCTTTTCCGACAAGGATTTTCTTCATCAAATCTTCTCTCTTTATACTGAAGGTTGTTTCAACAGATGAACGTATTGCTGCCTGCCTGAGCGTTGCGTCAAAGGCGATAGGCTCTGACAAATTGTCCATAACAGCAGCCCTTAAATACCTTCCTCGAGACGAGATCTCTTTTGTCTTGCGTTTTCCCTGCTTCTGTTTTTTTGTAGAAAAGTTTAGTTTTATAGAGGCAAGAGCTTCAAATTCTTCAAAAGATTTTCCACCAATGACATCTTCTAATTCAGAGGCTATAATTTTAGGCTTTTTTTTTCCCTAAATTCAACAACAGGCTTTGCTTCCGCTTTATCTTGAAACTCCTTCACTGTTTCAGATAGCATCTTTTCCAGTTCTTCCATTCCTTTATCTTCATCAAATGGTCTTTTTTTCAATCTGTGAGGTAACACGAGATAAGAAGCAAACAAAAAATCAGCAGGCATTACATTCGTTCTGCCTTGAAATGCTGCATAAGCCTTGCCTGCCCTCAAAATGAAGTTATCAGCCCTGTGTCCATCAACATCAGCAAGGATACATATTTTACTAACCAAATCATAAAACCAGTCTTCATCCTTTATCCTTTGCAGTATCTTTCTCGCCTTTAGTATTGATTGGGAAATCCTTTTCTCCTCTCTTTCCCAGAGCTTGACATACCTTTGGGGGTCTTTTTCAAAAGCCATCCTTCTTTTTGTGATTTCTGTGCGTTCTTGCTGATTTTTTATGGTTTCCACATGAACACAAAGCCCAAACCTATCCAAAAACTGCGGTCTTAACTCCCCTTCCTCAGGGTTCATCGTGCCTACGAGGATAAATCTACTGGGGTGAGAAAAAGAAATGCCTTCCCGTTCTACAAGATTTATGCCCATTGCAGCTACATCCAGCAACTCATCTACCAGATGGTCTTCGAGAAGATTTACTTCGTCAATGTAAAGAATACCCCTGTTTGCCCTTGCCAGCAAACCAGGCTGAAAATGTCTTTTCCCATCTTTCAGCACTTTTTCAATATTTAACGTGCCTAACAATCTGTCCTCAGTGATACCTAAAGGAACATTTACCAGACTGAACGGCTCTTTTGCTATTTGAAACGCAAAACCTTTCTTTAACGTTTCCTTACAATTATCACAAAGGCTTGTAGTATCTTTAGGGTCACAAAGAAAGGGACAGTTTGCCACTACTTCAATTGGAGGTAGTAACCTTGCCAAAGCCCTTACCGCTGTTGATTTGGCTGTGCCTTTTTCTCCCATAATCAAGACACCACCAATTTTGCTGTCTATCGTATTTAAAATCAGGGCAAGCTTCATCTTATCTTGCCCGACTATTGCTGAAAAAGGAAAAATTGGCAAGTTATACTGCTCTGTCATACTAAAAATATACAACAATTTCAGCAAAAAGGCTATTTAATTCTAAACTGCTCGTTAGTTTTATATTAACTATCGAAAGCAAAAAAGTATTGCTACCAGCTTATTTTTGTTAGAAAATGTAAAAAACAAATCTACTGTAGTGAGGTTGAAAATGAAAAAACTCTGGTCGGGACGTTTTAGTAAGGCTACCAATAAACTGGTAGAGAGCTTTACAGAGTCTATCTCTTACGACAGGAGACTGTATGCTGAAGATATTGAAGGCAGTATTGCCCATGTCACTATGTTAAAAAAGCAGAAAATTATCCCTTCAACTGATGCAAACAAGATAATAAAAGGTCTAAAGACGATTAAAAAAGAAATAGAAACAGGAAAATTTGAGTTTAAACAGTCGCAAGAAGACATTCACATGGCTATAGAGGGAAGACTAAAGGAGCTAATAGGTGATGCCGGTGGAAAGCTTCATACCGCCCGAAGCAGAAACGATCAGGTTGCAACAGACATAAGACTTTATTTAAAAAATCAAACACTTTACATATATAACCTCCTTTTGAATTTGCAAAAGGTTTTTGTAAAGAAGGCAAAGGCTTACTTAGATATACCTGTGCCCGGCTACACACATCTTCAGCGTGCTCAACCCGTTTTCTTATCTCATTATCTCCTTGCATTTGTTGAGATGTGGGAACGTGACAAAGGCAGACTGATAGACTGCTATCGGCGAATGGATGTCCTTCCACTTGGTTCTGGGGCTATGTCAGGCACGACTTTTCCTATTGATAGAGACTTTGTTGCTCAACTTCTTAATTTTTCTGAGACTTCAAGGAACAGCATGGATGCTGTATCTGACAGAGACTTTGCAATAGAGTTTTTATCTTCCCTTTCAATAATCATGATGCACCTTTCCAGACTTTGCGAGGATATGATACTTTGGAACAGTTTTGAGTTCGGCTTTGTTATTCTTCCCGATGAGTTTTGCACAGGTAGCAGCATTATGCCACAAAAGAAAAATCCTGATGTCCTTGAATTAACAAGGGGAAAAACAGGTCGTGTTTATGGTGATCTTTTTGCACTTTTAACAATCATGAAAGGCTTACCATTAACTTACAACAGGGATATGCAGGAAGACAAAGAACCCCTCTTTGATGCAATTGATACTGTTTCTTCATCTTTACAGGTTCTGGCTGCGATGTTTGAAAAGGTTGACTTTAACAAAAAAAAGTTAGAAATGGAGGCGGAAAAAGGCTTCATTCTGGCGACGGAAATAGCTGACTATTTAGCAAAAAAGGGAGTGCCTTTTAGAGATGCCCACGAGATTACAGGCAAACTTGTAGCCTACTGTGAAAAACAGAGAAAGGAACTTATAGAGCTAACACTATCTGAATTTAAACAATTTTCGAAATTTTTTGATAAGGATATCTTTAAAGCCATTGACTTAAAGTCTGCTATCTCTTCCAGAAACGTAAAAGGCGGCACTGGTTTAACAGCTATAAAGGAAACCATCAATTTTTGGGAAAAACGTTTAAAAGGCTGATATGAAAAGATATTTTTTGTTTATCCTGATGACATTTTTAATCTTTTCTTGTGGAAAAAAAGGTCCTTTAAAACCTCCACTTGATCCGACACTATTGCAAGAAAAACAACCCAAACCTTTTGTTTCACCTCCAAAAAATTTGAATTTTCAGGTCAATGACAGTAAAGGTATTGTCATCTTAACCTTTGAAGGGGATTGGTGTGAAAGTTTTAGGGTATATCGTTATAAAAAAGGCGACAAAAAACCATCTTCGCCTTACGCAAAAACATCAATAAACAGTTTTGCTGATGAGTTTCCCCTGCTAAACACGCCGATGATTTACGAAATAAGCTGTGTCGTCAAGGATGGTGAATCAGAGGCAAATCCTGCCATTGAGGTAGTTTTTAGATAATGTGGGAGGAACTATGTATCACGAAACCTTAATAAACAAAACAAAGCTTGTTTTAAAGGTTGGTGACTTAACAGAGGAAGATACAGACGCCATCGTCAATGCCGCAAATCCATCACTGTTAGGAGGTGGTGGCGTTGATGGTGCCATACACAGAAAGGGTGGTCCAAAGATATTAGAAGAGTGCAAAAAGATTGGACATTGCGAACCAGGACAGGCAGTCATAACATCTGGAGGAAATTTAAAAGCCAAATATGTTATACATACCGTTGGTCCCATTTATTTAGATGGCAAACACAAGGAACCCGAGATACTAAAAAACGCCTATACAAATTCGCTCAAACTTGCTGAAGAACAGGGTATAAAAAGTATCGCCTTTCCTTCAATAAGTACGGGTGCCTACGGCTATCCTGCAAAGGAGGCGTCAAAAATAGCTCTCGAAGCAATAATTTCTTATCTAAAAACTGAAACCACACTCGAAGTTGTTAAAATTGTGCTCTTTAAAGTAGAGCTTTTCGAAATCTATAAGCATTCGCTAAATTCACTCCCCTTTTAAATGGTGGAAATAAAATAAAGCGTTGAATATCTGCTTTTAACTTTGTGCCTCTACTTTACAAATATGCGGTGGAAAAAATGTGTATCTTTTATTTTTTTTGCGTGTTACCATAATAGGTGAGTAAATTTTGAAAGGTGTAAATGTATTATGCTTCCTAAACTAACAATCAAAAACAAAACCTTTTCTCTGCCAATTTTTCAGGGTGGTATGGGAATTGGGGTATCAATGGCATCTCTTGCTGGAGCAGTATCGCGAGAAGGCGGTTTTGGCATTATTTCCAGTGCAGCGATAGACCGACTTGTTTCAACCCGATTGGGCAAGATGGTTGATAATTTTCACGCAACTATTGAGGAAATAAATTTAGCAAAAAGTATCGGTAAGTTTGTAGGAATTAACATCATGGTTGCTTTAAGCAAATTTTATAAAGATATTGTTAAAGCAGCAATAGAAGCAGGTGCAGATGCCATCGTTTCTGGTGGTGGACTTCCTCTTGACTTGCCTGCTATTCATCCACCAAAAGACACAGCCCTCATTCCTATTGTTTCTTCAGCACGTTCTTTAGAAGTGATCTGTAAAAAGTGGGAACGCTACGGGTATAGACCTGATGCAGCAGTTCTTGAAGGTCCACTTGCAGGCGGACATTTGGGATTTAAACTTGAGGAGATAAATTCAGAGGAACATTCCTTAGAAAAGCTACTGCCTCCTGTTTTGGACGTTGCAAAAAAGTACGGTGATTTTCCCATTATAGCTGCTGGTGGTATCTTTTCACATGAAGATATTGTTAAGTTTATCAAAATGGGGGCAAGTGGCGTTCAATTAGGCACAAGGTTTCTTGCAACACACGAAAGCGGTGCAAACGATGCTTATAAAGAAGCCGTTGTTAAAGCAAACAAAGACGATATTGTAGTTGCCAACAATCCCGGCTCACCATGCGGACTGCCTTTCAGGGTAATAAAGTTTTCTCCCATGTATCAGGCGGCTCTTGCAAAAATCAGAAAACCTCTCTGCAACTTAGGTTATCTTTTAACTAAAGACGAAGAAGGCAAATACACAAAATGCCCTGCAAAACATGATAATGAAAAGTTTTTCTGCATCTGTAACGGCTTGTTGAGTTCTGGTGGTTTTAACCCTTTTAACGATGCCATGCTTTTTACTGTTGGTGCAAAGGCTTACCTTGTTGATAAGATTGTGTCTGTAAAGGAGCTTATGCAGGAGCTTTCAGGCAAGATGCTTCCTACTCCTGCTCATTCTGGTATTTAGCTTTTCTTCTTTTAACCAGTTTTTCAAGCTCAACAACAAAAAACACTATTGAAGAAAGAGCGATGCAGAAAATCAGCTCTGAAAGTTCAAGAGGTTCTGTTTTAAATATTTTATTAAAGAATGGTACATAGACAGTAAGAAGTTGGGCTACAAAACTTACTAAAACAGCCCCACTCAGAGACTTATTAGAAAAAATCCCCTGTTTGAATAAAGATTCTTTTTCTGATCGTATGGCAAGGGCATGACCAAGCTGAGTTAAGCAGATTGTTGTAAATACCATCGTTTGCCAGTGGGCATGTCCTGTCCTGATACTCCATGCCTGCACAAAAAGTACTGAAGCTGCCATTACAAGCCCGACCCAAACGGCATGATAACCAAGTCCATGAGCAAAAATACTCTCATTTGGTCGTCTTGGTGGTCTTTTCATAATGTCTTTTTCTTCAGGTTCAACAGATAACGAGAGCGCAGGAAGCCCATCAGTGATAAGGTTCATCCACAGTATATGGATAGGGAGCAAAGGTATAGGAAGTCCAATAATAGGTGCCAAAAAAAGTGTCCAAATCTCTCCGGAATTTGTGGTTAAAAGATATTTTATGAATTTGCGTATGTTATCATAAATCTTTCTTCCCTCTTTTACCGCTTTGACTATGGTAGCAAAATTGTCATCAAGAAGTATCATGTGTGCAGCTTCTTTTGACACATCCGTTCCTGTAATACCCATTGCTATGCCAATATCAGCCCTTTTTAGAGCTGGTGCATCATTTACTCCGTCTCCTGTCATTGCAACAAAATGCCCTTTATCCTGCAAAGCCTTTATGATTTTGAGCTTTTGCTCTGGGGCGACTCGTGCATAAACCCTTATATGCTCAACCCTCTCCTCAAACTCCTCAAGGGTGAGTTTTTCAAGTTCCCTTCCTGTAATGATAGAGTGATCATCTTCTTCGATTATCCCTATCCTCTTGGCTATTGAACGAGCTGTAAGAGGATGGTCTCCTGTAATCATAACAGGGATAATTCCTGCAGACTTACACAAAGCAACTGCCTCTTTCGCCTCTTCTCTTGGTGGATCCATCATCCCAACAAGCCCAACCAGTATCAGTTGATTTTCTATCACGTCAGGCGAAATTTCCGTAGGCATATCAGCGAAAAATCTTGCTGCAAGACCTAAAACCCTTAATCCATCTGAAGCCATCTTGTTGGCAACTTTAGCAAGCTCAGAGTGGTTAACCGATTTAATGCCATCAGAGGTTATTATACCAGTAGCTTTTTCCATCAAAACTTCAATTGCACCTTTTGTAAAACAAACAAACCTTTCCTCAGAATTTATACCCAAAACCTTGCTGTCTTTAATCTCGTGAATGGTTGACATGCATTTTCTCTCAGAGTCAAAGGGGATTTCAGCCATTCTTGGTATCACATTTTCTAAATCTGTTTTTTCTATCCCCATATTTACAGACAGATCGTAGAGTGCAGTTTCTGTAGGATCACCCAGCACCTCTCCTTTATCAGATTTTTTTGCATCGTTACAAAGAGCCAGCCCAGCTATGAAAAACTTTGAAACAGAGGTATTGCTGTTAAACTCTTTCGTTTTGGAAAGGACATTATCAAGAAAAATCTCTTCTACGGTCATTTTGTTTAGTGTAAGCGTACCTGTTTTATCCGAGCAAATATAGGTTACCGAACCCAATGTTTCAACTGCTGGCAATTTTCTTACAAGGGCGTTTTGAGCAACCATCTTCTTTGCACCCAAAGCCAGTGAAATAGTTATAACTGCTGGTAAAGCTTCTGGTATTGCAGCAACAGCGAGTGATATTGCAGTTAACAACATCAGTAAAGGTGATTCTCCTCTTAACACGCCTATTCCAAAGACAATACCACAGATGACAAGAACAATTAGTGCCAACTTTTTACCAAAGGTTGCTAATCTTTTCTGGAGTGGGGTTTTAACTTCTTCTTCATTTTGTAACATCGATGCGATTTTGCCAAGTTCAGTTTTCATCCCCGTTTCTACTACAACGCCCTTTCCCCTTCCGTAACTTGCAAATGTGCCTTTGTAAACCATATTTTTTCTGTCACCTAACGACACATCTTGCTCTGTAATTGTTTCTGTGTTTTTTTCTACTGCGACGGACTCTCCCGTTAATGCCGCTTCGGCAACTTTTAGTTGATAGGTTTCTACAAGCCTAATATCTGCAGGAACAGCATTTCCCGCTTCTAAGGTTACCATATCACCAACAACAAGTTCAGAACCCGGCACGTTTTTTAGCTGTCCATTTCTTATAACGGTAGCAAATGGAGATGCCAATTTTTTCAGAGCTTCCATTGCCTTTTCAGCTCTATACTCCTGAATGAAACCAATGATAGCATTTATCACCACTATAACAACAATTGCAATGGTATCAGCCACTTCTCCTAAAAATCCAGAAATAAGTGCAGCAGCGATTAAGACAATTATCATAAAGTCTTTGAACTGCTCTAAAAACATCTGTAAAGGAGTTTTTTTCTCTTTTTCAACAAGTTCATTTGGTCCAAACTCCCTAAACCTTTTTTCTGCTTCTTCATTAGAAAGTCCAGAAAGGGATGTGTGAAGTTCTGACAATACTTCATCAATATTTTTCTTGTACCAATTCATTTTCTGTCCTCTATTAATTTAAAACCTTTAGCCACTGGGTCAAGCTCGTAAATCCTTCCTGTTCCAATCTCGTAATACCAGCCGTAAAGCCTAAGCTCCCCTTTTTCAAGCAAGTTTTCAACTATTGGGTAGGTAGTAAGATTTTTTAGCTGGTATAAAATATTTAACTCTTCAGTCTTGCGTTGTAAATCTTTTTTCTTTTGGTCTTTTAGAGCATCTTTCACTGGTAACGAAAAGGCTATCCATTTTTTGAGGTGGGGCATGTTTTCGAAAAAAGCATCCTTTTCATAAAGAGCTTTCATAGCCCCACAGTTTGAATGTCCGCAAATAATAATATCTCTTATCTTAAGACCAACAATAGCAAACTCAATTGCTGCTGCAATGCTATTTTTGTCACTGATGGCATTATAAGGTGGCACGATGTTGCCTACATTTCTTAAGATAAAAAGTTCTCCTGGCATAGAATTAGTAACTAAGTTTGGATCAACCCTTGAATCAGAACAAGTGATAAATAATGCGGAAGGGTTCTGCCCCTGTTCTAATTTTTCAAAGAATGCTTTTTTCTTCTTATAGTAACTTTCGTAAAATCTATAAATGCCTTTGTATAGTTTTTCCATCACTTTCCTTGAAGTTCTGCATCTTTTCTTAGAAGTGCTTCTTTTGTTTTTTCTCTAAACGCTTCAAGTTTCTGAGCAATTTCAGGATATTTGATAGAAAGGATTGAACAGGCTAAGTATGCTGCATTTTTTGCACCGTCTATCGCAACAGTTGCAACAGGAATACCCGGAGGCATCATCACCGTTGAATAAAGGGCGTCAACACCATTTAATGCACCCGATGCAAGAGGTACACCTATCACTGGTAGTGTTGTGTTTGCAGCAACCACGCCTGCTAAATGTGCAGACATACCTGCACCGCAAATGATAACCTCAATCCCCTTTTCTCTCGCCTTTTTTGCTAACTCCATTGTTCTTTCGGGAAGTCTGTGAGCTGAGGCTATGTGCATTTCATAGCCAATCCCCATTTCCTTTAGAACCTCACCTGCCTTGCTCATTACAGGCAGATCGCTATCACTACCCATTAAAATTAGTACTTTAAGATTTTCCATAATAAAACCCCTTTGGAATAGTTTTTACCTGCCATAAGCCATAGCTTCTAACCTTGCAATCCTATCTTCAATGGGTGGATGTGTGCTAAAAAGTCGGGCAAAACCACCACCCGTTAAAGGATTTACTATAAACATATGTGCAGTAGAAGGATTAGCCTCCATTGGTATCCTTTGGGATGCCATGTGAAGTTTTTTAAGGGCGTTCGCTAAATGAAGCGGATTACCACAAATCTTAGCTCCCGTTTCATCTGCACCATACTCTCTTGACCTTGATATTGCTAACTGTATAAGCATGGCTGCAATTGGGGCTACTATCATCATCACAAGTGCTACAATGGGATTGCCACCTTCTTCATCCCTGTCTCTCCCACCAAAAATCATTGCCCATTGAGCCATCTGTGCCAGATAACTGATCGCACCTGCTATTGCTGCTGCGATTGTGGCAACTAAAATATCCCTGTTTTTTATGTGGGAAAGTTCGTGTGCAATTACACCTTCAATCTCTTCTCTTGATAGCAGTCTTAAAATGCCTGTCGTTACAGCTACGGCAGAATGTTCGGGATTTCTACCAGTTGCAAATGCGTTTGGCTGATCCTCATCAATAATATACAACTTTGGCATAGGAAGTCCTGCAGCCTGTGTAAGTCTTTTAACAATATTATAAAGTTCTGGAGCATCCCTTTCTGTAACCTCTTCTGCCCTATACATCCTTAATACAATCTTATCACTAAACCAGTAAGCAAAAAAGTTCATGCCAAAAGCCATAATAAGGGCAAAAGTCATACCCGACTTTCCACCAAGAAGCCCACCAAAAAACACAAACATTAATGTCAAAACCATCATCAAAAGCATTGTCTTAAATCCGTTCATAGTTCTTACCTCCTTATACAAAAAAACCTTTGCCACAATAAACACATAACGTCTATTGCGGCAAAGGTCTCGCTTGTTAAGTTAAAGGACTTAACCGATGGCACCGGTCTGAAGTAATCAGACGTGTTGACGATTACCACCGATATAAGCTACTCCCCTTTACCATTTTCATTATTAATGATAATCATTCGTTATCTGTTTGTCAACAAAAGATTTTTGCAAAAGACAAATGGGGACAGGTCTATTATCCAACTATACAAAATTCCACTTTGGGGTGCGGATTTTAATAAAGTGCTCATTAATCGCCGCTAAGGAAACTCTTTATTTTTTCAAAAAAATTAGATGTGGTTGGATTGTTCTTGCCATTGGAAATTCTGTCAAACTCCTGCAACAACTGCTTTTGCTTGCTGTTTAGGTGTGTGGGGACCTCTACTTTTATATAAACTAACTGGTCTCCTTTTTTATTTGAGTGAATATAAGGAAAACCTTTCCCTTTTATTTTGAAAACCGCACCATTTTGTGTGCCTTCGGGAATCTTAATCTTTGTCTTTCCATCAATTGTGGGCACCTCAATTTCACTGCCAAGTGCTGCCATAACAAAGGAAATAGGCACTTCACAAATGATATCGTTATTCTTTCTTGTAAAAAAGTCGTGTTTTTTAACATTTATTTCTACATAGAGATCGCCTGGACGCCCCCCACGCAGACCATGATTTCCTTCTCCAGACAATCTTAATCTGTTTCCGCTATCAACTCCTGCTGGAATGTTAATTTTTATACTTTTGTAAATAAACTTTGCTCCGCTTCCTTTACAGTCAGGACAGTGTTCCTTTATAACCCGTCCTGTTCCTCTACAACTACTGCAAGTCCTGCCAATACTGAAAAACCCCTGCTGGTATCTAACTGTCCCAGAACCACCGCAGGTGCCACAAATTATAGGCTTTGTGCCGGGCTTCACACCATCACCCTTACAGGTTTCACAAACAACCCTTTTTTCTACCTTTATCTCTTTTTCCGTCCCCTTCGCAGCTTCTAAAAAGGAAATGTCAATTCTGTACAAAAGGTCTTCGCCTTGCTCGGGTCTGTTTCGTGATGAAGCGCCCCCAAAAAAGTCAAAAAAAATATCGTTAAAAACATCGGAAAACGTTGTGCCAAAGCCAAAGCCACCAAAACCTTCTGCTCCACTAAAAGGTCCCGAACTCCCTGCGTGACCAAATCTGTCATACATAGCCCTTTTTTCACTATTAGAAAGAACCTCGTAAGCCTCTGTAACCTCTTTAAAACGTTCCTCAGCCTCTTTATTACCAGGATTGCGATCGGGATGCAGTTCTAATGCCAATTTACGATATGCCCTTTTTATTTCCTCATCTGTTGCATCCCTTGAAACGCCCAGAACTTCATAGTAATCTCTCTTCGCCAACTCCCACTCCTTTGCCTTAAATATAAAAAATGGACGGGATAGCTTCTATATCCCGCCCTTCTACCAGTTTTTCAAAACTATCTTCTAAACTATTTGTTGTCTTTCACCTCTTCGTAAGTTGCATCTACAACATCCTCTTTCTTTTCCTGAGCATCTCCAGCTTGTTGTTGTGTCTGAGAGGCATGTTTATACATCAGCTCTGCTAACTGATGGGATTTTGACATCAACTCATCTGCAGCCTTTTTTAGCACATCTGCATCGTTGCTGTTTAATGCCTCTTTTGCTTTTTTGAGGGCATCTTCAACCCCAGCTTTTGTTGTGGCATCTACTTTGTCACCAAAGTCTTTTAAACTCTTTTCGACAGTGTAAACCAGTCCATCAAGATGGTTTCTCGCATCTATCACTTCTTTCTTTTTTCTGTCCTCTTCTGCGTGTGCTTCTGCATCTTTTATCATTTTTTCTATTTCTTCTTTAGAAAGTCCACTGCTTGGAGTAATTCTGATAGACTGCTCTTTTTGCGTTGCTAAATCTTTTGCGTTAACATGAACAATGCCGTTTGCATCTATATCAAAGGTAACCTCTATCTGTGGCACTCCACGAGGTGCTGGTGGAATACCAATTAAGTCAAACTGCCCTAAAAACTTGTTGTCTGAAGCCATCTCTCGTTCACCCTGATACACCTTTATGGTAACTGCTGTCTGGTTATCAGCGGCAGTTGTAAACACCTGACTTCTTTTACACGGGATTGTTGTGTTCTTTTCTATTATTTTGGTAAAAACACCCCCTAACGTCTCGATGCCTAAGGAGAGTGGTGTAACATCAAGAAGAAGCACATCTCTTACATCTCCTTTCAATACAGCTGCCTGGATTGCTGCCCCTATCGCAACAACCTCATCGGGATTAACCCCTTTGTGCGGCTCTTTGCCAAAAATCTTTTTCACCTTCTCCTGAACCTTTGGCATACGTGTCATTCCACCCACAAGAATGACTTCATCAATCTGGTCAGGAGTAAGTCCAGCATCCTTCATAGCAATACGACATGGCTCTTCTAATCTCTCGATAAGGTCATCTACAAGTGCTTCTAACTTTGCACGCGTCAGCTTCATCAAAAGGTGTTTTGGACCTGTTGCATCAGCAGTTATAAATGGTAAATTTATCTCCGTCTCTAATACTGTTGACAATTCACATTTCGCCTTTTCTGCCGCTTCTTTCAGCCTCTGTAAAGCCATCCTGTCGTTCTTTAGGTCAATGCCGTGTTCTTTTTTAAACTCTCCTGCTATGTAGTCAACTATTCTTTGGTCAAAATCTTCTCCACCTAAAAAGGTGTCACCATTTGTAGCCTTAACCTCATAGACGCCTTCACCAATCTCAAGAATAGAAATATCAAAAGTTCCTCCACCTAAGTCAAATACAGCAACCTTTTCATCCTTCTTGTCTTTTCCAAGACCATACGCAAGGGCTGCTGCCGTTGGTTCGTTTATAATTCTTAATACCTCAAGCCCTGCTATTGCACCTGCATCCTTTGTTGCCTGTCTTTGACTATCGTTAAAGTAAGCAGGAACAGTTATAACAGCCTCTGTAACCTTTTCTCCTAAAAAGTCCTCCGCCGTCTGTTTCATCTTTTGTAAAATCATCGCAGAAATCTGTTGTGGACTGTATGTTTTACCATTCACCTCTACCCAAGCGTCCCCAATATTTGAATCAACAACTTTATATGGAACAAGCTGCTGATGTTTTTTTACCTCTGGAGAGTTAAACTTTCTGCCTATCAAACGCTTTACTGCGTAAATCGTTTTCAGTGGATTAGTTACTGCTTGTCTTTTTGCCAACTGCCCAACAAGCGTCTCTCCACTATCAGAAAATGCTACAACCGACGGTGTGGTTCTTGACCCTTCTGCATTTGGGATTACAGTAACATCCTTTCCCTGCATTATCGCAACGCAAGAGTTTGTAGTCCCCAAATCAATTCCTATTACCTTTCCCATATTATTCCTCCTTGTTTTCCTTTATTTCTTGTGTTTCTTTGTTTTCTTCTTCTGGCTTGCTTTCTGGAGCCTTTGCAACGGTTACAATCGCCGCCCTCAAAAGCCTTCCACAAATTTTATAAGCCTTTCTATGTTCTTTAATAACAGTTCCTTCCTTAACCTCGTCAGTTTCCTTCACCTCGTGTGCCTCATGTATTGCTGGATCAAACATCTCTCCTTCTGACGATACAGGGGTTATATCGTAACTTTTCAATATATCTATTAAACATTTGTGAGTATACTCTACACCTTGAATTAAGGCTTCAACATTCTGTGTGTTCTTTGCATGTGTAATCGCCATCTCCAAATAATCTATGGGTGTTAGAATATCCTTTGCGAAGTTCTCTATTGCATACTTTCTGAACTCTTCTTTTTCTTTCTGAGCCCGTTTTTTGTAGTTCTCAAGCTCCGCTTCCGCCCTTAGCCAGTTATTGTAATACTTGTCACGCTCTTCCATAAGTTGTTTTAGTCTCTCCTCTAAAGACAGTTCCGCTTCTTTTTCTGCCTTTGTTTCTTCTTCTGACGGTTCTTCTGTTTCAATCTTTTTTTCTTCTTTTTCTTCTGACATTGGTTCTCCTTTAATTTCTGCTACTTAGATTACGACTCAATAAATTTGCCGCTGATATTACAAGGGGGAGTATCTTCGCATAATCCATCCTAAGCGGTCCTAAAATTCCAAGCGTTCCAATGTTATTCTTGTTGTCTTTATATGGTGCGGTTACCATTGCTGCACCATAAAGCTCTTCACTAACTTCCGAACCAATAAACACCTTTATTCCTTCAGCCTTTAAACTGCTATCAAGAAGCGATACAATGCGACCTCTTTCTTCAAATAGCCTAAATATCTTTTTCATCTTTTTCACATCTGAAAACTCTGGGGTATCAAAAAGATTGCTTTGTCCCTCAACTATTACAGCATCTGCAGAGATTTTTTGGTTTAAATTTTCCAAAAGCGTGTCAAACAACTCCTTTAGCTGCCTCATTTCATTTAAAAACATTTCCCTAATCTCGGCAAGCGAATAACGTCTCTCCAGCAATCTGTTGATATGATCAGCGTAACTTTTCAACTGTTCCTGAGTGTAGTTACCGTTAAGCTCTATTACCTTATGTTCAACGAAACCGTGTTCAAAGATAACAACCACAAGAGCTCTATTACTGCTCACCTTAAAGAAATCAACAGCTTTAATACTTGTATAATCAAAACGTGGCAATAGCATAATCGCTGTCTGGTGAGAAAGCTCTGCCAACAAACGTGTGATAAAATTAAATATCTCCGCCTTCTCTTTTTTAAGGCTTTCTATTTTATTTGTTAAAACATCAATTTCCTTATGTTTTTCATCGATACTTTTCAAAATATCAGATACGAAAAATTTAAAACTTTTTTCCGTTGGGATTCTGCCAGCCGATGTGTGAGGCTTATACAAGTAGCCCATCTCCTCCATTTCCTCAAGCACATTACGTATCGTTGCCGCACTCAGATTTTTAAGATAATATTCCGAAAGAGTTTTTGAACCAACAGGCTCTGAGTTCGCAATATAGTGATTTATCAGATACTTAAGTATCTCTTTCTGTCTTAAGCTTAGCTCTTCAAACTCGTCTCTTTCCCTGTTCATAGGTATTGATAAGTTAATAATCTTAAATGATATTGTCAACCCCCTAAAATTTCGCTTTTGACGAACATAAAAATTATGGATTATTGACCTGTCCCCTTTTTTCTAATTTGACAAAAAACGAACATGTGTTATAGTCTAACAATAAGTTGCTGCTTATTGAAGAACTACCTTAGGATAAACGGTGCAGACAGAAAAGCTTAACATTGAACATAAGAAAACGATTTTTACCATACTAAAAAACATCAAAACAAAAATTGCTGAATACAGCTTCGCAAACCTTTATCTTTTTCGCAATCACCATGAATATGAAGTTTTAATCGAAAATGACTTTATCCTGATAAAGGGTAAAAGCTACGATGGTAAAAGGTATATTACGCCCTTAAATCTAAACGCATTTTTAAAAAGTGGGCTTGTTGATGAAATGTTAAAAGAAGTTGATTTTATATTTCCCGTTGATGAAGCATGGCTAACGTTATTTTCACAGGATAAATATGACTTTTTTTACAAGGACGGTGACACAGACTATGTTTACAATATCGAGAAGATGCGCACCTTTGCAGGAAAAAAGCTACATGGAAAAAGAAATTTAATCCACCAGTTCGAAAAAAGTTATAGCTGTGAGCCCTTACCACTTTTTGGTGAAGAAAGGCTAAAGGATGCTATAAAGATTTTAGAGGTATGGCAGGAAGAAAGCGGACAAACTAAAGAAGATACAGATTTTGATGCCTGTATGGAGGCTCTTGAACTTTATGATGAACTTGTTCTTTGTGGCTTTATCTACTATGTGGACAAAGTTCCAGCAGGATTTATAATTGGAGAAGAGCTCTGCGAAGACACCTTTGCCCTTCATTTCGCCAAAGCATTAACAAACTACAAAGGCATATACCAGTTCATGTTTAATAACTTTTCAAAAATCCTTCCCGACAAGTATAAATTTGTAAACTTCGAGCAAGACCTTGATAAAGAAAATTTAAGGCTGGCTAAGATGTCCTACGAGCCCGATTTGCTTGTAAAGAAATATAGAGTTCGTCTAAAATAAGCTACTGTTGCAAAACAACTATAATTTAGATTTTTATGGCAAAGTTTAAAAATATAAAAGATTTGTTCAAAAATTTTGTTGTTGTAGATAAAAAAGGGTCTGCTGTAGATACAAAATTACATGGCTCTTTTGCCACGAGATTTGTCGTTGAACTATTTGGTAACACAGCAATCTTTCCTATTGCGAATATACTTTACGAAATTTTGATAGAAGGCTTCAAATACCTAAAAATGCCCGACCTTTACATTCTTGTTATTTCAAGTTTAGTTCAAGCATACTTCTTTGTTCTTTGGTCAAAATCTAATAAAAAGATGTTTTTTTTCGGCAATCAAATTGCCCCAACTTTATACACTTTGGCTGATTTTAGTGTTGAAGGATGGGGCTTTTTTCATGAACCACAACACATTGCGTATATAATCTTTTCTTTTTTGATAGGGACAATACAATACTTTAAGTCACTTTCTACAAATATCATTTCCAATTTTCTTCAACTTTTCGAGAGTATTCTCAAATCAAGTATCCTTTTTTTTATGTATGCTTTATTTGAAACTCATTCCAATCCTACTCAAACTGTCTCTTTTGTATCATTTTTCTCTGACAAGTCACATCAATATATTGCTTTCTTTGTGCTTTTTCTTGGCGTTAGTGTTGGGTTAGCAAATATTACCGCAAACAAGTCTCTTAATATGCTAATCGAAACGTCAAAACAATTAAAAACCTATTCCGAATGGCTTTTAGGAAATGAACTGTTGCAAAAAATAATCAATTCCAAAGAAGCTCTTTCACTTAGACGCATTAAAAGGGTTATACTTTTTATGGATATCAGAAGTTTTACAAGCTGGAGTGATAAACAACTTCCTGATAATGTCGCTTCATTACTTGATGAGTATTACAACGCTTCAGAAGCAATTATAAATAAGTTTAAGCCTGTTAAATATAAATTTGCGGCTGATGAGATGCTTGTTGTTTTTAAAGATGCCATCGAAGCCACAGAGGCTGCAGTTGAATTGTCCAATAAAATCAATGATGTTTTGTTAAAATATAATTTAGGTGTGGGCATTGGAATTAATGCTGGAGAGGTAGCGGAGGGGCTAATCGGAACTCAAAATGTTAAGTTCTATGATGTTTTGGGCGATGTTGTTAATGTAGCGAAGAGATTAGAATCTTATGCTAAAAAAGGTGAAATACTTATTTCCGAAGCTGTAAAAAACGATATTGGCGACGCCTTTGACATTGGAGAAATCAAAGAAATTACTGTTAAAGGTAAAAAAACTCCCCTCGTAGTTTATAATGTTTTAGCAAAAAAGACATAAGCAGAACGGTTTTATATTTAAACACAAAGTTTATTTAGGCTTTTTTACCCTTTCCCAACTCTCAACACCACCGCTGACAAGACAGAAAAGCGGGTTTAAAGCTATCTTTTCATTACATTTGCAGTATTCTTCAAAATGTTTTACGCACCTAACCTTAAGTTTTTCGCACAAGTGGTTAAACTCATGCTCAACCTGACCATTAGTTACAGGGATAGCCTCCTTTATAAGTTTTTGTAGATTCAATTTGCTTTTGTCAAAACAATAGCCCCTTTTTTCTGCTTCAAGATAGACATAATAGAGGTAAGAATTTATTGCAGAAAGTGGCTCTTTGAAATTTTTAAATCTTAGAAGTTGGGGATGATTTTTATAGCCCTTTGTAGCCCCTTCTAAAACCTTTTTAGCAAGCAACCCTTCACGCCAGAGAGCCAAAAGCCCCTTCGCATCTAAATACATTGGATGTATTGACCACAAACGCATACATTATTATATCTTTTTTACAGTTAATTAACATAATTTTTATACTTTCATAATGTTTCCATATAAAAATGACTTCAAGATTGTATATTATGAACCAGCAGCATTCAAATGTAATTGGCTTTTTTAATAAGATAACAGATATTATCATTAAGTTACTTATCCCCTTATCAATACTTGCCCTTTTTATGGGTTTTGCTAAGATGGTTTTAGATTTACGCGTTGCCTTTTCAAGTCCAACAATCTCAAATGGTTTTGATATATTAATTACAGATATACTTTCCATGTTTGTAGTTATCGAATTGCTAAGAAGCATTATAGAATGCTTTGAAATTAGGCGATTAAAAATTACTTTCATAATAGACGCAGGACTTGTTTTTATTCTTAGGGAAATAATGATTGTTTTATATAAAAACAAAATGGAGTTTACTGAAGTTTTGTCTTTATCTGCACTACTGATTGTGCTTGGCATCATAAGGACATTAGCAATATTACATTCCCCAGACAAACATGAAGGAGAGGTAAAGTAATGTTTAAAAACAACATAAATAAAAAATTTATAGAAGAGTTGATACTGTCAATAGTTGTAATAATCTGCATTTTTCTAATTGCCGCAATTTGGAAGTAATTACCTTAATCTACAAGTTTATAGGTTTTTTTGGGGACAGGTCAATAATCCATTATTTTAATTTTCGTTTTTAGAATGACTTTTGGTTGACAACTATTTGACATTATAGGTATAATAGCTTAAAAACAACAGAAAGGGGACAATAATGTCACAGATGAACACAGAAAAAAGTTTTGTTGATTTAGAGTTAGAGAATGTAACCAATGTTAATCCT
>Ga0272446_1002885_pt1 | contig 22595 bp, 23 predicted proteins | sample YNPCB0061_FD_194587 | JGI IMG/M metagenome (GOLD analysis project Ga0272446, IMG submission 194587) | Hot spring microbial mat communities from Yellowstone National Park, WY, United States - YNP-CB-006-1 | ecosystem: Environmental > Aquatic > Thermal springs > Hot (42-90C) > Sediment | place... | reverse complement strand
GGCTACGCCATCCCCAAGGACAACCCCTTTGTGGGCAAGGAAAACGTCCGCGGCGAAATCTGGGCCTATGGCTTCCGCAATGTCTGGCGCATGAGCTTTGATCGGGCCACCGGCACCCTCTGGGCCGCCGATGTGGGCCAAAATCTATGGGAAGAGATCAACATCGTCGAGAAGGGCGGCAATTACGGTTGGCGTAACCGCGAGGGGCAGCATCCCTTCGGCAAGAACGGCTACGACTCCCAGGCCAGCAAGGAGATGATCGAGCCGATCTGGGAATATCACCACGATCTGGGCAAGTCGATCACCGGCGGACACGTGTATCGCGGCAAAGCGGTGCCCGCGCTGGTGGGCAAGTATCTGTATGCCGACTATGTCAGTGGCGACGTCTGGGCACTGGCTTACGACGCCAAGGAACGCCGGGTGCTGGCTAATCATACCCTACGCAAAGGCGGCTTCCCCGTGCTGTCGTTCGGCGAGGATGAAGACGGCGAAGTGTATCTGATGACCATGTCCGGCGATGGCAAAGGCATCTACCGATTTGCCCGTTGATCGACTGTTCTACCGAGCTAGCAACCCGGCGTGCTAGCAGCACCCGGCGAGCCGGCGGCGTCAGCCGCCGGTTTCTTCTCCTGACACGCTCCATTTCTCGACGGCCCGCGACGGTCTAAGAGGCACACCCGGAACGATCGCTGGGCTAAGCACTTCGATCCCCGCCATCCCAGGCGAGTTCGGTTCAGAGCTTTTGTCCCTACGGTCGATCTCCCCTGCGTGGAGGACTCCGCCTTGCTCTGTGTTGGCCGTTGTTTTCTGATTGTTGGTCTAGGTCTGCTGTCGGGGTGCGGCACCAAGCCGGAACTGGCCGTGGTTCAGGGGCAGGTGCATTTTCGCGGACAACCACTCAACGGCGGAGTGATCGTGTTTGTGCCCGACACCGAGCGTGGCCCGCCCGGAAACCTAGCCCTGTCGGAACTCACGGCGGAGGGTAGGTTTGAGTTAAAGACCAAGGGACAACCCGGTTGCCGGCCCGGCTGGCATCGCATCAGCATTGCCTCGGGGACGACGGCCAGCGAGCTGCCGGCCAAGTATCGCGATCCGCTCCTGTCGGGGCAGGAAATGGAAGTGAAACCCGGTGTGATCAATCGCTGTGTGATTCGTCTGGATTAGGTCCCGTCTAGCGGTGTCAAGTCGATTCGGCTGCAACGAGAATGGGGATGATCTCCCTCGAAGGTCGGCAATTAGGGATAAATGCGTAATTCTTGCCGATCATGAAGAATTGCTGATTCAGCGAATATTTAGCGACTGGAGAAAATAGAGGGTTGTCAACCATTGCCGGACTTCCTAGGATGATGCCGAGTCGATCCTTCGGTTGGAATCGACGCTTTTAGGTATCGCCCCTCGTAGAGGAGTCTTTCTATGGTTAGCTCGATCGTGCTGATGACGGTCCTGACGGCGGGCGCTCCCCCGATCCTCACCTCCGCCCCAGCCAAGTTTCAGGGCCTGGGTCGGCAAAGCCGAAGCTGTGGTCGTTCGGCTCGTCGCTGTAACAGTGGCTGTGGCACGGCCGTGTCTTACACACAACCGTGCTGTGGCTCGGTGTCGTATGGAGCGGCCAATTGCTGCACCCCCGCTGCAGTGGTCAGCTACGCGACCCCTGCTCCGGTGGTCAGCTGTGCAACTCCAGTGGTTCATTCCGCTCCCGTGGTGACCTATGCTGCCCCGGTCCTATCCGGTTGTGCCGGCGGCAGCTGTGGGGGAGCCGTCTTCTACCCATCCACCACTTTTATGGGTGGCTTCCGCGGCGGCTGTGGCGGTGGCCGTTGCCGCTAAGCGCTGAAGGGAACGGATTCAGGAGCGGGGCGAGACGTCACCCCGTTCCTGAGTCGCTTCGAAGCCCTTGCAGCCCGCTGGTTGTTGGTTCCCACTCATGTTGGTTCCCACTGGAGACTCGGACGCCACCTCCAGGCCTAGCGAACTTCTCCTGTGTAGCACCTAATTCAGTCGTAGGAGTACCTTGCCGCCTCGGCCCACCTTTTCGGCTTCTTGCAGCGCTTGGGCTAGAGCATCCAACGGAAAAATCGTGCCGATGTCCGTGGTCAAGGTGCCATCGCGGAGCAGCGAGTTGATCTGACGAAAAATGGCAAGCATGGTCCAAGGGCTTTGCGCCGCGACCCAGTCGGCCAGCCAAAACCCCTCGACGATCTTTCGGCCCACCATAAGATTGCGCGACTCCAGCAGGATCGGCTCATTGGCGAGGGTGCCATACAGGAGCAAGCGACCGGCCCGGCCCAGGCTGGCGACCGCTTCAGACCCCATACGTCCGCCGACACAATCCAAGGCAAAAAGGACACCGCCCGTTTGCGGAGTCAAGGCGCGCACGCGGCCGGGGATGTCGTCCTCGCCCGAGACTAGCACCTCGTCGGCCCCTAGAGCTTTGAGTTCGGCCACCTGCTCGCGGCGACGAACGAGGTTAACGGTTTTGAAGCCGTCGCGTTTGGCTAGGCGAATGATCATGCGTCCCAGAGCGCTGCCGGCCGCGGTTTGCAGGAGCCAAGCTCCACGGGGCACGCGAAGGACATAGCGGATCATGACAATGACCGTGGCAGGATTGACGAAATAAACCGCCCCCTGTTCATTGGGCAGATCGTCGGGCAAGGGGATACATTGCCGGGCCGGTACCACCACCTCTTCGGCCCAGTTTCCCCCCATGCCATTCAGGACGGCGACCCGTTTGCCTTTTAAGCCGCGAACCCAGGCGATCATCCCCGAGGCCTCCTCGACGATCCCCATCCCCTCATAGCCGGGGGTGAACGGCAAGGAGGGGCGACGGCCATAAACCCCTCGGATGGTCATTAAATCAGAGGGATTGATAGGGCTGAACAGCATCCGCACCCGCGCCATCCCCTCCGGGCGGGGCGGCACAGGAAGTTCAGCCAACTTTGCTACTTCGACTGGCTCACCAAAGCGTTCGACCACAACCGCTCGCATTCTTTATCCTTTTTATTTGTCCTTTGTCGTCGCAGGTGACTTCGCTGCCGGCAAGATCTTCGGAAGCGTTGCCAGAATCGCTTCGATTTGTGCTTCGGTCATCTCGCCTGCCCGAAAGGCAAAGTTGGCCACTACCTTCTGCTTGACCGCCAGCAGAACCGTGACATCGGCGTCGGCATGCAGTCGATAGCTGGGCGGACCCGCCAGATCTTCAAACACACCGATCGGCACTTGTTTGAGGCCAAGCTTCCGCTCCCAGGCGAGGATGGCTTTGTTGAGCTTGCTTTCCTCCTCAGCCAGCAGCGTGACCCAGCTACGCAATTGCGCACGGGAGTGAGTGGTCACCGCTTCATCGAGTTTGCGCACCAGCCGTCCCAACGGATCGCTCAGCGATCGTGCAAAGACGATCACCATCGGGCGGTCACCTGTCTCGCAAATGTAACAATGCGATTTACCCCGTTCCGTGCCCGTGGCCAGCACGAACGAATAAGGTCCGGGCCGTTGCCCCACTCGCGGACCCGAAATGCAGGGCGGCTCCGCAGAGCAACACAGAAAGATCACGACGGTCAGCAACATGGAAGCAATCTCATGTGGGAGAAAGATTTTTTTGCGGGCGAGTCAGAGGATTGAAATACGAAATTTTCCTGTCCGCGGAATCTCCCCTGTCGCAGTACTCCCCATAGAGACGTGTTCGGATACGGGAGAACCAGACCATGACCAAGTTTGGCGCGCAACCTTCTTCTAGCCTCTCCATTGGCAAAGCACGTCTGCAACGCAACTCAAGCGGTCAACCGATTGAAAGGAGCAAAGCGATGATGCGTGTGTGGCTGACAATGGCGGGTTTGCTTACAGTGGCGACGCTGGCTGTCAGCATCGCCGTTGCCGAGCCAGCCCCCGGCAAGGCAGGAAAAGCAGGTGAACCAGGAGAGAAAGGGGGTTTTGAGGGCAAAGGAAAAGGCAAGGGAAAGGCGAAGGGGAAAGGCTTCCCCGGCGGTCCCGGCTTCCCCGGCGGTCCCGGCTTCCCCGGTAAGGGAGGTCCCGGAGGACCGGGTGGTTTTGTCCCTCCGCCCCCGGGAGTGGTCCTCCCGCCTTTTGTCGTCGAGCAACTCCGACTAACCGACGACCAGAAAAAGAAGCTCGCCGTCCTGCAAAAGGAAGTCGATGCGACGCTTGGCGTGATTCTCACACCGGAGCAGCGAAAACAACTCGACAAGATGCGACCGCTAGGACCAGTTGGCTTCCCAGGTCGCGGTGGACTGGGTTTCCCTGGTGAGCCGGGCAAAGGCGGTCCCCCAGGCAAAGGCGGCCCTCCGGGCAAACGCGATTAACGAGAGAACCATCAGACCCGGGCCGTCCTCCCCTCAACCCCGGGAAAAAAATTTTCCCCGCGTCTGGAAATTGTTCTCTGGCCCTTCTACTACTCTGTTAACCTCTCATCGTGAGAGGCTAGGCCGGTCGCGGTGAGTGGGCGACACCGTCGGCCGGCCTTATCCTTTTGCTCGGTACCAATCTCTCACCGCTTGTTGGAGAATCTCTCCAAGTTTCTGGGAACTGGCTTCAGAGACCTGAACTACCTCCTGATGATGCACGGCTGGAGACAAACCGGCTGCCTTGTTGGTGATCAGCGATACAACTGCAACTTCGAGGCCTCTCCGGGCGGCCGCCAGAGCCTCGGGTACCGTGGACATGCCCACGGCATCGGCTCCGTAGCGTCGCAGGGCGACCACCTCAGCAGGCGTCTCGTAACTGGGGCCAGGGACCTGGAGATAACTGCCCGGCCAACGACCTAGGCGAGCGATCCAGGCCGGCGTCAACACCTGTGGCAGTGGTTGTCGCCAGCGGAGCAACTGGTTGATGGGTAAAAGATGTCCCGGTTCCAGGTCACCGCGAATGCCCCCCGCAGCGTTGGTCAGCAACGCGACTTTCAGGCCCCACTCGGCAGCCAACTCTACCGTTCGCACAACGGTTGACTCGGGGTGTCCTTCGTAGCCATGAATACGTCCTTCGCTGACAAGGAGCGGGTGCGAGCCGAAGGTACCCAGAGTTAAGCATCCTTTATGACCCGGCACCTGAGCCTTGGGCAAGCCGGGCACCTCGGCAAAGGGCAAACGCTCTGTTTGGCTCAATCGCTGGGCGATCGACCCCAGCCCCGAGCCAAGCACCAGGAAAATCGCTGGCCGACGTTCTTGCACTTGTCGAGCAAACGCAGCAAACGGAGAAACAGCTGCCATTTCTGACGCTCCCTAAACCGATGATCCCGACGCAGGTCGGCCTCGTCGTCTCAACCGTTCATCCTATAACGATCAGCGACCTTATTCTCTCCAAACCGACTAGGGAGACGCTTGCGATGCCATTTGCCGCCATTTGGGATATGGATGGCACGCTGGTCGATACGGCCGAGCTGCATTTCGAGGGCTGGCAGGCCACCTGTCGGCGCCTGGGTCGAGAATTCACTCGGGCCGATTTTGCGGCCACCTTTGGCAAACGCAACCCGGAGATCCTGCGTTTGCTGTTTGGGGACAATCACTTCAGCGAAGAGGAGATAGAGCAGATCGGCTTCCAAAAAGAAGAGCTGTACCGCCAAGCGGCCCGCCAAATCGGCATCCAGCCGTTGCCCGGAGTGGTGGAACTGATGCAGGGCTTGCAGCGGCACGGCTTTGTGCAGGCGATCGGCTCTAGCGCTCCGCGGGCCAATCTCGATCTGATCCTACAGATCACGCCGATTGCCCCCTTCATCCAGGCAGTGGCAGCAGCCGAAGATACGCGACGCGGCAAACCGGACCCTGAGGTATTTCTAGTGGCGGCACAAAAACTGGGAGTTCCGCCGTCCCAGTGCGTGGTCTTTGAGGACGCGATTGCCGGCATCCAGGCAGCCAAAGCCGGCGGCATGAAAGCCGTCGGCGTAACCTTCGTAGGCCATCATTCCGCCGAGGCGTTGCGTGCCGCCGGGGCCGACCGCCTCGTGCAGTCCCTAGCCGAACTTGGTCCGGCGGAGGTTGAGCAACTGTTCGAAGCCTAGTCCAGTTGCAAGACGATCGGTTCGGCAGTGGCCCGTACAGTGGCACGCAACGGCGTGGTGTCGCGTTTGCTAAAACGGTTGCCTAGGAGTTCGGTTCCAACGGTGATGGTTTCACCCTGAACCGTGGTTTCCTGCTTGTACCACAACACCGTCACGCGGTAGTTCCCTGGTGGGGCCCCTGGTTGGCCAGGTGCGGTTTCTAGTTGAAAATTCCCTTGGGCATCGACCGTCCCGTAAGGCGGACTTATGGATGCATCGCCGTTCTCTGGAAAAAAGACGATTTGTGCCCCTTCAATCGGTTTGCCTTTGTATTTGGCAACGCCCTGAACAGGAACTCGACTTGTTCCTCCACAGCCAATCGACGCGATGAAAAGCAGAACAATCAGTAGACGCGGTTCATAAGTAGGCATCGGTGGGTTCTTCTCCCGATAGAGACGAGCCATCCCTCATTGGATGGCTCGAACGCTGTTTCCAACCGGACAAATTAAAACTCGTTGACTACTTCGCCACTGGCAGGAGTGAGCAGCGCACCGATGACGTGGCTTGGAGTGGATTCCGCCAAGAAGCGTACACTGCCATCGGCAAAAAGGAAGTTGGCCCCGCCGCTATGAAAGCTGTAAATCTCGCCGTCGTTGCGGATGTTGATGGGGTCTGAGTAGACAAACGTATTTTGCACGTCGGACCAACTGCAGCCTGCCGAGGTCGCATCCTGTCGCAGCACTCCACGCTGCCAACGATTAGGACGCCCTGCAGACTCCACCACCAAAATGGTGTTGGAAAGCCCGTCGGTGATACTTATCAGGCGGCGAGGTATCGATAACGCCTGCTCCGATCGCCAGGGCAAATCGCGGATTAACGGCCGTAGGCCGATAATCGCTAAAGCAGAAGTGTCAAAACGCGGTACAAAAGGCCAAGAACCAGCATCGTAAGAACCATTGGGAGGGGTGTTGTAGAAAACCGTGCTGGTCGATGAATTGTCTGGGTATCCACCGTAGAAAGTTCCGAATCGCATTTCCGTGCGGGACACCACAGCATAATCGCTATAGGCCGCCGTGTAGGTGATCGGGGCAATAGTGACCGGCAAATTGACGCCCAGCAAAGTGAGGATGTTGGTCCGGATCGTGTAGGTGTCGGCATTGATAGCCTGAACTTCATCGCGAATCACTTGAGCACGTGGGGGCGTAGCCGGGCACTGTGTCACGGCGATTGGGGCTGTGATAACAGCCGCGTTGCTGGCATCGTAAAAGCTCCGATTAAAGTTATACCGCCGGTACAGATTCTCCTGCTCGAGGTAGGGTAGCAAGTATGTGTTCCAGTTGTGAGCCACCAGAAGACTGGGCAATTGCCCTAGATCCGCAGTGCGGAGTTCTCCGTTAGCCCGAGGTGAATTAAGAACGCTGTTGGTCCCTGCGGGAAAAGCACCCTTGGTGCTTTCGTAGTTGTGAAACGCTAGACCATACTGCTTGAGATTGTTCTGACACTGCAAGCGAGCAGCCGCGGCTCGTACCTTCTGAATGGCTGGAAGCAGAAGACCAATCAGAATCGCAATAATCGCGATAACAACGAGAAGCTCGATTAACGTAAAAGCATGGCGGGCTGATTTCAGGTGGGAATACATGATGGCCCTCACAAAGTAGGTCAATTATTGTAGCAATTGATTCTTAGAAGGATTCTAAGATTCAATTAATCGCATCTGTATAGTACAAACGCATTATTTGGATTCGAAGAAGATCAAATTGCCGGTTTTTAAAAATAACGAGAGGAATTTTGGAGGATAGATTTTTTTTTCTGTGAAGAAAAATTAAAAACCTCCAGGTCTTGCTCACCTATTTAGAGAGTATATCAATGATTACGTCATGAAATTCATGTCCTTTTGCGGGAGCATTCATCTCCCATTCAAAAATCGAATTGGCCGCGCAAAAACGGGCCATGCCACGAGAACGAACCCTTGCGCGTGGCGATCGAGCCGTCCCCGGCTAGCCCTAGCGAACCGATGCGGAACCATTGCTCGTAGGTGTAGCCCAGCGTGAACGTGAAGCCCGGCAAAGAAGACGGACGATAATTCAGCCCCAGTTGGGCGTTGAGAATCGGCACATTGCGTTGTTCGCGGGCCGTCAGCAGAGCCACACTGCTTCCCAACTCGGTGCGATAGCGTTGCTGAATCTCGCCGATCAGAAACGACCCGTCGGCCCAGCCAAATACGGAGAGTCCCTGCACGAGAGCGATTCGGCGTTCGAGTTCATACTGGGCATGGATGCCCGAGCCGAGGTAGTTGTTGCTGCCCTGAAGGACAAAATCCCCGTTGACACCGCGGGAATCAAAATACAGCGAGGCCAAGCGTCCACCCAGCCGCCAGGAGCCCGTCCATCGCGGCACGATCTCATACGGCAAAACGCCGTAATCCAAGTCGATGAGATTGCTGGCTAGCCGGGTCTTGGTCGACAGATTCAGCCCGCTTTGGTTCACCGTGCCGATCCCCTCGGCATTCAACAGCCGATAGCCCAGCGCGACCAATCCCTCATCCTCGGCAAAGCGGTAGCCGATCTCGGTGTGAAAGCCAAACGTCGTCTTCAAGTCCACCTGAGGCACGCGGAAGGGAGCCGTAGCCGGCAACTGATTGGTGAGAGTAGGAAAAGCAAACAAAAGTTCATCGGTGACGTACCAGCCTTCGTCGCGCTCGGGCAAAAGCGAAGGCGTCGCCACAAACGGATCCTCATACGTCAGCGCTGGCAGCGGTCCCGGCGGCTGGATCGCCAACGGACTCGGCACGGCTGCCGGACCCGACCCGGGCACCGGCACCGGAGCGGGACCCGTCGGTGCATCGGCTCCCGGCACGGTCCCCGGCAGCGGCCGAGGAGGTCGAATTTCCACCTGAGCTAGCACCTGGCCACTTCCTATCAGCACCAGCATGAAATAGACGTTTCTCATAGATGGCCCCATAAAGGGCCGTTCGTTGCGTTTCAACCCCAGTGTGTGGCCAAGGGTCGGCAGTGTAGTTCCGCTTGTCTTGTCGTCCGAAACTTCTCTGACTAGGATAAAGCCAGCTAAGAGAAGGGGTGAGGAGATAGCCGTGGCACAGGGCGGAACGGGGTTGGCTTGGTGGCTGGCGGTTTTCGCGGCCGTCTGGACGGTCGTGTGCCGGCTCATCCCTTACTACTACTATGACAATCCCTACGAACCGTCAGTGTGGCATTGGGTGCCGATTGGTGCCCTGTGTGTTTTCGCGGGAGCGCGATTGCGGCAACCGGCGGCCTTTGCGTTGCCGCTCGCGGCGATGGTTGTTTCCGATCTGCTGCTGATCGCGCCGCTAGCGAAGATCGGCTATTCGGCTTTTGGTTGGGGTACGCCGCTCCGATATGGCTTTCTGCTGGTATATTTTGCGGGAGGCTGGCTGATCCCAGCCGACCGCTGGGCTTGGGGCCGCACGACTGCCGTTCTGCTGCTAGGGGGGCTGCCTTACTTTGTCGTCTCCAACTTTCTCGTTTGGCTGGGAGATACCAACGCCCAGATGTACAGCCGTGATCTGGCCGGCTTGACGGCCTGCTATGTCGCTGCCCTGCCCTTTTATAAAAATACTCTTTTGGCGGATGGCCTGTACGGCGCAGCCTTGTTTGGGCTTCATGCGCTAGGGGTACTGGTCACACGGCCGCAATCGGAGGCCAGCCGATGAAGATTGCCGCCCTCATTGAGTACACCAGCGACAAGCAGAAGATTGCGGAGGTCCGGCCGAGGCATCGGCAATACCTCGGGGAGTTGCTAGCAACCGGGAAACTCGCGCTTAGCGGTCCCACGCTCGATGACTGGGGCGCGATCATCGTTTACGAAGCCGACAGCCCGCAAGAGGCGCTGGCGCTGCTGCAAGCCGACCCGTTCCACGAGGCGGGCGTCTTTGTCCGCTGGACGTTGCGGCCTTGGAATGTCCTATTCGCCAACAAAACGCTGCTACCTGAGTGAATGGCCCAGCGGAGAGAAGCATATGAGCGAACCTCGCTACTTCCCTGAAGCGGCGGAGTCACCCTTTTCCGAAGCCCAAAAGCAAGCCTATGTTCAGGACGATCGACACAGCCTGAGCGTTGTCCTGGGGATGATGTCGGTCATTTTTCTGATCGGCGTGCTGATGTATAGCTATCTCGCCTGGGTCACGGCTTACGGGGCGTAAGGGTCAGCGTGTAGCGGGTTGGACCCGGAAGCAGCGGCGACATGCGTCCGGCAGCCCAGTCGTCATGGCCGGCCCGATAAAACGGCGAGAGAAAGTGTCCACTCTGGCCGGTAGGCATGTGGAAATAGCCCTCGGCTTCGCGTCCTGGCGAGACACCCAGGCGTTGCGAGGCCATGTGCGTCGGCCCCTGGATGCGTGGCAGGGCGGACTCGTCACCCGGCAGCGGTTGCGGTTTCATGTCCAGACGCAGCCAGTCGGCCAACGGTCCCAACGCCCCAGAGAGCGGATGTTGAATGCGAGGCATGGTTTGCTCACCGAGGGTGTGCCGCGACAAATCGCGAATATCTTTCTGCATCCCCTGCAACACCTGAGCGAAAAAGGCGTCCCAACTAGCGTAGCGTTGCGGCCGCAGATGGTCCGGCCGTTGCTCCAGCACCTGCCAAATCGACCCTTCGATCGTACGCAGCAGGTGCCGAAATTGGAAGCGCCGGTCGGCCTGCAGAGCGCGATGGCACCAACTGCCCAGCAACTCTTGACGCACCCGATGGCGAAACTCCTTCACCAGCCGATACCCCACTGATTCGGGCACGGCCCGACCCCGCCAGGCTTCGATGGCCGCGATCGTCTCGGCGGAGAGGAGATCAGGTTGTTTGCGGGCTTCGGCCAGCAGCAGGTCGCGCCAGCGACGCAAGAAAAGCGCTCGATCATCCAGCTGGATCGCCAGCAGATCGGCCTCGTCCATCACGGGTCGCTGACGCAGGTTGTCGCGGATCTGCATGGCCCGCGCGCCGTGGTCGAAGTTGCCTACGCCGAGTTTCTCCAGCCAGTCGCCGCCGTAGGTGCGGTTGTTGGCGGTCCAGAGGATTCCTTCTTCGGGTTCGAGCAAACGCGGTCCGGCGGCCAGCCAACCCTCCCATCGCGTGCCGACGCGATGCGGCAGCCGACCCATCACCGCCCAAGCGATGGCCCCGTGGCGGTCGGCGACGACGAAGTTTTGTGCCGGGATGCCCACTTGCGAGGCCAACGCGACGGCCTCACGGACGTTGTCCACCTCCTCTAATTGCAATAGCCGCAGATTCATGCCGCCGGGACGCAGCGGCACCCAGCGGAGCACGCGTCGCCGGCCGAGATGGTCGCGATCCCACACGGGACCTTCGGAGGTTTCCTCGACATCGAGCAACACCGGGGCTTGGCCCTTGACGCGAATCTCCTCTAAGTAAATCGTTCCCGGTTCGTCTGTGACGATCAGATCGGCGCTATCGACCTCGGCATTGGTGAAGCCCCAAGCGATGCGGCCGGTGCTACCGACAACGAGTGCGGGAGTGCCCGGCAGGGTCGCGCCGACGAGTTGGCGCTCGCCCCAGCGCATCACGGCGCGATACCAGATGTTAGGAACTCGCGTGGCTAAGTGCATGTCGCACGCTACCATCGCCCCGCCGTGCCGGCTGCGTTTGCCCGCGACGGCCCAGTTGTTGCTACCGGGGCTAACGGGGTCGTCGGCCTGGAGCTGCCAAGCGGCACGCGGAGGCTGGACCTCGCGTGGCACCTCATCGGGCCGGGGCAGACGCGGCAGCGGCAACGCCTCGCCCTCGAGCGGTGCATCCCACGAGCACCCACGCGGCGTGAGGAAGTCAGCCAGCGCCGGCGTGAGCAGATCGCTTAGAAGCAAGCGTGCGCTCTCAATGGCCGGCTGTTGGTTTTGCAACTGAATAAACATGCTGGCCAAGACGAGGAGGGTATCTTCCTCACGCCAGGGGGTAAAGTCGACACCCAACAGCAGATATTCCCACGGCAGCCGGGCCAGGGTTCGGCGGCCCGCCTCCACTCCGGCGGCGTAGGCGCGGAGCAGTTCCCGCTCGGTAGATGGCATCTCCGCCAGCAACGTCTCGCAGCGGGAGCGAAAGCGAAAGCGGCGATGGTCGCGATCGACACTCCGCGTCGCCGGACCGAGCAATTCGCTGAGTTCGCCCGCCGCAACCCGCCGCAGCAAATCCATCTGAAAAAGCCGATCCTGCGCGTGGACAAAACCCAACCCATAGGCCACGTCCCGGCGATTGGCCGCCTCGATGGTGACAATCCCCTGGGCGTCGCGGTGGATTTGCACTGTCTCGCTCACTGCTGCCGGCAAGGAACCTGTCAGCGGCGGCAGACTATCCGAGAGTACACGAATCACGAAGAAAGCGATCAACCCACCGGCGGCGACGCCGTGGAGCGACAGTGGCACTAGGTAGCGACGCAGGCGACGCATCAAGCTCATACCAAACTGTCCGCCGGTGCCGGGAAGTGCTTGCCCATCTCCAACACCGCATGCCGCACGCGATGCTGCACGGCCATGTCGTCCGGTGCCGCCAGCACGTCACCGATCCAGCCGGCGATTTGCCGCATCTCCGTTTCGCGCATGCCGCGGGTCGTCAGGGCCGGCGTGCCGATCCGAATGCCCGAGGGATCGAGAGGCGGTCGGGTGTCAAAGGGGATGCCGTTGCGGTTGACGGTAATGCCGGCGTGATCCAGGGCCTTCTCGGCCTGTTTGCCCGTCAGGCCGCGTGAGGTGACATCGACGAGCACGAGGTGATTGTCCGTACCCCCGGAGACGAGCCGAAACTGCCGGCGTTGCAGTTCATAAGCCAACGTCCGGGCGTTGGCCACCACCTGTGCCGCATACGCTTTGAAGCTGGGCTTGAGGGCCTCGCCAAAGGCAATGGCCTTGCCGGCAATGACGTGCATGAGCGGGCCGCCCTGCAAACCGGGAAAGACCGCCTGGTTGATTTTGCCGGCCCACTCTTGCTTGCACAGGATGAAGCCGCTGCGAGGCCCGCGCAGGGTTTTATGCGTCGTGCTGGTGACGAAGTCGGCCCAGGGGACCGGCGAGGGGTGCTGATCGCCCGCGACTAGTCCGGCGATGTGGGCCATATCGACCAGGAAGAGTGCCCCGACGTCGCGGGCAATCTCGGCAAAGCGGGCAAAGTCGATCACCCGGGCGTAGGCGCTGGCCCCCGCCACGATCAGCTTCGGCTGATGCTCCCGCGCTAGCCGGGCCACCTGGTCGTAGTCGATCCGCTCATCGTCTTGCCGCACGCCATAATGCACACATTTGTACAATTTACCGCTAAAGTTCAAGTGCATGCCGTGCGTCAGATGCCCGCCGTGCGCCAGATTCATCGCCAACAGCGTGTCGCCCGGTTGCAGGCAAGCCAAGTACACCGCCATGTTAGCCGACGCCCCACTGTGTGGCTGGACGTTGGCGGCCCCTCCGCCGAAGAGTTGCAGGGCACGATCCAGGGCGAGGCGTTCGACCACGTCGACATGTTCACAGCCGCCGTAATAGCGTTTGCCGGGGTAACCCTCGGCGTATTTGTTGGTCAGGACGCAACCCTGGGCGGCCAGGACGGCGGGGCTGGTGTAGTTTTCGCTGGCGATCATCTCCAACCCGGTTTGCTGGCGACGCTTCTCGTCGGCGATCGCCTTCCAAACCTCGGGGTCTGCCTGTTCGATCGGGTTCATGGTTCCGCTATCCTATCGCTATCCTATACTGGGCGACAGCTCGATGCCATGTTGTTCAAATTGCTGCGTCAAATCGACAGTTCTATCATACAAGATTGTTCGCCAACCCATTTGCCGCGCCGCTTCAATGTTGGCCGGCAGATCGTCGATAAAAACCATCTCCTCGGCGGCGCAGCCGGCTGTATCCTGCACCAGACGATAAATGGCGGGGTCCGGCTTACGCAACCGCACCAGATGCGACGCGACCACCTGATCGAAGCGCTCCAGCACAAAGGCAAACTCGCGGCGAAAATGCCGATAGTGCATGTCGTTGGTGTTGGACAGCAGAGCTAAGTGATAACGCCCTGCCAGGCAAGGGATGAGAGAGCAGACCGCGTGATTGGGCGTGAACATATCCGCAAAGGCGTGCGCGAGTTGCTCGTCCGCACCCTGTAACCCCAACTCTTGCCGCATCAACGTCAAAATCTCCGCCGTCGTCATCTGCCCGGTCTCATAGAGAATTTCGTACTGCGGGTGCGTGAGCAACTGCATCGCTCGCTCACGATCGAAGCCATCCCTAGCAAAAGCGGCCAGGTTGCTCGCCGCCCGCGACCGCTCAAAAAAGCCGATCACGTTGCCAAAATCGAAAATAATCGCTCGCACGCTCACCCACGCCCTCCTTAGCTCAGCCGTTGCGATTGCGCTCGTCCAAACGTCCCTAGATCATCCGGGCCAAACCAGACGATTCTATCGCCGCAGCGGCCCCGCCATTTCCTACGACACTATTGGCCGTCGTCGGCCCGCTTGCCATAATATCTTAGATGCGTGATGGATTTTTTTCTCCCTACTGATTGTGGAGTCACCAGCCGTTATGAGCGAGCCGATGAAACTGATCCCCGGGTTGGCCGATGTCCCGGTCGCGGAGTCCGCGATCAGTTTCATCGACGGTCGGCGTGCCCGACTAGAATATCGCGGCATCGCGGTGGATGTGTTGGCTCGCGAGAGCAGCTTCGAGGAGACCAGCTGGCTGCTACTCAAAGGCAGCCTGCCGACGCAACGCGAGTTAGCCAATTTTGACAAGGAGTTGCGCAGCCACCGCCGGGTCAAATACAAGATTCTGGACATGCTCAAATGTCTACCGGAGAACGGCCACCCCATGGACGCCCTCCAGGCCAGCGTGGCCGCTCTAGGGATGTTTCACGCCAACCGCGATGTCTCCGACGAACAGGCCAACTGGCTGGCCTGCATACAACTCATCGCCAAGATGCCCACGCTGACGGCGGCCTTCCATCGCATCCGTCATGGCGATGCTCCCCTGGAACCGCGTAACGACCTCTCGCATGCCGGCAACTTTTACTGGATGCTCACCGAAACCGAGCCCTCCCCGGCCGTCACCAAGGTGCTGGATGCTTGCTTGATTCTTCATGCTGAGCATTCGATGAATGCCAGCACCTTTAGTGCCCGCGTGACCGCCTCGACCTTGGCCGATCCTTTCACCGTCATCAGCAGTGCCATCGGCACCCTCACCGGTCCCCTACACGGCGGGGCCAACGAAGAAGTTCTCGACATGCTCGACGAGATCGGCACCCTCGAAAATGTTCGCCCTTGGATCACCGAGGCTGTCGCCTCCAAAAAGAAAATCATGGGCCTGGGTCATCGGGTCTATAAGGTCAAAGATCCCCGCGCTACCGTCCTCCAAGAGTTGGCCGAGAACGTCTTTGCCGAGAGTGGCAAACCCCTGAAGTACATCATGGCCGTCGAGGCCGAGAAGGTGGCGGCGGAATTGCTGGGTTCCAAGGGGATCTATCCCAACGTCGATTTTTATTCGGGGATTGTCTATCAGGCCCTGGGCATTCCGCGTGATCTCTTCACGCCGATCTTCGCCATCGCTCGCGTTTCGGGTTGGCTGGCCCATTGGCTGGAGCAAATCAAGAACAACCGCATCTTCCGTCCCGAACAGGTGTACGTCGGCCGGAATGATGTCCACTATGTGCCTCTGGAACAACGTCCCTGAGCGATCAAAGGCTTCTGAACGACCAACCGGGTGGCCGCTCACGCTTCAGTGTGCCCCACGCCTCGACGCGGCCTTGGATTGCTTAGCCGCGGCTATAGCACTGGTTGGCGGCGGCGGTGGCGGATCCAGGGGAGCATGGGACACCGAATCGGCTTAAGACCTGCTCCAGCACCCCTAGCAGCTGAAGCACCACGCCCGGCCGGGCATTATAGCCCATCAGACCGATCCGCCAGACTTTGCCCTTGAACTCGCCCAGGCCGCCGCCCACTTCGATGCCAAACTCTTCCAGCAGCATCTTGCGGCCGGCCCCGTCGTCCACCCCCGCGGGCAGACGCACCGCGTTGAGTTGCGGCAACTGATGGGCCGGGTTGGCGGCATATTCCAAGCCCAGGGCGGTCAGACCGGCCTTGAGAGCTTCGTGATGGCGTCGGTGTCGCTGCCAACGGGCTTCGAGTCCCTCTTCGAGAACCAGGCGCAATCCTTCATGCAGGGCAAAATTCATGCTGATCGGTGCCGTGTGATGATAAACCCGATCCGTGCCCAGATACTTACGCAGCAGGGTCAGATCAAGATACCAGCTCTGCACCTTGGTCTTGCGGGCCTCCATGGCCTCCACCGCCCGCGCACTGAACGATACCGGCGACAGACCCGGCGGACAGGATAGCCCTTTTTGCGAGCAGCTGTAGATGGCGTCGATGCCCCAGGCGTCGACTTCGACTGGCACACAGCCCAGCGAGGTAACCGCATCCACTACCAACAACGTGCCCGTCTCGCGGCAGATGGCTCCGATTTCCTCCAGCGGTTGCAGAGCGCCGGTGGACGTTTCTGCCTGCACGATGCCCAGCGCCTTGGGCCGCACCCGCTGGATGGCCTCGCGGATCTCTTGCGGATCAAACACTTCGCCCCAGGGCCTCTCTAGCACCGTCACCTCGGCTCCAGTGCGTCCGGCCACGTCTATCATGCGTTGGCCGAAAAATCCCTTGGCGGCGACGATCATCTTGTCGCCGGGTTCCAGGAGGTTCACCAGGCAGGTCTCCATGCCGGCCATGCCTGTCGCACTCAGGGGCAAGGTGAGGGGATTGCGAGTGCGAAAGACGGCCCGGAGCATCTCTTGCACCTGGGCCATGCAATTAAGAAACTGCGGGTCGAGATGTCCCAAGAGTGGCGTGGCCATCGCTCGCAGCACATTGGGATGGGCGTCGCTCGGGCCAGGCCCCAGCAACAGGGTCGGCCGGACATTCAGGGGCGGCACGCTCATGAGGGTAATCCTCCCATCGCTTTCATGCGGCCCTGCACGAGCCGACTGATTTCTTTGAAATGCGGGTGGCTCGCGCCGCCCATCCACTCAAACACACAGGTTTCCACTGTGGTGGGAATGACGCCGGCCTGTTCCATCCGCCGCAACGCCACTTGATGATCGTGGGCAAAGCGTGAGCCAACCGCATCGATGGCCACATAGACGCGAAATTGTTGTGCCAACAGATCCAGGGCCGTATGCAACACACAGACATGGGTTTCGATGCCGCATAGGACAATTTTCGGCCGGGCCTCGCGGTGATACGTCTCCACCACCCCCGGCGCATCGCAACAGGAAAAACCGGTCTTGGCCAGCCGCTGCGGGATCAGGTCGCACAGCGGGGCGACCGTAGCACCCAGCCCCTTGGGATATTGCTCGGTGGCTTGAACGGTCAGGCCGAGCTTGTGGGCCACCTCCACCAAAAAGGTAATCTGTTCGAGCAAGTCGGAGCGTCCTGGCACGATGGGCAGCAGCTTCTCCTGCATATCGATGACTAGCAACCCCGTGTCCGTGTGCGACATCCGCGTGGCATGCATGGTCCACCCCTTCAACCCGTCGATCACCTCGGGATCGTCCCGCTACGGCGATGCTACGTCGCAACCGCCCGATTGGCCAGCCGTGTCCGACCATCAAGCTTGCCGCTCCCCTGCCCCGTACAGACCCAGTCTGGCCTTGCACGATTGGCCGGTCTTGCTACGCTGCGCGATATGAACACCGCAGCCATTCTACCTCTGGTCTCGGGACGCATTATGGGGGTGGACCCCGGCTTGCGCGTCACGGGCTACTCGGTGCTGGAACCGCGACCGCCTGGCCCGCACGTCTGCGAGGCGGGCGTCATCCGCACCGCCGACGACGCCGAAACTACCGACGTAGGCAAACGCGTTGCCGTGCTGTACGATGGTATAGTCGAAATCTTAGAGCAGTATCGGCCACAGACCATGGTCGTCGAACAACTCTTTGCCCATTACAACCATCCGCGCACGGCCATTCTGATGGGTCATGCACGCGGGGTGATCCTGTTGGCGGCTGCCCAACACAACGTGCCCGTGGTCAGCTACACCGCACCACGGATCAAGAAAACCATCACCGGTAGCGGCCGAGCTTCCAAGGATCAGATGCAACGGGCCATGAAACGCGAACTCCGACTGCCCAAAATTCCCGAACCGCACGACGTGGCCGACGCCCTGGCCGCTGCTCTGTGCCATTACTACCAGACGCGTCTTCCGGGAGCCAAATCATGATCACCCGCATCACCGGTGTGCTGACCCGTGTGCTGGACGAAGAGATTCGCCTGGAGGCTCCGCCGTTTGAATATCAGGTGCTGGTGCCGGAGTTTCTCCGCCGGGTGCTGCAGCTGCGTCTGGGCGAATCGATGAGCTTTTACACGCTGCATTATTTCGAGGGCGATCCCTCGCGTGGTAAGGTGATTCCGCGTTTGGTCGGCTTCCAGCACGAGAGCGAGTTGGAGTTTTTTGAACTCTTCTGCACCGTCGATAAGATCGGCACCAAAAAAGCGCTCAAAGCGCTGGCCCGGCCGCTGCGTGAAATTGCCGATGCCATCCAACGCGGGGATGGCAAATGGCTCTCGACCTTGCCAGGCGTCGGAGGCCCCACGGCAGAGAAGATTGTCGCCACTCTGAAACGCAAGGTGATGCGTTATGCCGTGATGCCCAGCAGTACGGCGAGCGCAGACACCAGCGGCCCGGACAAGCCTGCTAAGGCTACTAGCAAGTCAGCGACGGCGGCAGCCACCGAGCCATCGCCCTCCTCCAGCGTGGTGATTCCCGGTGAGGTGATCGATGATACGTACCTAGCGCTGATGGCGATGGGGAATTCACCCCAAGAGGCTCGCACCCTCTTGGACAAAGCGTTAACTTCGGGGAAGAGCTACAGCAGCGTCGCGGAGATGATCGCCGCCATCTATGCCCGTAGCGCGTGAGGTATCCGATTATGGCTCGCGAAACCATTGTGCAAGGCTCGCCGGGCAATGCCGCTCCCGAATACGATGCCGCGCTGCGACCTCGCTTCCTCTCGGAAGTCATCGGCCAGAAGGCCATCGTCAAACGTCTGGGGATTCTGTTGAAAGCGGCGAAGAAGTTCAAAGAGCCACTACAACATATGTTGTTCGATGGGCCACCCGGCCTGGGCAAGACGACGTTTGCCACCGTGCTGCCTAACGAACTGGGCACCACCGTGCAGATGACCAGCGGTCCGGCGTTGGCCAAACCCAACGACCTGATGCCGTTCTTGACCAACGCCACCGAGGGGTCGATCCTGTTCATCGACGAGATCCACCGTATGCCGCGTGTCGTCGAGGAGTTTATCTACCCAGCGATGGAGGATTTTCGCGTCGATATTGTGCTGGGTGAGGGCGTCCACGCACGCACCATCTCCATGCCGTTGCAGCGTTTCACGCTCATCGGCGCGACGACGCGCTCGGGAATGCTCTCTGGCCCCATGCGCGACCGCTTCAAAATCCATGAGCATCTGGAGTTTTACACCGTCGAAGAGTTGGCCCAGATTATCCGCGTCAATGCCAAGAAGCTCAACACCCCCATTACCGAGGAGGCCAGCCTGGAAATGGCCCGCCGCAGCCGGGGCACGCCGCGGATCGCCAACAATCGCCTCTGGTGGACACGCTCCTTCGCCGCCAGCGAGGCCGACGGCACCATCACGCTAGAAGTCGCCCGCGCCGCGCTGGAGATGGCCGAAGTGGACCCCGAGGGCCTCGACCGCCAGGACCGCCGCTACCTGGAAACGCTCACGGGCATCTTCGAGGGCGGCCCAACTGGCGTCGAGGCGATTGCGGCCACCATGAACATCGCCAGCGACACCCTCAGCGACGAGATCGAGCCGTACCTGCTGCGGGAGCAATTCATCGTCCGCACGCCCCGCGGTCGGGTGGCCACCGAAAAAGCCTACCGCACCCTGGGCAAGCTACCGCGTCTGCCCAAGCCCGATACCAACCAGCCGGGCTTGTTCGATTAGCAGCCAGACCCACTCTCAGCCGGACACGCTCACGCGGGCTTTCTCGCGCTCCACTCGAAAAAACGTTCCCATTCCCGCCGTTGTACGTGCCGGGCCAGTTGCTCCTCGGCTGAGCCGCTCCCCCGGACGCGTTCGCAGAAATCGACAAAAGCCTCTGGCGTGGTGTAATCGTAACCCAAGGCCACCGATTCTTGGCGTAACTGCTCCAGCACGGGATGCGGCCCGACTCGCCGCCACCAATACTTACTGTTCCAGGCATCGGGTTCGCGGCGATGCAGGATCGCATGCCAGGCCGAACCCTCGGGCGTGTGCAACTCCTGACTGATGGCGTGGGATTCCTCGAAAAAGTCAAACGCCAGCCACAGTCCCGCTTGGCAAGGCAAAGTCAACTCGGCACAGGCTGCCTCGATGGCGGCACGCTCGGCGTGATGCGGGTGGTGAATCCTCAGCTCGGCCAAAGGCAGCCGCGCGAGCAAGGCTGCCACCGCAGCAGGATATAGCGTCCGGTCCATGCTAGATGCTCCCGATTGCGTTGATGTTGTACGCCAGCGAAACGACAACTCCAACCCTGACGCCGAACCTTTGGATTTTTCAGGCTAGGCAAGCTGCGGCGACCTTGCGTTTCGGGTCCCCTCGCGCTACCTTGAATCTTCATAAGTATGTGCTGCCGGGATTGACTTCCGGTCGGAGCATTGGTTCGCCCCCTGTTGAGGAAGTAATTCATGATGCGTCGTCAGCTCGTAGCAGTCGTCGGTCTGGGTGCCCTGATGGTGGCACTGCTGGGCCACGGTCATTCCACTGGGCAAAATCCCGCGGGGCCAGCCCCTAAGTTTCCTGACTTCGATTCGGTTGTCAAGGGAGCCACCGAGATGGATGGCTTCTTCAAGCTTTATCAGAAAGAGCAGACCGTTTATGCCGAGGTGCCCATGACACGCATGGGCATGCCGTTTCTGTGCCCCATCAGCATCGCTCGCGGCGTGGGACTCGGGGGCCATCAGCAAGATTATGACGAGCTGATGGTGCTGCTGTTTCAGCGCGTCGGCGACCGGGTGTTTTTGGTGCGACGCAACGTCCGCTATCAAGCACGGCCCGGCAGCGCGGTCGCCAAGGCCGTCGAAACCACTTACACCGACAGCGTGTTGCTGTCGTTGCGCATTTATGCTTTGAACCCCGTGCGGCAAAGCGTTCTCATCAGCCTCAATGACATCTTCCTGACCGATTTCGCTCAGCTGCGGCGGGGTGTCTTCGATCCGTCGCGCTCCACTTGGCAAAAAGTCAAAGCCTTCCCCAAAAATATCGAACTCCAGGTGGCCGCCACCTACGCCGGTGGTCGGGGCGACGACAGCGTCATCGACGAGCGCGGTACTACCATCGTCATCCACTATGGGCTGTGCCAATTGCCCGATGCTGGCTACACGCCGCGTTTTGCCGATGAGCGCGTGGGCTACTTCCTCAGCGTGGTCAAAGACTACACCAACGACACCAAGGGCACGCCGTTTCTGCGCTATGTCAATCGTTGGCGTTTAGAACGTTCCGATGGCTCGCCATGGAAAGAGGGGGGCAAGCTGGTTGAACCCAAAAAGAAAATCATTTTTTGGATCGAGAAAAGTGTCCCGCCAGAGTATCGCTCTTTTGTCCGTGAGGGTATCCTCGAATGGAACAAGGCATTTGAAAAGATCGGCTTCCGCGATGCTATCGAGGTTCGCCAACAAGAAAACGAAGAATTCGACCCCGAGGACGTCAACTACAACACCTTCCGTTGGATCACCAACGATAAAGGCTACGCCATGGGGCCGAGCCGAGCCAACCCGCTGACCGGCGAAATTTTCGATGCCGACATCGTCTTCGATGCCAGCATGGTCCGCTACTACCGCGATGCCGCCGTGACCTTTGGCAACAAGTCGCATAGCAGCACACTGCAGGCGCACGACGACATCAGCCCCATTCGCGCCCAGCAGACTGGCCCGTTTGATGCTCTGGGCTGGGATAGTCGGATCACGCCCGAGATGGAGGCTTTGCAGCGCGACCACCTCACCCGTTTGCAACGCGGACTGTGCGACTGCGGACCCAACCTCAAACGCGAACTGAACCTGCTGGCCGCCGTCCTCTCCGTGCGCGATGCCGAGGCGGCCAAGGGCGGCGTGTTGCCCGAGGAGATGATCGGCCAAGCCGTCAAAGAAGTGGTCATGCACGAGGTCGGCCACACGCTCGGGCTGCGGCACAATTTCAAGGCCAGCACCATGCTGCGCAACGAGGATCTACACAAGCCGGAGATCACCCGTGTCAAGGGGCTGGTGGGCAGCGTCATGGATTACACGCCGATCAACCTCGCCCCCAAAGGCGTCAAACAAGGCGATTACTTCACCAACACCCTCGGCCCGTATGACTATTGGGCCATCGACTATGCCTATCGGCCGCTGCCGGGCGGCCCCGAAGGCGAGTTGGCCGAACTGAAAAAAATTGCCGCCAAGGGTGCGATGCCCGGCCACGACTATGCCACCGACGAAGACGTGATGGCCTCCAGCGATCCGTTGGTCAATCGCTGGGACCTAGGGGCCGATCCCATGCGCTTCGCTCAGGATCGCATCCTGTTGGCCGAGGAACTGCTGGGCAAGTTGGCCGATCGCCCCATCAAGGAGGGCGAAGGGTATCA
>Ga0272446_1002884_pt1 | contig 22599 bp, 25 predicted proteins | sample YNPCB0061_FD_194587 | JGI IMG/M metagenome (GOLD analysis project Ga0272446, IMG submission 194587) | Hot spring microbial mat communities from Yellowstone National Park, WY, United States - YNP-CB-006-1 | ecosystem: Environmental > Aquatic > Thermal springs > Hot (42-90C) > Sediment | place... | reverse complement strand
GCTATTGTCGGTGGTTCTTGCCAGTAGCATCGGGAGCAGCCTTCGCACGGCCCACCGCCACACTAAAGCGCTGGCCCGCAGCCACCAGTTAATTGCAGAGACCTTGGAGATTTTTCCCAAGATCGACAAACGTCAGGCCTTTTTGGAAAGCCTCCCAGAGCGTCTGGTCAGCTTTGCCTCAGGCGGCCACGTGGGCATCTGGCTACCCCAAGCGCACAGTTTCCGCCTTCTCACCTGTGTCCCTGATATTGGCCTACAGGAAATTTCAGCCCAGGGTGTGGTGGGCCGGGCATTTCGTGAGGGCAAACCCCAGTATGTGCCCGATGTACGAAAAGACTCGAGTTTTATCGCAACACCTGGCCTTACCAGTGTAGCCGAACTGGCCCTTCCCCTATTTGAACGGGGGGAAGTGGTGGCAGTGCTCAATCTGGAAAGGGCCAGGCCCTTTCTGTCCGAAGAAGTGGATGGACTAATTCGCTTTGCCGAAACGGTCAGCCTGCAACTAGACCGACTGGCCGACCTCGAGATCCGCCGCCTGCTCTCCGACCTTTCCATCCAGATGCAAAAGGTACGATCTCTGCAAGAAGCTGCCGAGCTGGCACTTTTGCTCCTCTTGCACGGTCTATCCCTCGAGGCCGGGGTGGTTTGGGAGGCTCGAGGCGCAAGGATGCGGGCCTTGGCCCACCAGGGGGTAAACGAACCCAGCCTGCTGGAGGTGTTGCACAACGGGCTGCCCTATGGGTATGGCCTGGCCTGGGAGGTTTATGCCACAGGAAAACCGTACTTTACCCAGCGCTATGCGGAAGAGACACGCGGTGTAAAACCCCTACAGGATTTGGGCTGGCAAACCTTCGTGGCACACCCCATCCCCACCGCCGGCAGCATGAGAAGCCGCTTTGTGCTGGTGGTAGGCTCCCCCCAGGAAAGAGCCTGGAGAAGAGCAGAAAAGGAACTCCTGCTGCTGTTTTGCCGCAACCTGGGCATTGGCTTTGAGCGGCTGATCGAGCGGCTCCATCACGAGGGGGTAAATCGCCTGACACAAGAACTGCTGGAAGAGCCCTCGGAGAATCTTTACCATTTGGTGCTGGTGGAGGCCATCGAGCAGGTGCCCGGAAGCGAAGCGGGAAGCCTCCTGGTGCTCGAGGATGGAAAATACCGCTACAAGGCCGCTGTAGGATACGACCTTGTGGGGTTACAGGCCGCACCTAGCAGCCCGGCGGATATGCTCGATTGGTATGGCCTGGGAGAAGAACGCTCCCGCCAGGGGGAACCCCGCATCCTGAGTGCAGAAGAGACCGAGATCTACAAGATTAGCCACCAGACTGCGCCACCAGAAATCATAGACACTGCCGGCAGGGTGCGCGAGATTAAGGCCAACCTTTGCTTGCCCATCGCTTACCGGGGCGAGGTGCTGGCCTACCTCAACCTGGACAACCTGCACGACCCCCAAGCCTTCGCAGAGGATAGCCTGCACGCAGCCCAATTTTTCGCAGCGCCACTGGCCACCCTGCTGCACGATGTCAGAATTCATCGTCTGCTGGAGGAAGCAGCCCTTACCGACTCCCTGACCGGGCTGCCCAACCGTCGGGCCTTCGACAAGGTGCTCTCTGAGGAGCTCGAGCGGGCCGTTCGGTATGGTTATCCGCTTTCGCTGGCGATCATGGACTTAAAGGGCTTCAAAGCCGTAAACGACAAACTGGGCCACGCCACCGGCGACCTCGCGCTCATCCGGGTGGCCCAGTTGCTGGAAGAAGAACGTCGTGGCGGAGACCATCTTTTCCGCTGGGGTGGCGATGAGTTTGCCGCCATCTTTCCTCATACCGACAAAGACGAAGCGGTGGTAGTTATCTCACGCTATGCCCAGATCATCGAGTCAATAGCTTTTGGCGAACACCACCTGGGCGTAAGCATAGGGCTGGCGACGCATCCCGAGGATGGCAGCACCCCGGACAGGCTGCTGGTTACTGCCGACAACCGCATGTACGAGGCCAAGGCTTTGGGCATCCCCTTGAAAACTTGAGCGACTAAGTGTCTCCATAAGCGAAATGCAAGATGCCATACCGAAAGTTTGTCGGGGAATTGCGCCAGGTATGCATTGACTCATTCCGCTGGTTTTGCCAATCTGCCCTGGCGCAACTTATACGCCCTCACGCCGCCACAAGCCAAAAGCACCCTGGTTTTCGCTGCAGAGGAACCATGATAAGCTCTCCTTCAGTTGGCCCTGCAGCACATGGGACGCAATTTCGAACTTTCACACGGGGGCCGCAAGCGGCTCATTGGCCGCTGGAAGGCCTTGCTTAGCTCGCTCGGGACAGACCCCGACGCGCACTTCTCCCTGCTGGACGACCTGCTCACCCGCCACAGCGAGCCCCAGCGGCACTACCACAATCTGCTCCACCTCAGCACCCTGTTCTCGCTGTTACCGGCAAAGCCCCACCTCGAGTTCGCCATTTGGTTCCACGATGCCATCTACGACCCCACCCGCACCGACAACGAAGCCAAAAGCGCACACCTGGCCGAACAGAGCCTAAAACGCCTAGGGATAGACCCAGAGCTTATCCAAGCTGTAGTAGATATCATCTTGGCCACGCAAAGCCATCAGTCGAACGACCCCGATACGGCTTTGTTTCTGGACGCCGACCTCTCCATTCTGGGCGCCGACCGCAAAACCTACAAAGCCTATGCCCAGGCCATCCGGGACGAGTACGCCTGGGTTCCAGAGGCGCTGTTCCGGGAACGACGCGCCCAGGTGCTACAAAAGTTTCTGTCGCGCCAGCGCATCTACCAGACCCCTGCTTTTGCCATGCTGGAGCAACCCGCCCGCGAGAACCTGCGGCATGAGCTGCAAACTTTGCTGGAGCCTGGCCATAACCGGCGCAAATGAGTGCAAAAAAGCCCTCGGAGCCCAGGAATGGCATGGCTCAATAGGCTGCGGGGGTGTGGTCAGCCAGGGCCTGCCAGTAGCGCTCGAGGTCCTCCGCCAACTGCTGGGCCAGACCCAAGCGATACGCAGTGGCCACCCGCTTGCCCAGTGCACGAGCCAGGGAATCGGAGCTGGCCTCCAGGGCTGCTAGGGCTTTCTCTGAAAGGGCTATGTATACCTGCTCCGGATGGGCCGGTACGGGCGGCAGGCTGAACCAGTAGCTAGCCTCCTCGGGTTTGACCACCGCGGCCCCCCTGCTGGTAAACCAGTCGGCACCCTCCGGGTGAACATAGACCCGGGCCGCCTGGGCCACCGCCTGGCGCACCGCTTGGGCAAATGGCACTGGAATGGCCCACCCCGCTTTAGGGGTGGGCAAGGGGCGGTAGGCTTGCGCCCTCAGTTCGACGTTTTGCTCACCGTTCCACTCGCTTAGCACCAGGCCCGCAGCCAGCTCGATGTGTTCTGGCAGGCTTTCGCCATTGTCACGCCATTTGATGACCCGGATGCCATTCAGTCGGAACGACAGGTGCTTGCCTTCGCCCATAGTGCGCACATGCTCCGGTTTGCCCTGGGTATAAAACAGCGGCTCAGGGTTGCCCTCCCCCAGGGGCTCGAGTAGCCTCAAAGCCTGGTGTAGTTCGGCCAGGTCTTCCCCATCCAGCCATCCGTCCAGAACAATTTCAGGCACTGGCACCGGAAACTGGGCTGCGTAGCGGTGAATGGCTTCAGTGAAAGCGGGAATCTGTTCCTCCTGAATGGCAAAACCCGCCGCCTGGGCATGGCCCCCAAAGCGTTTGAGGAAAGACTTAGCAGCCTGCAAAGCCCCCACCGCGCTAATACCAGGCGTCGAGCGCACCGAGCCCTTGCCATCGGCAATGATAAAGACCGGTTTGTAGTAGCGCTCGAGCACCCGGCTGGCCACGATGCCCATCACGCCCGGATGACCCTCGGCATCGTGAATAACCAGGGCAGGCTGAGTGGGGTCTATGCTGGGCCAGATGCGCTGTAGCATCTCCTCCTCGATGCGCTGGCGCTGCTGGTTGAGGCGGGTCAGGTGCTCGGCCAGGGAGGGGGCTTGCAGCGGATCCTGGGTGGTGAGGAGCTCCAGGGCCACCTCGGCCTGTCCCAACCTCGAGGCCGCATTGATTCGGGGGGCAATGCGAAAAGCAATCTCGCTGGCGCTAAACTCACGGCAGTGCTCGGCGGCCAGCACCTTCAGGCCCAGATTGCTCGAGTCGCGCAGGCGGGAGAGCCCCTCTTTGACCAAAGCCCGGTTAAAGCCCCGCAAGGGAACCACATCGGCCACCGTGCCGATGGCGGCCAGGTCGGCATACTCCAGGGGCGGGTCTTTCCCCAGCAGCTCGTACACCTGCCACAGCAGCAAAAACGCCACCCCCGAACCCGTAGGGTAGGCCTGACCTTCCAGCCAGGGCGAAAGGGCCGGATGCACAATCAGACCTGGCGGCGAGGAAGCACCCGGCGTGTGGTGGTCGGTTACCAGCACCGAGACCCCATTTTCTACCAGCTCGCGCAATTCGGCGTGATTGGAGATGCCGCAGTCTACAGTAATGAACAGGTCGCAGGCTTCTAGATGCTCTGGCACCCGCTCCATCAAGACACCGTAGCCTTCGCTCAAGCGATGGGGAATGAAGGGGTGGATGTCGGCCCCCAGTTTTCCCAGGCCGTTGAGCAGGATGGCCGTTCCGGTAAGGCCGTCGGCATCGTAGTCGCCGTGCACGCGGATGCGCTCACGTTTTTCTAAAGCCTCGATAATGCGAACTGCCGCTTGCCTCAGGCCTTCGATGGGCAGCAGCTTTAGAGGGGGCTCGAGGTCTTCGACCCGCTTGAAGCCCCGGTTCCACAAAACCGCCGCAGCCAGCGGGGGGATGCCTAGTTGTTCCACCAGCGGGCGGAGTTCGGAGACTGGCGGCCATTCACGAAATTTCCAGATCATGCAAGATCTCCCAACCAACACCTGCCAAGGGCAGGCCATCTAAGGCATCTACCTGGGCATCTACCTGGGATGAGACAACCCCCAACCAGCCCATCAGGTCTGCCGGTCGGGAATGACCGGGGTTTCTTCGGGGTGCTGTTTTTTAAGGGCCTCGAGTTCAGCCTTAACCTGGCGTAATTCTCGGTCGCGCCGGTTGAGAGCAGCCTGGGCATTCACCCAGCCGGTAAGCCCGTACAGCCCCATCACACTCAAGCCCAGCCCAAAGGCTGTCACCAATAAAAAGCTCAGATGTACCAGGCCCCAGGGTGTGCCAATCAAAAGACCCGGTTCCAGAACATACACTGCCCAGGCCAGAGCAGCCACCCCCAATACCACCACGAAGGCCAGTGCGTTGAGCAATTTCATGCTAGAAGTTTACTCCATGGCATCGGGCCCTGGCTCAAACCCATTTCTTCAGGTCGATGCGGCCCTCGTAAATGGCTTTGCCGGTAATGGCGCCCTCCACACCCAGGCGCCCCAGGCCCTCGAGGTCGGCGTCCGAAGCGATGCCACCCCCCGCAATCAAGAAGCCCGGCCAGGCTGCGCGAACCTCGCGGATCACCTCGAGGTCGAGCCCGGCCAGGGTTCCATCCCGCCGCACATCGGTGTAGATAAGGGTACGCACCCCCAGCTCCCACATCCGCAGGCCCAAATCCTGCACCCTGAGGGCTGTTTCCTCCGCCCAGCCCGAGACCACCACCTCCAGGCCCCGCGCATCCAGGCTGACCACCACCCGCTCGGCGCCAAACTCCCCTAGCATCCGCTCCAGCACTTCCGGCGCTTTTACAGCCACCGTACCCACCACCACCCGGCTGGCTCCCAGGGCCAACACCTCCCTGGCCGCCTCCAGGCTGCGTATCCCACCCCCTACTTCAAAGGGGATAGCCAAAGAGGCAGCCAGCGTACGCAACACCGCCAGGTTTTCTCCCCGTCCCAAAGCCGCGTCCAGGTCGACCAGGTGTAGCATCCTGGCCCCTTGCTTCTGCCAGTGCAGGGCGGCCTCCAGCGGGTTTTCGTAATAGACGGTTTCCTGGCGGGGGTCGCCCTCAAACAAGCGAACGGCCCGCCCGGACTGGATGTCTACCGCAGGAATCACCAACATTGGGGGATTGTATCAAGCCTGCCAGAGCAAAATCATCAGTAAATTTTCTTCCCCAACAAACTGCTGGCCAGCTCGACCATCATCCGGGCGGTGCGGTTAGCGATGTCCAGAATGGGGTTCACCTCAACCAGATCCAGGCTGGTAACCAGGCTGGCATCGGCCAGCAGCTCCATAAGCAAGTGGGCCTCGCGGTAGGTCAGGCCCCCTGGCACGGGCGTACCCACCCCCGGCGCTATTTCGGGGTCCAGCACGTCGGCATCCAGCGAAACGTGCACCCGGGAAAAACCAGCGAACTTTGCCGCAACCTGCTGAGCAATGGCCGGAATGCCCTGCACATCCACCTCTTTCATGGTGAATACCGTAACCCCCCGCTCGCGCAGCAGCCGCACCTCGCCCGGATCCAGGCTGCGAATCCCAATGAGGACCACGTCTTCGGGCCGCACCTTGGCCCCCGGGCGACCCAGGTCTACTAGGCGAGGGTCGCCCAGGCCGCACAGGTGCGCCAGCGGCATCCCGTGAATGTTGCCGCTGGGGCTAGTCTGGGGGGTGTTGAAATCGGCGTGGGCGTCTACCCAGATCACCCCGATGCGCTCACCCCGACTGGCCCCCGTTACCGACCCCATGGCAATGGAGTGGTCGCCCCCCAGCACAATGGGAAACACCCCAGCGGGCATCTGGTTCAAGGCTTCGATGGTGTCGAGGCAGACTGCCCGGATGGCCTCGAGGTAGCCCAGTCCTCCCAGCGCTTGCTGGGCGCGCAGACTCTCAACCACCGGCACCTTGATATCGCCGTAATCGTGCACACGGTGGCCCAGGCCCTGAAGCACCTCCTGTAAACGTCCGTAGCGCATGGCGCTGGGGCCCATGTCTACCCCACGTCGACCCTGACCCAGATCCATCGGAACGCCTAAGATACCGATATCCTTCATACCCCCACAGTCTACCGTCGGGCGTGCAGCGATGCAGCCAGCCTGCTGGGGCCATTGACCTGAAGCCATTTCGGCGCTAACATAAAGAGCTACGCTTAGCGCGCAAGCATTGGGAAAAATGAAACACCGACCTTTACAAAACATCAACCTCGCGCAGCTCCTACGCGAGGGAGGCAGCACCAGCGCCAGGGACGAAATCCAGGATTACATTGCCCTGCATAATGAGCGTATACCCCTGGAAGGAAAAGCGCTCTGGAAGGCAACGGTCACCCGGATAGAAGGTGAGGGGGGGCTGGAGTTCTGGCTTTCGGGTGAGATTGCCGGCAACGCCATCATGGAATGCCGTCGCTGCCTGACCCCTACCCCTACCCCTGTACGGGCCCATTTTCAGTATCTGCTGCGCTACCAGGCGGGCTTGCAGCACCTCGAGGCCATCGAGGAGGACGAAGAGGAAATTCTGCTTTTTGGTCATCCCGACCTCGACTTAGAACCGCTTCTGAGCGAAGCTTTTGCCCTCGAGCTGCCCTACACCGCCCTCTGCAAAGAAGACTGCAAGGGCCTATGCCCGGTCTGTGGGGCCAACCTCAACGAGGTGGACTGCGGTCACCTGCCCCAAACCCAGACCAAGCTGGCCGCCGAGCTTTCTAAGTTGCTGGGCGAGATTAAAGACTGATGCTCGCGTTATAGCGAGAGCGCAAACCCAGGGCATTACCCGTGCGCGCAACCGCTGGTAGGGCTGCCCGCACTGCGCCGGAGAAGCCAGCCTCAATCCACCACATGGGCAGCCTGGCCTTGGTGTTAGGCTATTCTTATGCCGGCCATTGCCTTAGACCGCTGGCTCCAGCACCTCGTAAAGCACCTGCCCGTGGCTAAAGAGGGCCGCGACCCCGAAGGCGTTCACCAGGTACGGGTGGCCGTACGGCGGCTGCGGGTGTGGCTGCGGCTGGCCGGAATGCGGGTACTCGAGGACGACCTGGCCTGGCTGGTACGTGCGGCGGGCGAGGTGCGCGACCTGGAGGTGTTGTTGCAGCACCCCGACCTGCCCAAAGCCTTCCGCAACTGGGCCGCCTCCAGGCTGGAACAGGCTCGAGCCGCCTTGGTACCGCTGCTGGATAGCCCTCGGCTGGCCGGGCTGCTTCAGGCCCTCGCCAACCTACCACCCCTGGACGAGGAAGCAGCCAAAGCTCGACTAAAGCGCTTTGTTCGTCAAGCCGCGCGCAAAGCCGAGGAATGGCGCAATCAGGACAGCATCGAAAGCCTGCACGCCTTGCGCCGGGCCCTGCGCCGCCTGCGCTACGCCAGGGAGTGGCTGGGGCTGGACAGCCAGGACGAGAAGGCCCTCCAGGAGATTTTCGGGCAGGTGGGCGACCTGAGCTTCACCTTGAGGTACCTGGCCGCCTTTGAGGCCGAAGGTAGCAGGGTGCCTGCGGCCTACAAGCGGCAGCTCGAGGCCCAGTTGACCGAAGCCCTTGAGGCAGCTCGAGCAGCCTGGCAAACACATCAGGCTGACCTGGGGTGAGCAGCAGGCAGTTTGGTTTAGACGCCACACAGCGCAATTGACCCCTGCATTTGCAAGCGCCCACCCAGGGCAGGTCTTAAGGCGGCCATTGCCCCACAGTCCGGCAGACGGGTGGCAAAACTGCAACAAAAAAACCGGAGGAAAACCCTCCGGCCAGGCCCAACAGGTATTACTTTTTGCGGGGACGGTATTTACCGTGGGAACCACGGAAGATTTTTCCACGACGGGTGCGACGATCACCTTTGCCCATGTTTTACTCCTACGCTTTGGCTCCGCTAAGAAGCTGGTTCACCTTGCTCATCAGGCGGGACTTACGACGGCTGGCCGCGTTCTTGTGCAGGGTAGAGCCTTTGGCGGCCTTATCGATCAGGCTTTCGGCATAGCGCATGACCCGAACCGCTTCGCCCGCATTGCCTTCTTTGGCCAGGGCCACCGCTTTCTTGCTGATGGTCTTGATGGCCGACATCTTGGACTTGTTGCGGGCACGACGCTTAAGCGACTGCCGGTGGCGCTTGATGGCCGAGGGGTTACGTGCTGTCTTTTTCTGTGCCATAGTTCTCCAATATTGCCAAATTGGGGGCTGCGGAGTTCGCACCAATGGCGAAAAAGCAGCCTCGAGGCAAACCGCTCACAAGTCTAGCATAAGGCCAGCCCCCATGCCTAGACCCTCAAAACTCGTTGCGGGCCGCAACCCAGTCCATACGCACCTGGCCGCGCGCATCCTTGAAGCGGAAATAAACATCGTACAGGTTGGCATCGGCGGGGTAGCGAATTTCATCCGAAAAGCGGCCCTGGTAACGCTTAATCAGGCCAGGGCTGCTCTGGCCCGCGCGGCGAATCTCCACTTCAAAGCTCCCTTGGCGCAACTCGCCGCTCACCATTACTTTGACAAAAGACCGAATGCCTGTCACACGCACCTGGTTGCGGGTCTCGCCGGTGTAGTTCCAGTAGTAAACCGGGGTAAAAGGGGCATAACCCACCGCCAGGCCATAGCGCTCGGCATAAAAGTACACACCACCTGCAATCAGGGCCAGAAATAAAAGCATTCGCACGGTTCAAGTATAAGACAAGTCTGGATTTGCCTTGCCCAAAATTCCTAGAAACCTAAAATACCCTGCTCAAATCGGTATACTTGGGAGCATGACAGCGGAGGAAGCATTCGGCTTACTGCGAATCGGGGCAGTGGAAATCATCCCCCAGGAAGACTTACTCAAAAAACTGCAGTCGGGGAAAAAGCTGGTGGTCAAGCTGGGGCTCGACCCTACCCGGCCCGACATTCACTTTGGCCATGCGGTGGTGTTGCGCAAAATGCGGCAGTTTCAGGAGCTCGGCCACAAGGTGGTCATCATCATCGGCGACTTTACCGCCATGATTGGCGACCCCTCAGGCCGCAGCAAAACCCGCCCGCCCCTTACCCTGGAGGAAACCCGGGCCAATGCCAAAAGCTACGTGGAACAGGTGGGCAAAATTCTCATCACCAACGACCCCGCGCGCTTCGAGCTGCGCTACAACTCAGAGTGGCTGGAAAACCTGGGCTTCAAAGAGGTCATCAAGCTCACCTCGCTGCTCACGGTAGCCCAGATGCTCGAGCGCGAGGACTTCAAGAAGCGCTACACCGAGGGGATTCCCATCTCGATTCACGAGTTCCTTTACCCCTTTGCCCAGGGGTACGACTCGGTGCCCATCGCCTGTGATGTGGAGATGGGCGGCACCGACCAGAAGTTCAACCTGCTGGTCGGGCGTGAGGTGCAGGAGGCCTATGGCCTGGAAAAGCAGGTGGCCTTCATCATGCCGCTGCTGATCGGGGGCGATGGGCAGAAGATGTCCAAAAGCTACGACAACTACATTGGCATCACCGAAGAGCCCAGCGACATCTTCCGCAAATTGATGAAGGTTGAAGACCAGTACCTGCAAACCTACTTTGAACTCTGCACCGACCTGAACCCAGAAGAAATAAAAGAGCTACTGGAGAAGGGCGGGCCTGTAGGGGCCCACCGGGTACTGGCCCGGCTGCTCACCGGGGCCTACGCCCTACCGCTTATCCCCGCTCGGCTGGACAAAGCCTTCTACCAATCGCTGGGATATAGCTGGGATGCCTACGGGCACGACCAGGAAGGCACCGCCCAGGTGGTGCAACATGCCGAAGCCCGCTACTACGAAATTGCCCACGGGGGCATCCCCCAGGAGATGCCCGAAGTCGTGCTACCCCCCAGCGCGCTGCACGAAGGCAGGATTGCCATCGTCAAGCTTTTTACCCTGGCCGGTCTGACCAATTCCAACGGCGAAGCCCGGCGACTCATCGAACAAAAGGGTTTGCGGTTGGATGGTGAGGTGCTCAGCGACCCCAAGCTGGAGGTTGTCCTCAACAAACCCGTGGTGCTGCAACGTGGCAAGGATAAGTTTGTGCGGGTTGTACCGGCTTAGCCCTGCTCCAAGGGGCGAAAGGGAATCTCGTAGCCCGTTGCATAAAGGACCCCGTTTTCCTCTTCCAGACGCAGGCGGGGCAAGGGGAAGCGCGGCGGGCCGTACACAGCTTTGCCCCCTTGCAAAGGCTCATAGGCCCCAAAGTGGCAGGGGCAGCCCAGGAAGGGATGGTCGGTGCGGTAGTTGTAGGCAATGGAGCCCAACTCGGGGTTATCCACATAGTTGACCACACAGCCCTGGTGGGTGCAGATGCGCGACAGGGCCAGGAAGTGGGCCTCCCCTACCGTCAGGCCTCCCACCACCGGTTCCGAAAGCCGAAACACCACCGCCTTGAGGGGGCTGCCGCCATACTGGTAGTCAAAGTATTTGAAGTGCCAGTGTGCCGCCAGCTCGTCTAAGGTAGCCGCCTGCAGCCGTGGGCCCTCACGCCAGAGGGGTTCAGCCACCCCGGTTTTGGTGAAGTGGATGACGTAGGTGCGCCAGGCCAGCCAGCCAAAAAAACCTGCCGTGATGGCGCTGGGAACAATCCACAGCAAATCCCGCCGATTAATGCGGCGCAGGTTTTGCGGATTGGGCTTTTCCATAGAGGTTATCCTAACGGAGCATGGCTTCGTGTAGGAGGTTATACCGGATTCAAAAAGATAATCTTCAAACAAAAAGCGCTAAGAGGCTATCTTTTTGAATCCTAGAGCACACCCCTCGCTGCGCTCGGCGAAGAAAGCGTATCCCTTCGGTCGGGTTAGTTCGTCACCGTTCGGTGACGAACTAACCGAATCTGGTATTGGACACCGTGGCTCGAGCAGGTGGACAAATGTGCCTACAATCCTCCCAGGTATTGCAGCAAAGCCTGCATCTCCTCGTCGCTAAGGGCGACCGCCGGCATCTGTCCCCGGCCCTTGAGGACAATCTCCCGCACCGCCTCCGGCACCTTGTTGATGGGATTTCCTTGCAGGCGAGGCCCCGAACCCCCCTGGGCCTGGGCCCCGTGGCAGGCCGCGCACTTGCTCAGGTACACCTGTTGCCCCTTGGAGGTAGCGCCTAGCTGGCTTTTGGCAGTCTGAATCAGGTTCTGCACCTGTTCCCTGGCCTGGCCGCCGGCCTTCAAATAGCCTTCCCAGGCCACGATGGCCTCCGCAGGACGGCCCAGTTGAAAGTAGGCATTGCCCAGAAACAACCAGCCCTCCGCCACGCCGGGCTCGGCCCGCACTGCCAGCTCGAGGGCCTGCGCCCCCTCCTCGGGCCTCCCGCTCATAAACAGCAGGATGCCAATCCGGCGCACGGCATTGGCGTTGCGGGGCTCGAGCTCGATCACCCTCAGATAGCCCTGCACGGCCCGCTCGAAATCCTGCAGTTCGTAGGCTTTGTTGGCATAGGCCAGCCAGTCGGCGGCCTTTCCGCTTTGCTCGGCCCGGCGTTGCAGGTTGCCCAGTTCGCGGGCCTCATTGCGGCTGGTAATGATGGTCTCGCCGGGCAGCCGCGGCACCGTGTAGGCCCAAAGACCCACCCCCAGGGCCACCAGGCTCAGGGTTATGGCCCCCAGCGTAACCGGGCTCAGGCGGCGCGGGATGGGGTTTTCCTGGCCCAGCTCGGCCAGCTGGTGCTCCAGCCGCACGGCCTGGGCCAGCAGGCGTTTACGTTCCTCGCCCTCGGCTTCCCGGGCCAGCGATTTGAGCACCTCGAGCTCGGCCCTGAGCTCCTGTGGGCGCGGGCTTTGGGGAAAGGGCTGGGCCTGGGCGCGCAGGGGCCTGAGCGCATAAGCCAGAGCCAACACAAACAACAAAGCAAGTAGAAGGTAGGCAATTATCATGGTTGTCGCTCAGGGGGTTGTAGTTCGGCCTCGAGGCGGGCGATTTCTTCGTCGGAAACATCGGTAACGGACGCTTTAGCCTGGGCCCCAACCCGAACCAGGTAGCGCCACAAGCCAAAGCCCAGTAGGCCCAGCCCCAAGAGCGGCGAAAGCCAGACCCAAAGGGTCAGGCCCCGGGCTGGGGGCTTGTAGAGAATCCAGTCGCCATAGCGCTCAACAAAAAACGCCCGGATCTCGGCCTCCGACTTGCCCTGGGCCAGCTGCTCGGCAATGATGCGGCGCATCTCCACCGCAATTCCGGCATTGGACTCCGCCGCCGACTCACCCTGGCAAACCGGACAGCGCAGCTCGCGGGCAATCTCGAAAACCCTGGGAGAGAAGTCGGGGGGCGGGGTGGTGGGGGCGGGCTGGGCCAGCACAGAGGCCAGCAGCCAGCAGCCAATGACCAGCAAGGGCCCGATCACCGCGCTTTTACCCCAGGGCCTCATGGCAACACCTTCCTCAAATAGTCCTGCAACTGGGCCTCACCCAGCTCGCCGGTGTGGCGATCCAGCACAATGCCGTTGCGGTCAATAATGAAGGTCTCGGGCACGCCGTAGTAGCCATACTCGATGCCAATACGCCCACGCTCGTCGTAGACGCTGGGAAAGCTCAGCCCGTACTGCTGAATAAACTTAAGGGCCTCGCTTTCTTTGTCCTGTACGTTGACCCCCAAAAACAGCACCTGGTCTTTGTAGCGCTGGTGGTATCGCTCCAGCAGCGGGGCCTCGGTGCGGCAGGGAACGCACCAGCTAGCCCATATGTTGAGGAAAACCGGCTTATTCAGGCCCTGCTTAATGCCCATTTCCGCCCCATACTGGGCCCGGTAAGGCTCGAGCAGCGGCAAGCTGAAGGTGGGTGCAGGCTTGCCCTTCAACACCGATTTAAGCTCGTTGGGATTGGGGCGCTGCATGCCCCAGTAAAACAGCCCCCCCAGCAACAAGACCCAAATTGGCCAGAACCTAAGCACCACACACCTCTTGTGTTAACACTTGCATTAATCTCCTGCCATTGGGGACATCTGCCGACTGGTGGCCCTGGCCCCACTGGGCCAGAGGATATACAGTGTCCCCAAAACGATAATCAAACCTGCCACCCACAGCCACCAAACCATGGGTGTAACGATAATCTTGATGGTGGCCCACTGCCCTTTTTCCTGGTCAAACTGCATCAAAACAAAGTAGTAGTCGTTATAGAGCGAGTATTTGACCACCGGTGTGGCCAGCGGCGAGCCCATCTGCGGGTAGAAGTTGAGCCGGGCCTGATAGCGCCCATCCGCACCCCAGCCCTCCCGGCTGGTCGAGCGCACCTCGATGGGCGCGATGGCGGCAAAGCGGTTGGGCTCTTCCCGAACCTCGAGGGGAAGCAGGCGAACCTCCAGGCCTCGAGTCTGCCAGATCTCCCCTACCTGAAGGGTCTTTTGCTCGGTAACCCGGTAGGTCTGGCTAAAGGCAATGGTCAGTGCGGCCAGGGCCACCCCAAAGTGCACGATGTGCGAGCCAAAGCGGCGCTTGTGGCTACCAGCCAGCTCCACCAGGGCCTGTGCCGGTGAGATGCCCAGTGCGCGAGCCCGCTCCCGCACGCCCTGGGCCACCATCAGCCAGATGGCGGTCAGGTTGTAGGCAAAAAGCCCTATGGCCAGCGAGACCCCCACGCTCAGACCCAGCAGCAGGCCCAGCAGGGTTCCCACGCCCAGCGCGATGAGCATCGCCATCAGGTTACGCAAAACCTGGGCGCTGGAGTTACGCCAGGGCAATACCGGGCCAACGCCCATCAAGAGCAGCATAAAGACACCCAGCGGAATCGAGACCTGGTTGAAGAAAGGCGCCCCTACCGAGACTTTGGCCCCACTTACAAGCTCCACCACCAACGGCCACAAAGTGCCCAGCACCACCACAAAAGCAAAGGTGCCAAAGAACAAAGCACCGGCCAGCAAGGCTCCTTCGCGGCTGTTCCAACGCACCTCGCCCGCCTCGCGTATCTCGGAGGAAACCCGGGCCAGCAAGCCCAGTCCCACGGCCATCACGCCCAGCAAAAACAGCAAGAACCAGGCCCCCACCGGCCCGCTGGCAAAAGCATGCACCGACTGGATGACCCCCGAACGGGTGAGGAAGGTGCCAAACACCGTAGCGGCAAAGGCCAGGGTAACGAAAGCGAAATTCCAACCCTTGAAAAGCCCTTTACGCTCTTGCACCTGGGCGGTGTGAAGGAAGGCCGTAGCCAGCAGCCAGGGAATGATGGAGGCGTTCTCGACCGGATCCCAGGCCCAGTAGCCCCCCCAGCCCAGAATCTCGTAGCTCCACCACTTTCCGGTGAAAATAGCAGCCGTCAGGAAGCCCCAAGCCACCAGCGTCCACCAGCGGGTCTCGAAAATCCAGCTCTGGTAGCGCCGGGCCTCCATAGCGGCCACCGCGTAGGCAAAAGGCACCGACAGCCCCACAAAACCCAGGTACATCAAGACTGGGTGCACCGCCATCATCCAGTGGTTTTGCAGCAGGGGGTTGGTGCCCCGGCCATCGGGGGGCGGGTTGGGCACAGCATCGAAGGGGTGGGCCACAAAGACCATCACCGCAAAGAAAAAAACCTGTACCGCAAACAGCGTGCCCAGCGCCACCGGCGCCCGCCAGACATCCAGGCTATGGCCCGCCCGCAGGCTAACCAGCCAGGTGTAAACCGTCTGGAGCATGGCCCACAGCAAAATGGAACCCTCCAGGGCTGCCCAGGGTGTGACCAGCTTGACCCACAGGGGATTGTTGGCCGAGCTGTGGTTGGCCACGTATGAGACGCTAAAGTCGTTGGTCAGGATGGCCCACTCGAGCGCCCCAAAACTAACCACTGCGGCCAGCAAACTAAGGGCCGAGAGGCGCTTGGCGGCCTCGAGGTAGCGCCCATCCCGCAAGGTGTAGGCCAGGGTTGCCAGCACCAGGCCCAGCACCGAGAGGATAAGGGCAACCACAAGGGCTACACCGCCCAAAAGTCCAGGTGTCACGCCAACCCCCATCACTGGGTCTCCTCGATGAGCTTGCGCACCTGCTCGGGCGTCCAGCCTTCCTTGGGGGCCTGGTAGGTTTCGGAGTGCTTGACCAGGAGGTTCTGGCTTACAAAGGTTTCGCCTTCAAACCTGCCCTCCACCACCACCCCACGGTTTTCGCCAAAGAGGGCCGGAGGGGTGGTGCCTGAGGAGCGGATGGGAATCTCCTTGACCCCGTCGGTTACCACAAAGCGCAGCTCGAGAGTCTGGGGGTTATAGGAAAGCGAGCCTTCCTTCACCAAGCCCCCCAGACGCACCGCGCGGTTCTGGTAGCGCTCTGCTTGCTGAAAGTATTCGCTGGGGGTGATGAAGTAGACCAGGTTCTGGCCCAGGCCTCCAAAAATCAGGTAGGCCAGGGCTACACCCACCACCGCTAGTCCAACCATGTATTTCGGTTTCATATGTACCTCGAGGAAGCTGCCCCTTATTTATTCCTCTGATAGCGCCAGATCAGGTAGCCCAAATAGCCAAACACCGAAGCATAGACCACCGCATAAGTCCAGACCACAAAGGGGTTGGCCGGGTTCCACAGGGGGTTATCGGGCATCTCAGGCCTCCTCTTTGGCGGCTTCGCGGGCGGCAATAATGCCGCGCAGCCGCACCAGCCCAATAAACAGCAGCGTAAAGGCCGCTAGGTTGACCAGCATAGGAATCAGGATGGCCGCATCCACATTGATTTTCCCGGTGGTAAGGTCGATGGACTGGGTCTGGTGCAGGCTACGCCACCACTTGACCGACATATAGCTGATGGGCACGTTAATGGAGCCCAGAATCGCCACCCCCGCGGCGGCCTTGGCCCGCAGTTCGGGGTCTTCGATGGCACCCCGCACCACCACATACCCCACATAGATGGCAAACAAAATGGCCGTGGTGGTCAGGCGGGGCTCCCAGTCCCAGTACACCCCCCAGGTGGGCCGGGCCCAAAGCATCCCGGTCAGCAGCGCCAGGGCCATGAAGATGAGGCCTACCTCCACCGTTGCCGCCGCCACACGGTCGTGGTGGGCCTTACGTCGCACCAGATAGGCCACCGAGTAGCCCAGCGCGGCAAAACTGGCCAGATAAGCCATCCAGGCCATCGGGACGTGCAGGTGAAAGATTCGGGCCACATAGCCCTGGCTCTGGTCGGGGGGCGAACCCATGGCCATGATAAACCCCACCACCGCGCCCACCACACCCAGGCCCAGGATGCCCAGGGTCAGGCCATCCAGGCGGTTGGTTTGATTGGAGTGTGCTAGCTGCATTCGAGTCCTCTCCTCTATCTTCATATGTATTCTGACCTGAAACAGATTAAGCTGCGTAAACCACGTTACATCTATCCGCTCTAGCTGCATTCGTAGGTTGCGCTCAGCGCTTCCAGATTACCCTCAGAAGCCACCTCTGTAGCGCACTTTACCTTTGGTAATGGCCGCCATAACCTACCCCTCGAGCATGTACGGGAAGACCATCGCACACACCGTCACGTAAATCACATCAAAAACCAGCAGCAAGCGCAGCCAGTCTAAAAGCTCGGCCACCGGAACACCCTGGGCCAGCCCCTGGGTGAAGCGCACCGCCGCCAGCACCACCGGAATCACCAGCGGAAAGAGCAACAGCGGCAGGAGCACCTCACGCCCCCGCAGACGGGCCAGCATGCCCGCATAGAAGGTGGAGATAGAGGCATAGCCCAACGAACCCAGCATCAAGGTTAGAATGTACCAATACCAGTTTTGCATGGGTAAGTAGAAAAGCCCCGCCGTCAGAACCAAGAGCACCAGCCCCACCACCAGCAGCAAGGCGAACTGGAACAGGAGCTTCCCGAAGTAGATCCACTCCCGGCTGCCGGGGGTCAGGAGCAGATCGTCGAGGGTGCCGTCCTCGACCTCGAGGCCAAAGGCCCGTCCGGCCAGCAGGCTGCCGGCAAAAGCCAGGGCCACCCACAGCACCCCTGGGCCTGCTTTTTGCAGGTCTTGGGGGTTGGGCCCAAAAGCCATGGCCAGGATAAAAAGCATCACCGCCAGGAAAAACACTGCCGACAAGATGCCTGTACGCCCCCGAAACTCCAGCACCAGATCGCGCCAGGCCAGCCAGAAAATCCGCTGCACAGGGCTAAGGGTATCGGTTAGAGGGCACCACGTAAAGGGTCAGGCCTCAAAAACGCGCTCGTCTTCACGAATCGGCCTCGCCCACATAGCGGAATCGGGGAAGGCGCTTCCCCTCCACTTCCACATCTTCCAAGAACATGCTCAGGGGGCGTACCCACATGGTTTCGGGCTCGAGGCCGTAGCGGGTTTCGTAGACCACAAACCACTCTTCGGTTTCGGAATGGCGGGCCAGACCGTGCACCCAGTAGTGCTTTCCTTTGTAGTGCTGGTACAAACCCTGCTGTAAATGCACAACTCACCTCGCTGGAACCTATGGCTTTGCGCTTATTCCATGCCCACATGTTAGCTGTTTGGCATCCATGGCTACTGGGTATTCGTGGGCACCGCTCTCAAATCCAATACGGCCGCACTGACTCCAACATCCGCTCGGCAATCTGGCGGTTGCGGCGCTCAATTTCGGTCTTGCGGGGTATTTCGGGGTAGGCCCCCTGGGGGTCAAAGAGGGTATGGGTCAGGAAGTGCCCTAGCTGCGTACCCCAGCGCCTGAGCCAGGGTTCGGGCAGGTGGTCGGGCAGCGGCAGGTCTTGCAGGGTTAGGTACAGCAAAGCCCAGATGCGGCTGGTGGCATCGAGGCTATAACCCCCGCCCAGGGTGTAAACGGCCCGCCCCCCCGCAAAAGCCGCAGCGTACTGGCGCAGCAGGGGAAAGATTTTGGCGTAGGCCTGGGTGGTTAGCAAGATTTCGGCCAGCGGATCCTGGAAATGTGCGTCGGCGCCACACTGCACCACCAGCACATCGGGGCGGAACCAGCGCAGGGCTGGCTCGAGGCCCATCTGCAAGACCTCGAGGTAAGACTCATCCTCGGTAAAGGGTTCCAAAGGGATGTTCAGCTTGCGCCCGGTGCCTTCGGCCTTACCAATCTCGTGGGTGTGGCCGGTACCGGGGTAGAGGTAGCGGCCCGACTCGTGGATCGAGAAGGTGAGCACACCTGGCTCGTCGTAGTGAATCCACTGCACCCCATCGCCGTGGTGTACGTCAATGTCGATGTAGGCCACCCGCAGGCCCTGCTGGGTGAGGTGGCGAATAGCCACCGAAAGGTCGTTGTAGACACAGAAACCCGAGGCCAGGTCTTTCTGGGCATGGTGCAGGCCACCCCCCAGTTGCAAAACTTCCTTGGCTTGCCCACTCGAGACCATCCGGGCGGCGGTCAGGGTGCCCCCCACCAGCCAGCGGGCCGCCTCATCCATACCGGGAAAGATGGGGGTGTCGGCGGTTCCGATACCGTAGTGTTCGAAGTCGGGCGAGCGTTCGCCCCGCGAGGCGGCCTCCACCCGCCGAACGAAGGATTCCAGGTGCACGCTGCGCACCTCCTCGCGGGTGGCCTGTGCGGGCTCCACAAAATGCAGCGGATGGCCCAGGTGCTCGAGCAAATCCAGTAGCATCTCCAGGCGCACCGGGCTAAAAGGATGCTGGGGCCCAAAATTGTAGAGCTGGTACTGGGGGCTGTAGATAACGGGAACGCTCATAAAGTCTTGCTGGGCATTTCAGGAGGCCAGCGCACATCATAGCCCTGCTGACGCAACTCTCGAGCGATTTTGCGCGTATCCAGGGTACCCACCCGCACCACCGTGGTCACGCTGCCCTCGCCGCAGGGGTAGGTGAGCAGGGAATGGATGTTGATGTTCTGTTGGGCCAGCTCCCCGCTCAGGCGGGCCAGCTCGCCGGGCCGGTCGTCGAGGCAGACCTCGAGCCGCCCGCTGGGCTTTTCTACCCCGGTCAGCCGCAAGAGCGCCTCCAACAGGTCAATTCCGGTTACGATACCCACCAGCCGATCGCCCTCCAGGATGGGCAGGGCCCCAATCTTGCGCTGGCGCATGACCCTCGCCGCCTCTTCCACCGGGTCGAGGGGGTCGCCCGTGACCACTGGGTGGGCCATCACCTGTCCTACCGGCGTGTCTATAGGCTGTGCGCCCCCTGCGGCAAAAGGGCTGGTGGCCAGCCGAATATCGCGGTCGGTAATCATCCCCACCAGACGGCCTTCCCGCATCACCGGAATGTGCCGAATGTTGCGCTGCAACATGATGTGGTAGGCCGCCTCGAGCGTCACCGAAACGTCCACTGTCAGTACCGGACTGTGCATTACGTCTTTGACTAACATTTATTCCAGTCTAATGCACCCAAGCCCAGAGGCCGCTAGGGGCATTTGTCTGCTGGCGCAAACGCACCCACCAATTGCCCTGGCTCGTCTACACTGAAGGCGCATGCTGACCCTGCGCTTGCAGCTTTTGTGGAATGGGTTTCGTCAGTCGCCCGCCTCGGCCCTGGTGGGGGTTTTGCTGGGGGCTCTGCTGGCGTATGGGGCCTGGTGGGGCACAAGCTGGTTTTTGAACTTCATTTCCAACGAGCTTTTTGGTAGCAGCACCTTCGTGAACCGCCTGGCCGCGGCTTTTACCCGCGATGTGCTGGTAGACCGCATCCTGGGCAGCCTGCTGCTGGTGCTCTCGAGCGCGGTGGTGCTGTCGGCCCTGCCCAACGCGGTGGCCGTGCTCTACACCTCCGAAGACCTGCCCCTGCACCTCACCCTACCGCAAAAAGCCAGCCGGGTCTTCCTCTTTAAGGTGGGCGAGGTGTTTGCCACCACCGCCCTGCTTCCTTTGCTGCTGGTGCTGCCGGTGCTCTTCGCCTACGGTGCGCACTACGGGGCTCCGCCGGTCTTCTATGTGGGAGCCGCCTTGCTGATGCTGGCTTTGTTTGCCTTCCCGGTGGTGCTGGGGGTGGGGCTGGCTTTGCCGCTGGTGCGCTTCGCTCCGGCAGGGCGTGCGCGGGAATGGGCGGCGGCCCTGGGCGCGGTGCTGGGCGGGCTGCTTATCTTTTTGCTGCGGGCGCTGCGGCCCGAGGTTTTGCTGCAAACCAACTTTGCCAACCCCGAGGAACTCGACCGCTTCCTCCAGACCTTCCGCGACCCCAGTGCGCCCTTTTTGCCCTCGGCCCTGGCCCAGCAGGCCCTTAAGGGGCTGGTGCGGGGCGAGCTCGAGCCGCAGTTTTGGCTACTTTTGGCCCTGTCGGGTGGGCTGCTGCTGCTGGCCGGGCTGGTGGCGGGCTATGCCTACCAGCAGGGTTGGGTGCGGGCCCTGGAAGGCACCGTGCGCGAGCGCGGCATCCTGCGCCCAGGCCTGCTGGATCGCTGGTCACTATCGAGCCGGGTGGGCGCACTGTGGGCCCGCGACCTGCGGCTGTTTTTCCGCGACGCCAACCAGGCCTCCCAGCTCATTCTGGTGGGGGTGCTGGTGCTTTTGTACACCACCAGCCTGCAATACCTCCCCCTGGGCGACACCCGCTTTCAGGTGGTGGCGGGCTTTATGCACCTGGCCTTCCAGGGCTTTGTGATCGGCGGGGTGGGGGTGCGGCTGGCCTACCCGCTCTTGAGCCTCGAGGGCCCCGGCTACTGGATGTTGCAGACCGGCCCGGTCTCCAAGCAAACCATCCTGCTCACCCGCTTTGGTTTGGCCTTGTTCTTCCTGGTGCCGCTGGGCCTGGCCCTGGGCTACTACTCGCCGCGGGTGATCGGCCTGGACGACAACCTCACCCAGATTTCCCTGATTCTGGGCCTGGCCTCGGCCATCAGCGCCGCTGCTTTGGGGGTGGGGCTGGGAGCCGCTTTCCCCAAGTTCGATGCTTCCAACCCTGCCGAGGTGCCCATCGGGATCGGGGGCTTTTTGTACATGGGCTTGATGCTCCTGCATGCGGGGTTTCTGGTGCTCCTGGCCAGCCGCCCAGTCTACCTGGCCATCACCCAGCGGCAAAACGACTACCTGGGTAGCGCCGAAGGCCCTTTGTGGCTGCTGCTGGTGGGGGCCGTAACCCTGATTCCAGCCCTGCTGGTGCTGGGGTTTGGCTACCTAAGAATGGGAGAAAGGTGAAAATATGCGTATCGTAGGGTTCTTTTTGCTGCTTCTTTCCAGTTTGGGGCTGGCCCAGGTGCAAAACCGCGAGGCCCTTATCACCGACTTCCGGCAGGTGCAGGGGGTCTGGACCATTAAGCTCGATTACGTCGAGGTCAAGGACTGCAACCGCGACGACTGCCCCGCAGGCATCGAGGTGTCCAACCAGAACCCCCTGATCCGCACCTTCCGCTTTACCCGCAGCACCAAAATTTACCTGCTCAAAAACGCCGGTGAATACTTCCAGGCCACCCCCCAGCAGCTCATCCAGGGCCTGGGCGGAAAAAACTTCGGCTGGTCTTTTGACAAGTACACCCCGTTCTACATCAAGGTGAACGAGGCCAGACGGGAAATCCTCGAGCTGCGTCAGATGTATCTGCCTTGAAACCTGCGTGTAATTGCATCTTCGGTAAAAAGCAGTCTGTGGTGAGGGCCTGAAGTACAATCGGGAAACGAGGTCTGCTATGTTCGACTTTTACCAGGTAACCGAGCTGCTCACCCCCGAAGAGCGCGAGATTCAGAAAGCGGCCCGCAAGTTTCTCGAGGCCGAGGCCCTGCCCCACATTGCGGAGTGGTGGGAGAACGCCGAGTTTCCGGTGCACCTCATCCGAAAGTTTGGCGAGATGGGCTTTCTGGGCACCACCATCCCCAGCGAGTACGGCGGGATGGGGGCCAGCGCGGCGGCCTACGGGGTGGTGGGCTACGAGCTCGAGCGCATCGACTCCGGCCTGCGCAGCTTTTGCAGCGTGCAGAGCAGCCTGGTAATGTACCCCATCTGGGCCTATGGCTCCGAGGAGCAAAAACGCGAAT
>Ga0272446_1002883_pt1 | contig 22602 bp, 23 predicted proteins | sample YNPCB0061_FD_194587 | JGI IMG/M metagenome (GOLD analysis project Ga0272446, IMG submission 194587) | Hot spring microbial mat communities from Yellowstone National Park, WY, United States - YNP-CB-006-1 | ecosystem: Environmental > Aquatic > Thermal springs > Hot (42-90C) > Sediment | place... | reverse complement strand
TTGACTGCCCCCACCCGCATTAAGTTGTGGGTGACAGCTCAAGGGAAAAGCGAAGCAACGCGGCTTCAGCCCGTTGCGTAGCATCCTTTGGGAATCCCCTCTCTTTCAAGGAGGGGAGAAGTCAAGCTTATCCTTGTGCTTTTACTATAATCTTTTTTGCGGTGGCGATCGCGAGAAGTACAAATGGTTTCACAATTATTGTTAAAAACACCCCGATGGGCTGGAAAGGGTGGCACACTGGCTACAAGCGCTCTCGAATTGGGATGAGGACCATGAACAGTTGTGTACTCTTTGCCGAGGTCATTGAGGCTCCGGAACTGCGTTATACCCAAGACAACCAGATGGCGGTGGCAACCATGGTGGTGCAGTTTCAGGGCGTTCGTAGTGAGGAGCCAACGATGAGTTTGCGGGCAGTGGGCTGGGGTGGCCTTGGCCAAAAAATGCACGCTGAGTGCCATGTGGGCGATCGCCTGATCCTTGAGGGTCGCCTCAAGATGGATACCATTGACCGTGCTGAAGGCTTTAAGGAAAAGCGAGCGGAATTGGTTGTCAGCCGGTTTTATGCGGTGGAGGGCAATGTGGTTGATCATGTGGCTCACCCCAGTAGTGTTCAGAGTGCCCCTAAGGTGCCCGTCGCACCACCGCCGCCAGAGGATTTGAATCTCGACGAAGTGCCGTTCTAGCCCTTAGCTGCCATCCCCAAGCGTAACGTTAGAAATTGCCATGGCTTTAAGCGGGTTGGCCACGGCAGGGACTGCGGGGGGGCTTCTAAGAGGTTGTGCTGCTCTGTGGGGTACCACGGTAGCAAGCTAGGCTGAAGGGTGAAGGTGCCCCCGTCACCGTAGGCATCGGCCACTCTCAGGATCCAGCCCCTAGCGTCTTCGGCCTGCTTCAGCGCCATCAGGTGGAGGTTTGGGTCAGACCATGCCAGCAGTGAGCCATGACTGGGTAGGGAACCTGAGGTTGATAGGGGGGCGATCGCCGCCGTGAGGGGGTGGTTAAAGGCTGCTGCTTGATCGGGCACCCGTGCTTGTTGCCACGATTGACTGTGGGGAAATAGGCCATAACTGAAGTGGTGTTCACCGCGATCGCTGTGGGGATCCGGCCACGTGGGCGATCGCAACAGCGTTAATTGCAGTTGTTGGGGCTGGGCATCCACGCCATGCTTGCAATCGCTCAAGAGGCTCAGGCCATACTCTGGCGTGCTTAAATCTACCCACGTGAGAAAGGGCACCTCCCACTTCGCTTGGGCATGGGGGTCTAGATCACGATTGGGAAGCGTGGGGCGCTCTGTGATACCGCCGGGGGTTTCACAGGTGATAGTTGGTGCACTGATGGCCAAGGGAAACGCGGCTTTTAGCAGAATATGCGCTTCGTGCCAGTCAAGGGACGTGTCAATACGCAGCCATGGAGTCTGGTACTGCAGGACATACTCTTGCTGAATCCGTGAAGACTGGAATCGCCACGTCACCCGCAGCCGTTGCTCCAGTTGATGCCAGCAAACCCATTCAATGGACTCTAAGGTTGCCCCTGTCAGTGGGTGCTGGGCGTAGTTTGGGTCAATATTCCACGCATCCCAGTACTGGCCTTGATCGCGGAAAAATCTCAGTTGATTGCCCGGCCCTCCCAAGCAGGGGCGGTGGTTGAGTTTATCGTAGAGGTTGGTAATTTCCCCTGTCGTGGGGTCAATCTCTACGTGGAGATAGTCATTTTCAAGGACATAGCCGAGGGGCGGGGTTGGCAGCCCATCCGGTTGGGAGCGCGGACACACCCACAGCAGGTGATAGCCTACACTGGGGATGTCTTGCGCCCAAAAGCTCAGGCACTGTTGGGGGAGGTTGAGTTGCGCTGGTAAATCGTAATCACCGCGCGGGCAATAGACGCGCCACGAGGGAACCGCTGTGGGCAGATCGGCCAAATTAAGGTGAATGACCCCAGCGCGATCGCCATTCAAGTCATTAAAGATCACTACTGGAATAGCACCCGTTTCTGGGGGAGATCCATCGGCGATCGCGGTGAGAATGGCTGCTTGAGCTTGGCTGAGCAGGTTTTGGGTGCTATCAATGAGGGTTTGCCAAGTGGGGTTAACCTCGGCATAGACCTCAGGGATAGAGGAACCCGGCAGAATATCGTGAAACTGGTTAAACAGCAATTGTTGCCAGAGAGCTTTGAGGGTGGTTTGGGGATAGGGGGTAGCGGTGGCGATCGCCGCTAGGGTTGACCATAGCTCTGCCTGTTGCAACTGCCGCTGGGCGCGATCGTGAGCCGCTTTTTGATCGCCGTGGCTGGTGTAGCAACCGCGATGGAATTCTAGATACAGTTCATCACACCAGATGGCCTGAGGAGGGGTTTCAGCCATCAACTGATCGAGGTAGGAGCGCACCGGTGTCCACTGCCACTGCGGCCCAATCCCTCCTAAGCGCTGCCAACGCCGCACGATCTCAGCCATGTCAGCGGTGGGGCCACCCCCGTGGTCCCCAACCCCCGGCAGCCATAAACTGCGCCGCGAGCCAGTTTGCTGAAACCACTCCTGAGCATAGGCCGCCATCTTCACCGGATCAACCCCTTCGCCGATGGGGGCAGACATCAAACTGGGCAGGCGTGCTCCCGCTGCATCCTGCCACTGAAACCAACCGTAGGGAAAGCGAGTGGTGTCGTTCCAGCGGAGTTTTTGGGTGACAAAGTAGCGAATCCCCGCCTCGGTTAGGAAGCTAGGTAACCGCGCCGGAAAGCCGAAGGTATCCGGTAGCCAAGCAATGGGGCTGACCTCCCCAAACGCCTGTTGTAGGTAGTGTTGACCGTAAAGAAGTTGGCGGACAATGGACTCACCACTAATGAGGTTTAACTCCGGCTCCACCCACAGTCCAGCCGCAACATCCCACCAGCCCTGCGCGACAGCAGTTTGAATCGCCCTAAACAAAGCGGGGGCATGGTGTTCCAGATGGGCATATAACGCCGGGGTGGAATGGGTAAAGGTCAATTCTGGGTAATTTTTTTTCAGGGCTAGCACTGAGGCAAAGGTGGCCTGCGCAACAGACCACGTTTCAGAAATCGGCCACAGCCAAGCAAGGTCGAGGTGGGCATGGCCGCACAGATGCATCTGAAATTGGCGCAGTGGTTCGGCGCAGTCCTGTAGGCGATCGTGGAGGTGATGGAGGAGGGGATCTAAGCGATCGCCCCCTGTTTCCAAGAGCTTAGAGAGCAACGGTGCGAGGGCGTTGGCCTCTACGTGTTCTGCAAACGTTTCTAGAATCTCTAGCTCAGCGGCCACAAACCCAGGGTCAACCCCCTCAGGTGATTCCCATAGGAGTTGCGAGCGCACCAACGCCCCCTCATCGTGGTGGGGACTGACCAATTCCACGACAACATCCCACGTCTGGCCGGGGGTCACGGCCACGTCAAGGCACAACCGCACGGAATGGTCAAATAAATCACCATGGTGTACCGCCTGGCCATTCACATAGACTGTGGCTCGATCTGCCCACCAAGTGAGCGCCAGCCGCAGCGTTAACCCCGCAACAGCGTAGCCCTGAACTGCCGTAGGAACCGTAATCCGCTGTCCTAACCACAGCGGGTGTCCCCCTTTGTCCCAAGCTAAATGTCCCTTGGCATTGCAAGGGTAGGGCAGACCCTCTGCGGGTAAGGGGTGGGCGTGGGGCGCAACGGCACACCACTGCCGCTGTAGATCAATGGTGGCCAGCTGGCATAGAAATTGACGGCTTTTTTTGAGCAATTCTGATAAAATCATAAAAAATAGTTAATCTCGCCGCGATCGGCCTAGGCCACTTGCTATGCTAGAGAAGTGAGGGCTCGTGATGATTGTTTGGCGTTTTTGGCTGACCCGCTTATCCACCTATACATAACCCACTCACACTGTTTTCTGGGGAGGAGTGACCCAATGGTAACCCGATTTGAGCAGTGGCGGGGTATTTTAACCTCCTCACTCTGTGCGCTACTCACGGCTGTGGTGGTTCCCCCCCTGACGCTTGCCCAACCTGACGTAACCCCACCGAAGGCAGATCAGTTGCTGCAAGTAGTGCCCACGGCCACTGACCCTCTGCAAAGCCCTTTTCCCCTGCCGTGGACGTGGATTGAGCAGGGACACGAGGCAGCCCTAAAGGCGCAAAAGCCCCTCTCCTACCGCCAGCAGACGGCTCGCTACGTTTCCCCCGATGGTCGTTATGTGGCGGAAGCCACCCTCTACTTTCAGGCGGCACCCCAGGCGTTCGAGCAACAGTTAACGAGCATATTGGAGATTACCGACCTGCACACGGGCGATCGCCAGCGCATCAACAGCCTTCAGGAAGTCCCGCGAGAGTTTTTAGCAGAGGTGCCTCGCCACCAAGGCTTGATTGCGGTATTAGTGCCGGTGGGGTGGTCGCAACGCGATAATCGTCTCTTGGTACGCCAGTTTATGGGGTTATTTGCGTCAGACCTCGTCACGGATGCCGCTTGGATTTGGCAGCCTGGGCGCGGCCATGTGGCAACAGTGTATCCCACGGCAGCCGACTATGACGTTGCAACGCTTTTGGGCTGGAGCCACACGTACCCGGATCAGGTGCTCTTTCAAACCCACGTGATGGGGGACGCGCAGGCAACCCTTTGGGCGGTGGATAGTCATGGCAGCACCCAACTGGCCCAGGGCGATCGCCCCGCGGTCTATGGCACCACCCTACCAGCGACCGCCACTGCCCGCCAACCCTAGGTATGGGGAACCTGCCACCGACCCTCTCGATCGTCATTCCCTGTTTTAACGAAGAAGCCAATCTGGATGCACTATTTCAAGAACTATTGCCAGTCTTGACACAGTTAGGGTTGCCCTACGAAATTATTTGCGTCAACGATGGCAGTCGCGATCGCACTCTCAGTGGGTTGCTCCAATGGCGCGATCGCCACCCCACGATTAAAATTCTCGATTTGTCCCGCAACTTTGGTAAAGACATTGCCCTCACCGCTGGGATTGATGCTGCCACGGGGTTGGCGGTTATCCCCATGGATGCGGACTTACAAGACCCGCCCGAGGTAATCCCTGACCTTGTGGAGCGCTGGCAGCAGGGATTTGATGTCGTTTATGCCACCCGACAGCGGCGGCGGGAGTCGCTCCTGAAGCAATGGACGGCGCACGGCTTCTATGCCTTGCTGCAAGGACTGAGTTCTGTGCCTATTCCTGCCAATACGGGGGATTTTCGGCTGCTAGATCGACGGGTGGTGGAAGCCCTCAAACAATTACCAGAGCGAGGACGCTTTATGAAGGGACTGTTTAGTTGGGTGGGGTATCGCCAAACTGCGGTTTATTTTGAACGGCCAGCTCGCCGTCAAGGCCAGAGCAAGTGGAGCTACTGGCAATTGTGGAATTTTGCCCTAGGTGCCATTTTTGCCTTTAGCGTCAAGCCCCTACAGGTGTGGCTCTACGTTGGCCTGATGATCTCTGGGGTGGCGTTGATCTATGCCCTGTGGCTGGTCGTGCGCACCTTGCTTTTTGGTGCTGACTTACCCGGGTACCCCTCCCTCATGGTGGCCATTTTGCTTATGGGGGGGGTGCAACTGCTGACCCTTGGCATCATTGGTGAGTACATTGGCCGCATTTACGAAGAAGTCAAACAGCGTCCCCTCTACCTTGTGCGCGATCGCTATGGTCTTGACCCGACACCTGCTGCAAATAGCGATCCAGCAAACTAATCATCACCGCCGGACACTCCAACTGGGGGGTTAGCCCCACCTCAGGCACAGTGTCAAAGGCACGAATCGCCTCTGGATTCAGTTCAGCTAAGCGTTGCCCCACACGCAGCGGCGGCAACTTGGCCTGCTCGCCCCACACGATATAGGTCGGTACCGTTAAGTGGGGCAAACGATGGCTAAGATCGCAACAGAGATCCCCGCGCACAAAGGCCAGTGCCGCAATTTCTGCCCCTTCTGCCTGCGCCACTTGGGTGTAGGTGGCAATCATCTGTGGGCTGATTCGTTGCGGCTGCGCAAATTGCTGATTCACCATAAACGACCGCACCCCCAAGGGATTGGCTACCGCCAGCCGATAGAAGACCACATCTAGGTAAGGTTGGCGAGCCAATTGGGCAATGAGGCTCTGACGGTAGTCTTGGCCAAAATCACTCAGACCCGTTGGACACACCAGAATTAAGGCACGAACGTACTGTGGCTGGGCGATCGCCGCTTGGATCGCAAACGCCGCCGTCAGCGAAGACGCAATCACCACCGCTGGCTCAGTTGCTAGCTGGCTGAGGCATTCACTGATGTGGGCAGCGTAGGCTGCAACCGTGTAGGGCTGAGCTACATGGGCAGAGGCACCCCATCCGGGCAAATCTAGGGCAAACACAGGATAATCCGCAGCAAAGGCAGGGTACACAGCTGACCACTCGTAAGAACTGGAGCCTCCCCCGAGACCATGCCAAAAAAACAGCGGTGGCGTTGTAGCCCCGAGGTTGAAGTCATTTGTTCTATAGACCACATCGCCAAGACCAGTGGTGAGGGTGCGAGATCGCAAACTCTCGATCATGATATTCCCTAAACTAAAGAAACCTGCTACGATAATAAATCGCGCTGAATTAGACTGGTAGTAACAGGCTGCCCCTGTGCCCGAAGGAGTTCCGCCGTGACCAAAAGCACCGAAGGCGATAAGCCCAGCAGTGGCTTCAACCTCACTGAGTTTTTCCGCGAGACCAAGGAAGAGCTCAACAAAGTGGTGTGGCCTGATCGCCAACGTTTAATTGGCGAATCTGCTGCTGTGATTTTAATTGTCTCTCTTTCAGCAGTCGTTATCTACTTGGTTGATGAACTTTTTCGCTGGTTGGCGAAACTCATTTTTTAGGCAGCCCACAAGGATTACACGTACGCGCCTATGGCTAGCGAATTTACAGATTACGATCAGCAGGATCCCCTCAATGACAGCATGAGTACCACGGATGACGAATCCGTAAAATCGGTAAAGCGATTTTGGTACGCTGTGCAAGTGGCCTCCGGCTGCGAAAAAAAGGTTAAAAGCACCATTGAGCAGCGGCTGCATACCTTAGATGTCGCTGATCGTATCTTCCGCATTGAAATTCCCCAAACACCAATCATCAAAATCAAGAAAGACGGCTCACGCCAAACCATTGAGGAAAAAGTGTTTCCGGGCTATGTGCTCATTCAAGTGCGGGCACAGCAGTCGCCAGACACCGGTGAGTGGCAGATTGATGATGAAGCATGGCAGGTTATCAAAAACACCCCCAATGTCATTAACTTTGTAGGTGCCGAGCAACGGCGGAGTACCGGCCGCGGGCGAGGGCACGTCAAACCCATGCCCTTGAGTGCGGCAGAAGTGGATCGCATCTTCCGCAAAGTCCAAGAGCAAGAGCCGGTTCACCGCATTGATCTCAACAGTGGTGATAAGATCAAAGTTCTCAGTGGCCCGTTCAAAGACTTTGAGGGTGAAGTTATTGAAGTCAGCCCTGAGCGCAGCAAGCTCAAAGCATTACTCTCGATTTTTGGCCGCGAAACACCGGTTGAACTCGAAGTGAATCAAGTGGAAAAAGAAGGATAGGACGCTCAATCACTATGGCGAAAAAAGTCGTCGCAATTATTAAGTTAGCGATTCAGGCAGGTAAAGCCAACCCTGCCCCTCCCATTGGCCCTGCCTTGGGTCAGCACGGTGTGAACATCATGATGTTCTGCAAAGAGTACAACGCTCGCACCGCCGATCAGGTGGGTACCGTCGTACCGGTGGAAATTTCGGTCTATGAAGATCGCAGTTTTACCTTTGTTCTGAAAACGCCGCCCGCCTCGGTGCTCATCCAAAAAGCGGCAGGGATCGAGAAAGGCTCTGGGGAGCCCAACAAAAAACAAGTCGGCAGTATTACCCGCGCCCAACTGCGGGAAATTGCCGAGAAAAAAATGCCAGACCTCAATGCCAATGACATTGAGGCGGCCATGCGCATTATTGAAGGGACGGCGCGGAATATGGGGGTTGCCGTCACCGACTAAGGGGTTTTCGTGTGTTCGCTGTTAAATTGTTGTGTTGGGGGAGAAACCGAGTTTCGCTTGCACCCCGTGGAGGTTAACCAAATGCCTAAACTCTCGCGACGACTGCGTGACCTCTATGCCAAAGTAGAGGATCGCCCTTACCCACCCCTTGAAGCACTCCAACTGCTCAAGGAAACCGCCACTGCTAAATTTCCGGAATCGGCAGAAGCCCACATTCGTCTAGGGATTGATCCTAAATATACGGATCAGCAATTGCGAACCACTGTGGCGCTCCCCAAAGGCACAGGGCAAACCATTCGGGTGGCGGTTATTGCCCGGGGTGAAAAAGTGACGGAGGCCAGTGCCGCTGGTGCTGATGTGGTGGGGTCTGAAGAGCTGATTGATGAAATCCAAAAAGGGCGGATGGACTTTGATTTGCTGATTGCCACCCCAGATATGATGCCCCAAGTGGCTAAGGTGGGTCGAATTCTTGGGCCGCGCGGCCTCATGCCCTCTCCCAAAGCGGGTACTGTGACCTTTGATCTGCCCCAAGCGATTGCTGAATTTAAGGCCGGTAAGGTCGAATTCCGCGCCGATCGCACCGGAATTGTTCATTTCCTTTTTGGCAAAGCGAGCTTTAGCGCTGAGGATCTGCTGGTGAACCTGAAAGCCTTGCAGGAGGCCATTGATCGCAACCGACCCAGCGGTGCCAAGGGGCGCTACTGGCGCAGTGTCTATGTAACGGCGACCATGGGGCCGAGTATCCAAGTGGATATTAATGCCCTGCGGGAGCTGAAGCTGGCGGACGTGGCCTAAGGAGGAGTTGCCTATTGCCCAAACCCAAAAAATTGAGTTCTTGAAACCGAAGACCGCAGGGGTCTGGCGACTGCCAAGACATAATCGTCCTGCTGAGGTTTGCGATGTCCATCTTGCGGGATTGGGCGATCGCCCCGGCAGCACTGCTGGGGTTTTTTCTTGAAACCATAGGGAGGTGATCCGCGTGGGACGCACGCTAGAAAATAAAAAACAAATTGTAGCCGAACTCAAAGACCGCTTGAGTCAAGCCCAAATGGCACTGGTGATTGACTATCAAGGTCTCACCGATGCTGAACTCAAGGACTTACGACAGCGCTTGCGCAAGTGCAATGCCAGTTGCAAAGTTACGAAAAACACGCTGATGGAACTGGCGGTCAAAGACAGTGACCACTGGCAACCTCTGACCCAGTTCTTGCAAGGACCATCCGCCTTTTTGTTGGCCACGGATGACTTGGGGGGCACCATTAAAGCCTACCAAGAATTCCAGAAAGCCACGAAAAAGACAGCCTTGCGCGGTGGTGTCCTAGAGGGACGCGCCCTTGACGAAGCCCAAGTCAAGGCCATCGGCGATCTGCCCTCCAAGGAGCAACTCATGGCGCAAATTGCCGGTGCCCTCAACGCTGTCACGGCCAAGATTGCCATTGGCATCAAGGAAGTTCCGGCTTCCTTGGCGCGGGCAACGCAGGCGATCGCCGGCAAAGAGGCGGCATAGATCATCCTGCTTTTGGGTTCTGTTTGAGAATCCACCTGTTGTTTTATTTACTACACTTTAGGAGTTAACAATGTCTGCTGCAACCGATGAAATTCTCGAAAAATTGAAATCCCTAACCCTGTTAGAAGCTGCCGAACTGGTCAAACAAATTGAAGAGACCTTTGGCGTGAGTGCGGCTGCGCCGGTCGGCGGCATGGTGATGGCGGCTCCCGTTGCTGCCGGTGCCGCTCCTGCGGAGGAAGTCGAAGAAAAAACTGCTTTTGATGTCATCCTCGAGGACGTTCCTGCCGACAAGAAAATTGCCGTTCTGAAAGTCGTCCGTTCCTTGACAGGGCTGGGGCTAAAAGAAGCTAAAGAAGTGGTGGAATCAACCCCCAAAGCTGTCAAAGAGGGGGCTACCAAGGAAGATGCCGAAGCTGCCAAGAAAGAGCTAGAAGAGGCTGGCGCCAAAGTCAGCATCAAATAGCTTAATTTCTGGTATCTTGACCGCCAAGGGTAGTTCGACTGTCAGAGCTACCCTATTTATTATTTTTGCTAATTTGGAAGGTATCCGATGCTAAGCGATGAGCAATACCGCCAAAAAATGCAGCAACGTAAAGCGGTGCAGGCACAACGACTGGCAGAGCGCAACCGCGAAAAGGGGCTGATCATCGTCCATACCGGCAATGGTAAAGGTAAGACAACTGCCGCTCTGGGAATGGTTGTCCGCTCTTTGGGGCACGGCTACCGCGTGGCCATTATTCAGTTTATTAAGGGGGCGTGGGAACCCGCTGAGAAAGCCGTTCTGAGCCATTGGCCAGAGCAGTTAGCCTTCCATGCCATGGGAGAAGGGTTTACATGGGAAACCCAAGATCGGCAGCGGGACATTGCCCATGCCCTAGCAGCCTGGGAATTAGCGCTCACTTACCTGAGAAATCCGGAGTATCGCTTGGTGCTTTTGGATGAAATTAACGTTGCCTTAAAACTGGAGTACCTTGCGGTGGAGCCCGTGCTGGCTGGTTTGAGTCAGAAACCCGCCATGACCCATGTGATTCTCACAGGGCGCGGTGCGCCTGCAGCTCTGATTGAGGCCGCAGACTTAGTGACGGAAATGACCCTCGTGAAACATCCCTTCCGCGAACAAGGGATAAAAGCCCAACCTGGCATTGAATTCTAGTCCAGTCCTAGCAGTTCTCCTTGCAACACGGTAACGGCTTGACCAAAGAGGATGACGCGATCGCCTGCGCCTTGGACTTTGACGATTCCGCCTCGCCGCGAGGCTTGATACCCCACTAATGTTTCCTTAGCAACGTGCTCTCGCCAGTAGGGATAAAGGCTACAGTGAGCCGATCCGGTGACTGGATCCTCAGGAATGCCTAATTGCGGAGCAAAAAAGCGCGAGACAAAGTCATAATCCTGAGCATGGCTTAATGCTGTCACAATCACCCCTCGACAGGGCAGGGTGGCAATTTGGGCAAAATCAGGGCTTAACTGCTGCACTAGGGTTTCATTGTCCAAGACAACAAATAAATCACTGGCGGTTTGACCAAGCCAAACGGGGGAAATCCCTAAGGCAGCAGTGAGTGTTGCAAGGAGTTTCGGATGCTCGAGGGAGTGCACCGGTTGTTGCGGAAAGTCCAAGGCAATCCAGTCCTCAGCTTGGCGGGCTACCAAGGTGCCGCTACGGGTATGAAATAGCAGATCACCAACCGCTCCCTGATGCTGCCAGAGGGCATGGGCTGCCGCCAGCGTAGCATGACCGCACAGATCGACTTCGGCCACGGGGGTGAACCATCGCAGATCAAATCCCGCAGCCGTGGGCACCACAAAGGCGGTTTCCGAAAGATTCATTTCCTGAGCGATCGCCTGGAGCTGATCGGACTCTAGGAACACTGGGAGAACACATACGGCTGCTGGGTTACCGCAAAAGGGAGTTTTAGTAAATGCATCAACTTGATAGAGTGGTAGCCCCATCTGGTACCTCTAAACCCGTAAAATTTATGCTGTAGTGCAAGCAGAGGAACGACTGCGTGGAACGGACATTTCTAGCCATTAAGCCCGATGGTGTCCAGCGGGGTCTAGTGGGGACGATTATCCAACGATTTGAGCAAAAAGGCTACACATTAGTAGGTCTGAAAATGCTGCGGGTGAGCCGCGAACTGGCGGAGCAACACTACGGCGAGCACAAGGATAAACCTTTTTTTCCGGGGCTTGTGAACTTTATTACCTCAGGGCCTGTGGTAGCGATGGTATGGGAAGGTCGCGGTGTGATTGCCGCTGCCCGTAAGATGATTGGCGCGACAAATCCCCTGAATGCCGAGCCAGGCACCCTGCGTGGAGAGTTTGGTGTGGACGTGGGGCGCAATATCATCCATGGCTCTGATGCCGCCGAAACCGCAGAGCGCGAAATTAACCTCTGGTTCCAAACGCAAGAACTGGTTCCTTGGGAGCCATCCCTTACCTCTTGGGTGTACGAGATGTAGGCTCCTGGGCTTGCGGGGTTATGGCTGGAGGGGGCTCGTCCGTCGCCCGTTTGGAAAACCCCCAAAGAAAGCACAGGGCAATGAGACTAATCATCAGCCAGTCAGGGGGAACAAGGGCATGGTTGACAACCCGCATAAGCAGCCGTAACCCCACCAAGGTGACGGTTAAGTAGCCAGCATCTTCAAGGCGAGGAAATTCCTTTAACCATCGAATAAATAGCTCTGCCATAAACCGCAGCATAATGACACCGATGGTGCCCCCCAGCACCACCAGCCAGCGTTCATCCGACAGGGCGATCGCCGTTGTCACACTATCTAAAGAAAACGCCAAATCTGCCAGCGCCAGCAGGGGTACCGCTTGCCAAAAGGAGCGAATCACCCGTTCGTGCTCGTGCTCTGGTTCGTTTGTGAAGAAAAAGTACTTGATCGCCAACCAGAGGAGGTAAAGTGCGCCCGCCAATTCAAACTGCCAGAACTGGAGTACCCAGCTTGCCGTAAAAATGAGGCCGATGCGAAAAATGTAAGAGATGGCCAGCCCCAAATTCAGGGCGTTGCGCTGCTCTTGCGGATCGTCAATGCCCTGTACTAATGCTGCCAGAGCAATCGCATTATCAGCGGAGAGAATTGCTTCTAACGCCAACAACACCACCAGCAACAGCAGCGTGTCCACCCCCCAATTGGGTGACAGTTCCAGCAACTCATCAATCATGTAGGCAGCATCTATCTCCGAAGCTCAACCATGGACATAATGTCTATGGTCGCATACCTGCTTCAGAAATCTGCCATTGCTGACCGGCAGAGTAGGTCGAAGCGTCTTGATAGATTTGGCTAATTGTTGCTGCTAAGCGCTCCATCCCCAGAGCAATTTCCTCATCACTGGCAGTGAGGCTAATGCGTAAGCATTCTTGCTTATGATGCCATTCCTCGCTCAGACCGGGGAAGAAGGAGCTACCGGGAACCACAATCACCCCCGCTTGCTTCAAGTGCTGGTACAGTTCCCAATCCGTCATTGGCAAATTCCGCAGCCATAGCCAGGCAAAAATTGCCCCTTCACCGCGATGGAGGAACCATGGCAAATCTTGAGGTAAGGCGGTTCTTAGGGTTTCCTCTAAAACAGCAAATTTACGTTGATAAAATGGCCGAATGACATTTAGTGAGACATCGGCAAGGGCACCATTGGCTATGGCCAAGGCAGCAATTGCCTGACCATAGCGGGAGGCATGAATACACGCATTGGTCTGAAACGCTTCTAGAACACTGAGAATGTCGCGATCGCCAATGGCAATCCCCACCCGCTCACCGGGTAAGCCCGCCTTAGACAAACTGAGACAGTGAACAATATTGCCACCAAACACAGGCACCAGTTCCGTAAAATTCAAGCTGGGATAGGGAGGGCCATAGGCGGCATCAATGAGCACGGGTACCCCGTAGGGCACCGCCAGATCTGCAATTTGCCGCACTTCCACATCGGTCAGAACATTGCCAGTGGGGTTACAGGGGCGCGAAAAAATTACACACCCAGTGGTGTCATCAATCTGTAACTGCTGAAAATCAGGACGGTACTTAAAGGCGTGCTCCGTTTCAAAAATCTCTAAGCGGGGACGGTAGGCCACTACGGTATGGGGCATCAAACTCACGCCACCATAGCCGGTATATTCGGGACTCAAGGGCAGCACCACTTTCTTGGCTTGACCGTTCGCCGCAGCCCCTCCAAAGGCATTGGCAGCAAAGAAATAAATCGCTTGGCTGCCGGGGGTCACCAGCACATTCTGTTCACTGAGGTTCAAGCCATAGCGGCGGTTAAAGTCATCGACAACGGCGGCAATGAGCGGCTCATAACCTTGGCTGGTACCGTAGCGACACACTACTTGGCCAAATTCTGGACTGGCCATGAGTTCTTGGGTGCACTCTCGCCACAGTTGCTCGACCTCCGGCAAAATCAGCGGGTTGCCTGCACTCAGGTTAATAAGATCCTGACCGCGATTCAGACGCAGGGTTTCGATAATATCCTTCATGATTGCCCGTACTCCCGTCAGTTGGGACATTTGTTGGCCAATCTGGGAGAGTGCAGGATTCATAAGCGCAGGGGAATCATGACAGTAACGTTAGAATAACACTTTGGCTTTGATGGTGTCTCAGACATGCGTTGGTGCAAATGTCCCCTAAGCTTCACCAGCGTGGTAAGAGCTTCGCACCAGTGGGCCTGAGCGTACATGGCTAAACCCCAGCTCCTTGGCTATCTCACCTAAGCGCTCAAACTCTTCAGGGTGCCAGTATTTGACAACAGGAAGATGGTTAAGGGATGGGGGCAGGTACTGCCCCAGGGTGAGGCGATCGCACCCCACTGCCCGTAAATCCTTCAGCGTGGCCACAATCTCTGCTTCAGACTCGCCGAGACCAAGCATCAGCCCCGATTTGGTGGGAATCTGTGGGTTCAACGCCTTGACGGTTGCCAGTACCCGCAAGGAACTCTCATAGGTGGCGCCGCGCCGAACGGGTTTTTGCAGCCGTGCCACGGTTTCCAGATTATGGTTATAGCAGGCGGGGTCTAGGGCAACAATTTGGGCAATGCAGTCGCGCTGGCTCAGCCGCCCGTGATCCATGCGAAAGTCAGGGGTGAGGACTTCAATGTGCGCTTGGGGTCGCTGTTGGCGAATGGCTTGGATGGTGGCCACAAACTGCCCGGCTCCCTGGTCAGGTAAGTCATCCCGCGCCACACTGGTTAAGACTACGTAGTCTAACCCCAGCGTAGCGACTGCCGCGGCTACCTTCGCCGGTTCCTGGGGATCCACCGCTAGGGGGGCGTGTCCCTTATCCACTTGGCAAAAGGCACAGGCGCGGGTACAGGTTGACCCCAATAGTAAAAACGTTGCGGTTTTTTGGGCGTAGCACTCCCCCCGATTGGGGCAGCGCCCCTCCTCACAGATGGTGTGGATGCCCTGCCGTCGTATTAACTGCTGTACGGTGGCGATATCGCTGGCTTTGCCGAGGGGTTTGCGTAACCAAGCTGGCAGGGGCTGAAGATGGGTCATAATGCCTTTGAATGATAGCAATAGAGCAGAGGACGATAAATACAAAACTTAATGAATTATTGAGTCTATTTATTAAGTAACTGTAAATTATCAGTGGGGCACCCCCTAGGGGGCGATCGCTTCTGTGGCAGGATCAATAGCGATGTTACAGCACGTACCCCGCAAGACCTATGAGTGATCAGCCACGCCCTACCGTTATTATTACAGGTGCCTCCTCTGGCGTTGGACTGTACGGAACCAAAGCCTTAACCGCCAAGGGCTGGCACGTTGTCATGGCCTGCCGTAATCTTGAAAAAGCAGCACGGGCGGCGCAGGATCTCAATCTCCCCAGTGATGCCTATACTCTGCTGCATTTGGATCTCGCTTCTCTAGCCAGTGTGCGCGGATTTGTCGAGTCGTTTCGCGCTCTGAATCGGCCGCTGCGGGCGTTGGTTTGCAATGCAGCAGTGTACTATCCACTGCTGAAAGAGCCAATCTACAGCGTTGATGGCTATGAAGTGACGGTGGCCACCAACCATCTGGGGCACTTCCTCCTGTGTAATTTACTCCTGAGCGATTTACAACAGTCTCCCGAAAGCGATAAACGCCTGATTATCTTGGGTACGGTTACGGCCAACCGCAAGGAGTTGGGGGGCAAAATTCCGATTCCGGCTCCCCCCGATCTGGGGAACCTAGAAGGCTTTGAGAAGGGGTTCAAAGCCCCCATTTCGATGATTAATGGCAAGCCTTTCAAATCGGGTAAAGCCTACAAGGATAGTAAGCTCTGTAATATGCTGACCACGCGGGAGCTGCATCGTCGCTTCCATGAGTCCACCGGGATTATCTTTAACTCGCTTTATCCTGGCTGTGTAGCCGATACGCCCTTGTTCCGTCATCATTTTCCCCTCTTTCAGAAGCTCTTTCCCCTGTTCCAGAAAAATATCACCGGGGGCTATGTCACCCAAGAGTTGGCAGGGGAACGCTTAGCGATGGTGGTGGCAGATCCGGGATTTCGGCAGTCGGGTGTGCACTGGAGTTGGGGCAATCGCCAAAAAGCGGGTCGCCAAGCCTTTGTTCAGGAGCTTTCGGCGGAAGGCAGTGATGAGCAAAAAGCCCGCCGCCTCTGGGAACTGAGTGAGAAACTGGTGGGACTGGCCTAATGCGGGCTGGCTTGGGACTAGGCATTGCAGCGGGACTGGTGATCTCACCCATAACGGTGGCGATCGCCAACCCTCCCCCTCAGGCTGTGGTTACACAGTTCTATCAATGGCTGGTGCAACATCAAGACCAGAGTCGCCAACAACTGCGGCAGCAACAACACCACTTCACACCGGAGTTGTATCAGCAGCTAACGGCAGCGTTTCGCAAACAACCCCAAGATGGGGCATGGCTAGACTTTGACCCCTTTTCCTACACTCAGGTGAGCACTCTGGGGATGCAAGTACGCAAGGTGACCCCCTCCACCACAGATCCGCGCAGCGCTGACGTGGATATTGATGTTATTGCTGGGCTACGGGGGCGGCGGGGAACCCCTGTGCCCATTAAGGTGATCATGAAAAAGACGGGCGATCGCTGGCAGATTGACAATTTGGTTTATATCAGCACTTGGGATAATCTGCGCTGTATTTTGCGGGAGATCAACCGCTAGGGGAGCGATCGCCACTCGCCACTGGTTACAAACGCTGCCCAAAAGTAGGGAATTTGCCTGCTACTGTCTTGCATTAAGCTGAGCTGGGCTTGTCGCAATGCCTCACTGCGGCTCTTTCCGGCTGCTAAGTTCTGGTAAAAGGCTGTCATTAACTGTTGGGTTGTGGTGTCGTCCACCTTCCACAGGGAACTAACTTGAGTGCGTGCTCCGGCAAGGGTAAAGGCACGCCGCAACCCATAGACCCCATCGCCATTAAAAATGTCGCCCCGCCCCGTATCACAGGCAGACATCACCACGAGTTCTGTGCCCTCTAGGTTAAGACCGGTCACTTCTAGAGCCGTGAGCACGCCATCATCACTACCGCTTTGGCGTTGATTGAAGCCAGCCATGGCCAAGCCAGAGCGCAACAGCGGATTCTCACCCCCAAAGGGTGCGTAGGCATTCAAGCCCCGTGTGTTCTGTAAACCCTGAGAACTGACAGCAGGACTCTCTAGAAAAAAGCCGTGGGTGGCCAAATGCAAAATGCGGGGACGATTCGCTTGCTTGATGGCCGTCTCTGTGGCATTGCTGCCGGTGAGCACTTGCGCTTGGGGCAATAGGTTGCTGAGGGTTTTGACTTCGGTCGCAGTTCCCGGTAGCTCGTTAAAGGTGAGGCTGCGCAGATCCAAGGAGCGGCTGCTACTGCTCTGCTGTGGGCTAGGGCGGCTCTGGCCAAAGGCAGGGTTCCCCACCACTAAGGGGGGGCTGGGCGATCGCCCGCGCTGTTGTAGCCGCAGCAAATCCCGACCCGAGGTGAGGAGAGTCACAGTGTAGGATTCCAGCAAGTAGCGATCTTGGCGATTGACTAGGGCTTCAAAGGGGAGAGTATTTAACTGACCATCAGGGGCGATGAGGAGGTGGGTACTGCCGCCAATGAATGGTTCCAGCGGTGCTAGCAAGGTCTCGTAGGCCGCCTTGAGAGGGGGCTTGACAATGTTGGGAGTCAAGCGCGGATCCGCCACCCGCGATCGCGCGGCATTGACGACCCTATCCACCTCAGCAACGGTACCTAAATCTCGCCACTGCGGTGCACCGGTGGCTTTAAGGCCATAAACGGCATAGCGAGGTGCATCCCAGCGATTGGTTTTGGGATTGTAGGGCACGTACTGGATAAATTCCAGTAAAACCGCATCGGCAGGAATGGCTTGCTGAACGGCCGCTAGGGTGACAGGGGTCACTTCGACACGGAAATTAGCATTTTGGCTGGTGAGTTGGGCTTCAAGCTGGCTGGCACGCTGCTCCAGTTGGCTAATTTGACTGCTGGGCGCTGGGCGATCGCGCATAAAGGTGAGGCTGGCAATCTGGGTGCGCAGCCGGATGAGTTCCTCCAGTTGCTGTTGGCCAGCAGCATCCAGTTGATGGCGCAAGCGGCTGGTGGTTTGTGCCAGCACATCCAGTAACCGCCCCTTGCGACGCAAAATAGTGGTTAAGGCCAGCGTTGCCGCTGTTGGATTCTGGGGATTGCCTTGCAGGTGGAAGGAGATGGCGGTATTCGTTGAGTCTTGGAAGGTGCTGAGATAGTTGCGTTTATAGGCTTCGGAACCCACCACTAAATTACGAGCAAGGTTAGTTTCTTCAATCTCAAGGGAGCGCGTCAGGGTGGCTAGAGCCTCCGGTATGTTGCCTTGTGCCCAGTAAGCTTTGGCCAGATTCGCCAAACTCAAGGCCAAATAAGGATGCTCATTCCCTAGGGTGCGCTGCCGCAGAGCAATGCTGCGTTGGTACAGCGGCAGTGCGGCGCTATAGTTATTTTGGCTACGGTAGAGTTCTGCCAAATTGTTGAGACTGGTGGCTACATCGGGATGATCTTGGCCAAGGATACGTTCGCGCAGACCCAGACTCCGCTGATACAGGGGTAAAGCCGCACCATAGTTGCCCTGTGCCCGGTAAAGTTCAGCCAAGTTATTGAGCAGCGTGGCCACAAGGGGATGATCTGCGCCAAGGGTGGACTCTACCACGGCAATGCTGCGCTGATACAGGGGTAGAGCCGCCGCCAGATTGCCTTGGAGATGGTACATCACTGCTAAGTTATGCAGGCTAACCCCCACATCGGGGTGATTGGCACCCAGTGCCTGCTCGCGAATGCTGAGGCTGCGCTGATAGAGGGGAAGCGCCTCCCCATAATTGCCCTGATCACTAAAAAGATTCGCTAGGTTATTCAGACTGGTGGCCACATCGGGATGGCGCGCCCCCAGTGCCTGTTCCCGAATGCTGAGGCTGCGTTGGTACAGCGGCACAGCAGCGCTAAAATTGCCCAATTCTTTATAGAGGACGGCCAAATTGTTTAGGGTGGCGGCTACGGTCGGATGCGTCGGCCCTAACACCCGCTCGGCAATCGCCACTAATTCCTGAGACGGGGCGATCGCAGCGGTATAGTTTCCCTGCCGCTGTAATTGTTCAATTGAGTTCGTTAGGGCAATAACATTCCCACTATCGGCACCAAAGGAGGTTTGGCGAATCACATCCAACTCACTCACCGCCGTCGTGTAGCGCTGCTGCAGTGAGTCAAGGCGTTGCATAATGTCCCGTAACTGCTGGGACTCATTCTGCGCCATCACCGACCGTGCTAGCCCCCCCACCCCCAGTAGCACCAGAAGAAGCAGTAAGTGACCCCGGAATTGTAAAAAGGCAGCCATAGGACAACACCAGTGCGCCTACTTCTATCCTACGCAGCAGGCTTTGATCTTGGTGGGGCATGGGCCACCCTAAGAGAGCCAACGACCCCACAGGATGTGGATGTCCGCGACACCCTAAACACCAGCATCCCGCTGCTTAAGCTAAAATTTTGGGGATAACTGGGTGTGAAGGGGATATTAACGTCATGGAATTCCGATTACTGGCAATGGGGTTAACCGTTGGGTTGCTGGCAGCAGGGATGGGCAGCAGCTATGCTGAGCCTCCCTTAGCAGTTTCTGAAGACAGTTCCCCTGCACCAACCCTCATCAATCCTGTCGAAGCGGTGGACAGTGACCCCCTTGTGTTTTCAACGGAACCGGTGGACCCGCCGGCGGGCAGTGAACCCCTCGAAAATTTGCTGCCTGCTCGCCCCTTGCCCGTTGTGCTGCAAGAGCGTTCCACCGGCTGCCAAGCAACGCTCCATGGCGCTGAGGAACTTCCCGCCTCTCTATGTGCCCCAGCGATCGCCCCTGCTACCCCTGCCACAATTGCCAGTTACCCGACCCATCACTCCTATCCGCCGATCCGTAGCGCATCACACGCATCACAACCGAGGGCAACAACCACTTACGTCCGCCAACCCTTTCCAGGAGCCAATCCGCTGCGTTGGCTGAATTTTAATAATCGGCAAATGCTGTTTCCGCTGCCCTTTGCTGCCCCCATTACCTCTTCGTTTGGCTGGCGTGTGCATCCTATCTTTGGCGATCGCCGGTTTCACTCTGGCACTGATTTAGCTGCCCCTGAAGGAACACCCGTCCTTGCGGTATTTGATGGCCGAGTCGTTGAATCCAACCGGTTAGGGGGCTACGGCCTCACGGTCATTCTGCGACACCCGCCGGATCAGCATGAAACCCTGTACGCGCATCTGTCGCAGCTATTTGTCAATCCGGGGCAGTGGGTTAAGCAGGGGGAGGTCGTTGGCTTGGTGGGTAGTACGGGAAACTCCACCGGTCCACACCTCCATTTTGAAATTCATGAAATGACCGCCCAAGGGTTGATTCCTGTTGCTCCTGAAGCTCGCCTAGCGTTGGCATTACAGCATCTGCGCGAGGCGATCGCCCACGCTCGTAGCCAGCAAAATCCCAGCTAGTGTAGCCAATTTAATCGTTCATCTGTGCCTGTGCCACTACTGTCACAGTTCAGTAGAGCGATCAGCTAAAATCTGTCACGATCAAGGTATCAGCGCTATCACACCACGCTTCGCTACAATTCGCTGTCGAAAGCTCTGGTATGACCGTTGACCATTCATTTACCTCGTCTCAGGTAGGTCCAGCAATGTTTTCAGTGCGGTTGTTTGGTCGGCAATTGTCTGTTTTGGTTGGTGTTGTCACGCTTTTTGCAGGGGGGGCGATCGCCCAACCCGTCAGCTTAATTGCTCGGCAAAACCAGCCTACCCAGTTAGCAGACGGTATCTATCTTTTTGGTGAATCTCCCCAGCCCCACCAGACGGGGCATGGCTATATAGTCTTTGAAGTCTCGAATCAACAAGTTCGTGGTGCATTTTACCTACCCAACTCTTCCTTTGATTGTTTTGTAGGAACTGTTGGTGATCAGCAACTTGATGTCACTGTAGAGGCCACCTACGATGACGAAACCTATCCAGCCCACGTTGATCTGTTTAGTTTTTACAGCCTTGATCACGTCAGTTCTGGCGATCGCGCCATCCTATCTGCGTGTCACGCAAACTGATCGCTCGGATTTGTGCTCTTAAACGGTCAAAAATAAAAAGACTCCCATCTAAATGGGAGCCTTAGACATGGTTGTGATATTTAGCCTTAGCGACTAGTCAAGGCTTGGCATCGTCAGCACGGGTTCAGTTTCGCGATCAATGCCTTTCTCGAACCCTGCCGCAGCAGCGCGGGCACGTCCTGCATGCCACAGATGACCAACTAAGAAGAAGAAGGCCAGTACAAAGTGAGATGTGGCCAACCACGAACGGGGCGACACAAAGTTCACCGAGTTAATTTCGGTGGCTACCCCTCCCACAGAGTTCAAGGAACCCAAGGGTGCATGGGTCATGTACTCAGCAGCACGGCGAGCTTGCCATGGCTGAATGTCATTTTTGATCTTGTTCAGGTCAAGACCATTCGGCCCACGCAGCGGCTCTAGCCACGGGCCACGGAAATCCCAGAAGCGCATGGTTTCGCCACCAAAGATGATTTCACCTGTGGGCGATCGCATCAGGTATTTACCTAAACCAGTTGGGCCTTGAGCCGAACCAACGTTTGCCCCTAGCTTTTGGTCACGGATCAGAAACGTCATCGCTTGGGCTTGCGAGGCTTCAGGGCCTGTGGGGCCATAGAACTCGCTGGGATACACCGTGTTGTTGAACCAAACAAAGCAGGTGGCAATAAAGCCCATCATCGAGAGGGCACCCAAGCTATAGGAGAGGTAAGCCTCACCGGACCAGATAAAGGCACGGCGTGCCCAACCAAAGGGCTTGGTGAGAATGTGCCAGATACCACCAAAAATGCAGATTAAACCAATCCAAATGTGACCACCGACCACATCCTCAAGGTTATTGACGCTGACGATCCAGCCATCACCGCCAAAGGGAGACTTGAGTAGGTAGCCAAAGATCACCGTGGGATCAAGGGTGGGGTTGGTAATCACCCGCACATCGCCACCACCGGGTGCCCAAGTGTCGTACAGCCCCCCAAAGAACATGGCCTTCGCCACCAGTAAGAGGGCGCCAATGCCAAGGACGATCAGGTGAAACCCTAGGATCGTCGTCATTTTGTTCTTGTCTTTCCAGTCATAACCAAAGAAGGAGGAGTACTCCTCTAAGGTTTCAGGGCCACGAATGGCGTGATAGACACCACCCAAGCCCAAGACAGCGGAGGAAATTAGGTGAACCACCCCCACCACAAAGAAGGGGAAGGTATCGACGACTTCACCGCCGGGGCCTACGCCCCAGCCGAGGGTCGCAATGTGGGGCAGGAGGATTAAGCCTTGCTCATACATCGGCTTTTCAGGGATGAAATGAGCCGTTTCAAACAAGGTCATAGCACCTGCCCAGAAGACAATGAGGCCAGCATGGGCAACGTGGGCACCCAGAAGCTTACCAGACAGGTTAATCAGGCGAGCATTCCCGGCCCACCACGCGAACCCTGAGGATTCTTGGTCGCGGTTGGTGGCAAAAATAGAATTACTAGAGAGCGTTACCACGGGGGAGTACCTCTTCGGGGAAGACTAGGTTTTCATGGGGTTGGTCTTGCGGCGCCATCCACGCCCGAATCCCTTCGTTCAACAGAATGTTCTTGGTGTAGAACGTCTCGAACTCAG